>Ga0316204_10009255_pt1 | contig 13255 bp, 12 predicted proteins | sample 6monrhotite_MG_2_FD_205661 | JGI IMG/M metagenome (GOLD analysis project Ga0316204, IMG submission 205661) | Microbial mat bacterial communities from mineral coupon in-situ incubated in ocean water Damariscotta River, Maine, United States -... | ecosystem: Environmental > Aquatic > Marine >... | reverse complement strand
CCAACGGCCGATGCGAAATTGACGTAAAACGGTCATTCGCCGACGTTGCGCTGCTGTATGATCGTACATCCGGGGGATGCTGATTCGCGGTCGACGGATTCGACCGCGTGGTGAGTTTTGGTGGCCGTGTGTGAATCCCGTCTGATATATTTGCGGAAACGTCGTTGTAAGGGAACGTGATGAGAAGTTTTTCCGGCACGTGGATCATTGCTGTGGCCACGATGAAAGAAGCGATTCGGCAGCCGTTTTTTTTCCTGCTAATCGCGATCTCGATAATTCTGATGGTGCTCAACACGTTTTTGCCATTCTTTTCGCTCGGTGATGACGTCAAGATGCTGAAGGACTGCGGGTTGGCGACGCTGTTGATCAGCGGGTTGCTGTTGGCGGTCTGGACGGCTAGCCAAAGCATTTCGGCGGAAATCGAAGGGAAAACGGCGATCACGCTGTTGTCTAAGCCGATCACGCGCCGGCAGTTCATCATGGGAAAGTATTTGGGGATTTTGATGGGGGTGTTCATCTTTTTCATCCCTGTGGTCATCGTGTTTCTGGCCTGCATTTTTTACAAGGTTCCCTACGATTTTCGCGAGTCGTCGCAGGTCAATTATATGGCGGCGCACTCGTGGATTGAGATCGTCCAAGTTTTGCCGGGGATCGCGTTGATCTTCATGGAAGTCAGCATTCTGGCGGCGATCAGCGTGGCGATTTCCACCCGTCTGCCGATGGTCGTCAATATGGTCGCCTGTTTGGCAATTTTTGTCGTCGGGCACCTGACGCCGGCGTTGGTGAATTCGGGGGCTTTGCAAAACGAGTTGGTCGACTTTTTCGCCCGACTAATTGCGACAGTGCTGCCGGCGCTCGAAGTATTCAACGTTCAGGCGGCGGTCGCTACAGGTGCGCCAGTGCCGGGAGTTTATTTGGGTTGGTCAGCCATCTATGCGGTCGCTTATAGCGCGGCGGCGATATTACTGGCGTTTATTCTTTTCGAGGACCGTGATCTAGCGTAAAATGGCGGAGACGGGGACGGCGCGCGTTGAACCCAATGTGGGCAGCGCGTCGGCCGAGTGATGATGCTTTTTCACCCAGCCCTGTTTGGCTGGGTTTTTTGGTTGGCGAAAATCGGTTTACGCTACCCAGCCACAGGCATAACGTCTCGCGAGGGTCCCTGAGCCGGTCGTTCATCGCGAATCGCCTAGCTACGGGCTATACGCGATGCGGTCGACGGACTATGGAACGTTTATCGCATGGAGGGAGCGTGCCTGATGACGTGGCATGGCTGCGCAGAAAGTGTCAAGTTGAATGCGGCGGGTTTCTCACAAGATATTGCGAAATCGGCCGTAGCAAAAATGTGTGCAACTTGACCCCGATCGGTTGCCGCTGTCACAGCAGAACTGAAGGTCGTGATCGTGATCAACAAGCATCGTCATCCCTTGGAACGCCTCGTCTCGCGGAAATCGTTGTTTCAAGGGGCGGCACTCCGGTGCCTGCTGTGGTCGGCCGGTGGATCGATCATGCTTTGCCTGATGCTGATTGAAAGTTGGCTGGCGGTGAGCGTGTTGGTTGACCGCGGGCAGTTAGAGTTGACTGCTGCCGAATTTAAACAGTTGCAGGCCATTACCAGCCCCTACGAGATTCCGGTGGGCGCTGAAGTCGTCGACAATGTCGAATTGGCCGATCGCGGGATATTGCCAGCGGTTTGGCGGGCGCGGACGTGCGTGTGCGGAAAAGTGTTGGCAGCGGCGCATGGACGAATTCAGGCCCTGCAAAAAAACTCCAGCGCTGTGACGTTCTTGGCGGTCATGATCGGTCTCGCCGGTGCGCTGTGTGCGATGATGTATTCGCGGGGGCGAACGTCCGCCATGCGTGAGGCGGTTGGCATTACAACCGCGCAGCGGCGGGCCGTGCATCGGCAAACTTTGCGATTGGCGCCGTCGGCGTTGCCGGACCATCGGAACGGAGAACTGCGGACGCTCTTCTCGTCGGACATGGATCAATTGCAGGAGGGGCTGTATCACTGGACGTTGCGTTGGGCGCGGGAACCGGTGAAATTGTTGCTGCTGGCGGTATTGGTCATTGCATCCGGGCCGATCGTTGCCGCAGGGGTGATATTGTTGCTGCTGGGGAGTTGGTTGTTGATTGCCTGGCAGAAGCGGCAGGGGCGGGCGTTGCGGGCGTTGGGCAAGTCGCGTTCAGAGGAAAAATTACGGTTGCTGGCCGAAAGTCTGAATACCACGCGGTTGGTGCGGGGGTACGGCAAGGAGATGGAAGCGTTTGAGGACGAACAGTTCCAGCAGCACTTGGCGCAACTCTCGCAGGAAACAACGCAGTGGATGCGGCAGGATTGGGTGCAGCGTTGGGGGTTGACGATGTTGGCCGCATTTGTGGGCAGCGTAGTGGTGATGTTCGTTGGGCATCAGATTCTCAATCCAGCGAGATCGTTCTCCTTGCCCTCGGCGATATTGATGATTCTAGCAATTGGTTGCATGCATGTGCCGCTACGCAAACTTTGGAATTTACCGCGGGACATCGCGGACGGGGCGCGGGTTTCGACGCGGATTGAAAATTACCTTGCGCGAACCCCGCACGTGGGGCAGGCGGTGGGGGCCAAATTCCTGCAGCCGATGGCCAAGACGCTGATTTTTGACAACGTCGTGTTTGAAGGTTCGGACCATGAATTGCTGCTGGATGGATGCAGTTTTCAGGTCAAGGCGGGGACGCAGGTGGCGGTTGTGTCGATGGACGCTTGGGAAGCACGGACGGTGGCGCATTTGTTGCCGCGATTCATCGAACCCAAGTCGGGGCAGATTCTGATTGACGGTGAGGATGTTGCTTGGGTTACGCTCGATTCCTTGCGGGCCGAAGCGATCATGGTCAGTGCCCGCGATCCGTTTTTTACCGGGACCGTGTTAGAAAACATCCGCTGCGGCGATACACATTATTCACTCCAAGAAGTGACCGACGCCGCGAAGCTCACACACGCGCACAACTTCATTCTCAAATTGCCGCTGGGTTATGAAACGGTGATTGGCGAGCACGGAGAACAACTCGATCCGGGGCAGGTGTTCCGTTTGGGATTGGCGCGGGCGATCCTGCGCGATCCGGCGCTTTTGATCATCGAAGAGCCAGAGGTCTCGATGGACGAGGGGGCCAAGTCGTTGTTGGACGATGCCTACAATCGCATCAGTCCGGGGCGGACGATCATCTATTTACCGCACCGCATGGCGACGCTGCGCCGCGCGGATGAAATTATCGTGATTCATAAAGGGAAAGTCGCCGCGATGGGCAACCATGCGGCGTTGGTGAGGTCCTCAGCGATTTATGCGCATTGGGAGTATTCCAACTTCAATACATTCCGGCATGATACGGAAGCGAAGACGTGATGGACTCGCAGGCGGTTAGCGACGCTGCAATTTTGCGTAGCAAAATTGGTGTCGCGGATTGAATAGCCGGCGAAAGCTGAGCAGGACTACGCCAACGGTTCCCATGGCGGTACCCGAGGCGATCAGGAACATGATCACGATTTGGTATTTGACTGCCTGGCCGGGGTCGACGCCGGCGATGAGTTGTCCGGTCATCATGCCGGGCAGACTGACGATGCCGACGACCATCATGGAATTGATGATCGGAATCATGCCCGTGCGAATCGCTTGACGGACCGGTTCGCGACCTGCTTCCCAGCGCGTGGCGCCCAGTGAAAGGAGCGTTTCCACGCGGTCGCGACGACTGGAGAGTTCTTCCCCGAGCTGATTCAGGCCCAGCGCAATGCCGTTGAGCGTGTTTCCTAGAATCATGCCCAGCAGTGGAATCGCATATTGTGGGTCGTACCAGGGGGTGACCTGTCGCATGACGGTGAGTAGCGCAAAGGCCGACACGATCCAACAACTGGCGCAGATCGAGAGCATGCTATCCAGGTACACGCCGGGATAAACCAGCCCGGTGCGACGCACGGCTGCGATGGCTGCGATGGCGGTCATGACCAGCATCACAGCGGCGACGATGTACCATTGTTGGACGGCGAACACCCATTTGAGCACAAAACCGACCAAAACCAATTGGACGATCGTCCGGAGTGCTCCGATAAACAGCATTCGCTCCAGGCCGAGGCGTAGCGAGAGTGAGATCAGGCCGTTGATGATGATCAGTGCCGCCGCAAAAGCGACTTCGTAGTTCGATAGTTCGACGTAGGTGGCTTTCATGCGCGGTGTGACTCCTTCCTCGTTCCGTGGTCCAGTGCGAATTCGCGGGTGGCGACCCGTTGGACTTGTGCGGGGTCGTGGCTGACCCAGATCACCGCGCGGCTGTTGTCGGCCTGCTGCCAATCGATGACCATCTGTTCGACGGCCGTGGCCGAGTCGGGATCGAGCGAGGCGGTCGGTTCGTCGAGCATTAGCAATGTTGGGTCGCATTGCAGCGCGCGGATCAAGGCGGTGATTTGGGCTTCGCCGCCGGAAAGTTCGGCCGCTGACTTGTCGAGAAAATTTTCATCGCGACCTGCTTGTGTTAACAGGTCGATCACGCGTCTTTTTTGAAAATCTTCATTGCCGCGGATGCGGAGCGAATAGGCAATGCGGAGGTTGGTTTCGACGGTTCCCTCGAAAATGGCAGGGCGTTGACGCAAGTAGATGGCTTGGCGACGAAAATTGGGGACGTCCGCGTTGGAGATCGTGTTGCCGCGCCAGAGGATTTCGCCGGCATCGATGGGATCGAGTCCCGACAGGGCGCGGAGCAACACGCTTTTGCCGGAACCGGTGCGGCCGATGATTGCCAACCGTTCGCCACCGGTGATTTGCAGGTTGATGTCTTTGAGCAGCCACCGCTGCGCGCCGGGGACCCTGCGGCCGAGACTACGGGCTTGGAGCAAAGGAGGGGCGGACGGCATCGGCATACCAACGGTTCAAACGGAATACAAAATGACGGCGGACCGGGCGGGGGATCAATCGAATTCGCCGTCGCTTTGTACCGACTCGTCGATAGTGCGTGCAATGCGAATGGCTTCGCGGATCGCGCGGTCCATCCATGGTTTTTCCTCACCATTGGCGACGTGGCCGGCGGTGATATAGGCGGCAAAAATTCCTGCAGCGGCGGTCGTCAGTGTCTGTTCGGTCGGTTTGAGGGAGATATAGGGCTTTGCCATGTGACGGCTCCTGTTTGCTGAGGAATCGAGGTACAACTGTGGGGATTTTATCGTAACAGATTGAGGGGCGTCGGCAGTAGGCTGTTGAAGAGTGGCCGGTGGCTAGAAAGTGGGGAGGCGGTCGGAGTGCACTTGTGGGGCGAGTCGTGAGGTCGATGGTGGAATTATAGGAGGTTCGGCTTGCTTTCACGGTTTCTCGGCATTCGCTATAGTCGGGTTGTTGTTTATTCCCCCGACGTGTAGCGGTCTCGCCCTTCCGGTTTTACTGGCTGCTACCGACACTCTTCTTGAATGATCACCGAGGATATCCATGGCTGATACCGCGAAACTTTTCGCTGCTTTGGCGAAATATGATACGCCGACCGTTTGCAACGTGGTGGAGTTGTTCGATCTGCATCCGCGGAGCAGCGGGTATATGGACGATTCGATTCGTGCTTGTTTCCCGGAAATGCCGCCGATGGTGGGCTATGCGGTGACGTCGACGTTTCGCAGTTTCGCTCCGCCACGTGGAGGGGACGTCTATGCGGGGCTCAAGGAGCAAATCGAAGCGTTTGGCGAGTTGCCGGGGCCGGCGGTTGTGGTGTATCAAGACCTGGATGAGCCGACGGCGGCCGCTACATTCGGCGAGGTGATGTGCACGACCTATCAGACATTCGGTGCAGCGGGCTTGATCACATCGGGCGCGGGGCGCGACTTGGATCAAGTGCGCGACATCGGTTTTCCCGCGTTTACCAATGGCACGATCTGTGCGCATGGGTATTGTCACACGTTGGCGGTGAACGTGCCTGTCACAGTGGGGGGCATTTGTGTTTATCCGGGAGACTTGTTGCACGGTGATTGCAACGGCGTGACCACGATTCCTGATGAGATCGCCTCGGAGGTGCCCGATGCGTGCGAAGAATTGATGGCGGCCGAGTCGATCATTATGAACTACCTCAAAGAACCGAATCCGACTGTGGCGGGTTTTGTGGAGGCCCGGGAGGCGTGCGGAAATAAGATTGCAAAATTGGGTGCGCGGTTACGGGATGACTCGTAACGCCGTCGGCGGTTAAGCGTGTTTGTCAAATCGCGAGAGCGAGGCTTCTTCCGAGCCGCGCTGGCATGGGATGCGTGATTCGATAGATGGTTTTGCCAACCACGCCGAATCGACCGATGCGGCTCAGCAGGAGCTTTGCCCTCCCAGGACGCTGAAGGCAAACGCACGACGATTTTAGAAAACATGCTCCGTGGGATGTGGGTTGATCGGTATGAGCAGTAGCCGCGATGATGCGATGCCGACTCGTCTGCCGTTGATGCGTGCCGTCTTAGAGCGTGTGCCGGAAAGTTGCCGCCGCGCGTTGTACTTCGAGACGTTTTACAGCGTTGGTAGTGGTACGTTCGTCGCGTTGTTTTTGCTTTCGTTGGCCGCGCTCAAGACGGTGCTGCATGGGCAAGCGGTGCACCTGATGATGCTGGGCGCGATGTTTGGCGGCAGCAGTCTGCTCAGTCCGCTGGTGGGCTACATGGCGGGCAGGGTCCCGATGCGATTGTTGGTGATCGTGCCGAATTTGGTCGCAGCCGTCTTGCTGCTGGCGATTGCGTTGCCGGTGGCTGGTCCGATGTATTTTACTTGCGTGGTGGGTAGCTGTTTCATCTTGCGCGTGTTTCCCCGTGTAGGAGAGATGAACATGTACCGGGTGTTGTATCCGGCGACGCATCGCGGTCTGGCGGTGGGGTGGCTGAAGGCGATTGCGGCAATTTCGGCGCTGTTTTTGACGGTTGCCGGAACGTGGTGGTTCGACAATCATGGCACACAGTATTGGGCGGTTTATGCCTATGCCGCTTGCATGCTGGTGATTGGTTCGTTTTGTTATTCGCGGATTCGCATTCGCGAAAACGGCGCGTTTGGCAACGGCGACAGCGTCTCGCCCTGGGTGGCCATGCGGAATGGTTGGAAAGTATTCACCGCGGACAAACGGTTTGTGCGTTACCAAAAAGGTTTTGCGCTAGCTGGTTTCGCCAATCACATGGGAATGGCGTTTATCCCGGAAATTTTGCGGAATGCGGATTACATCGCCGCCACCGATCGTCAGGTGTTTGTGATATCGGCGGTGATGCCGGCGATGTTGATCATGGCTTCGTCCCCGTTTTGGGGGCGGTTTTTGGACAAGATTGATCCAATGTCGGGCCGAGCGCTGTTCAATTTGTTGCAGACGTTCGGCTATGGCATGTATTGCTATGGCGGGGTGTCGCGGCAGATCTGGCCGATGTATGTAGGAGCGGCATTTCATTCGGTCAGCAATGGCGGCGGAACAATCAATTGGTCGACGGGCAGTTTGTATTTTGCGAAGCCGGAAAATGTTTCGCTGTACAACAGTTGGCACGTTGGTTTAACGGGGATACGGGGAATGATTGCGCCGCTGTGTGGATGGCTGCTGCTGTCCTATTACGGATTGGGGCCTTGGATGTTCGCCGTCTGTGTTGTGCTGTCGCTGGCGGGGAGCATTTATATGTATCGGTTAGCGCAGACCGATACGGGGTCCGTGGAGCAATCGCATGACCATGTGGTTGACGGGTCCGCGTCGAGTGGAGCGGGGTGAATTCTGTTTGCGCTCGGCTCAGTGTTGCGACGCAGTCGATGAAGCAAAAAAGGCCTCGCGCAGAGACGCCAAGGCGCAAAGGAATACTGTTGCGAAGCGCAGAGTTAAAGAACACTATTGGGATACGCGCAGCTCGGAAGGAATCTGAGGCTCCCAAGTTGAATCGAACATCGATCCCCAAGATCCTCTCTTTTTCTTCTTTGCGCCTCTGCGCGCGGTCTTTTTTTAGAGTGGTTCAACTCTTGGGCTACGTAGAAATGTGCGTCGCGACGCACCCTACGGCATTACGTCGGCGGCCCATTTTTTGTGTAGGGTTTTTAGGCGGGTGACGATGTTGGGATGTTGGGCGGCGATGTTTTTGGTTTCGGTGACGTCGACCGCCATGTTGCTCAAGAAAATGCGGTCTTCCCCTTCGAGGCGGGTTTTGTGTTTGGTGTCGTTGCCGTTGACGACCAGTTTCCAATCGCCGTCGCGCACGGCCCATTGGTTGCCGAGTTGCCAGTGAAAAGTCGGATGGGGTGTCGGAGCGTCCGGATCGTGAATCACGTTTTTTATACTGCGACCGTCGAATGTGCGGTCGGGCAGGTCGACATCGCAATAGTCGGCGATCGTGGGTAGCCAATCGATGCTGACAGCGACTTGGTCGCGGGTTTGGCCTTCGGGGATTTTGCCCGGTAGGCTGACGATGGCGGGGACGCGGATGCCCCCTTCCAGCACGCTGAATTTCGCTCCGCGATAGGGACCGGCATTGCCGCCGCCAAAGTTGGCGCGCTCTTCGGTGGAATGTCCGTGGTCGCTCAGGAAAATCACCAACGTCCGCTCTCGTAACTTGAGCTCATCAACCTTGGCCATGATTTGGCCGACGGCATCGTCCATGTGGGAAGTGATGGCGGCATAGGAGCGGCGTGGTTCGGGGAGGTCAGCGTACATTTCACGAAACCGGTCGGCGGCTTGCATGGGGTAGTGCGGAATGTTGAACGGGACGTATAATAAAAATGGTTTGTTTTGGTTGGCTTCGAGAAACTGTTGCGATTCTCGTACGATCAGGTCGCTGAAGTGCGTACCTTGCTCCCAATGTTCCTGGCGGTTGCGCCACATGTCGTGAAAGTGGGGTCCGGCCCAGTAGAAAAAGTGCGAATAGTTGTCGATACAGCCCGCTTTGTGACCGAAAAATTCGTCGAAGCCCTGGCTGTTGGGATGGTAGTCGGGCAAGGTCCCCAGATGCCATTTTCCCATAAGGGCGGTCTTGTAACCGGCACCGCTTAGGATCTCGCCGAGGGTGACTTGTTCGGGGGGCATACCGCGGTGGCCGCGTTGAGAGGGTACGTTGCCGGGCACGCCTGCGCGTTGTGGATAGCGGCCGGTGATCAGCGCGGCCCGCGATGGCGAACAGACGGGGCTGGCGACGTAGAATTGTGTGAACCGGACGCCGCGCTGCGCGAGGTCGTCCAAGTGGGGTGTGTGTAAATCAGTCGAGCCGTAACAGTTCAGATCGATCGAGCCGAGGTCGTCGGCGAAGAAGAGAACCACATTGAGGGGGCGGTCTGTTTCAGCGGACGAGCATGTCGACGCGAACAGGGGGAGAGCCAGCAAGATGGCTGTGATCGTACACGACAGTTTGGCGGAAAACATGAACGGCCTCAATTCCGGGAATAGCAATAGTTTGCAAGGGAAAATGTTGCAGTGCTATTAGAGCCGGAAATGGTGGTGGCTGTCTACCGGATGAGGCGACTTGCTGAGGCGCAAAAAAAGGACCGCGGCCTTCTCAAATAGGGAAGGCTGCGGCCATGGTTCAGGTCATAGGTCGATGGCGACGGTCGAGTCGCTGCGAGAATGACGAGGGTCCGGCTCCGCTAGGCGAACACCGATCAGTGACCCTGGCCAACGCAAAAAATTTGGTCCCTCCGCCGGAATGCGAGACGAATGACTTGAACCTAATCGTATAAAAATCGCGACGGCCAATTGAAACCCGGTCGTCATCGATCAAACTTTCGTTTGCCCGTCCGATGCCGTCGTCGATCACTGACTTCATCGACATCTCCGCCGTTTGTCGTTGAGTTTTTTTCTGTGTTGCGGCGGGGGATGGGGAATAACAAAATCCGCGCGGACAGGTCAACATCGGTTTTGGCAAACAGCACCGATCAAAAATAACCGATGCGAATGAAGGACACACCCGTCCCTCATTTTTCATCGAGAGACTTCTTATTTTCTGGAGACGGTTTGGGGTTGGGATTTGCCTTTGGGGTGGGGAAAGGTGTGGGGATGGGTTTCGAGGGAATGTTTGCGGCCTCGGCTTTTTTTTGTTTGTTGCGTTTCTTGTCCTGGAAGAATTCCCGCCAGCTTTTTAGACGAACATCGGCGGAGAGTTCCTTTCCATTGCGAAGATATCCAACCTTGACTGTGTCCCCAACTTTATTTTTTTTGATCATCTCGACCAATTGTTCAAAGTTATCGACGACTTGCCCCGCGTATTCAATGATCACGTCGCGGTCCCGTATTCCGGCGGCGGCGATGGAGCCTTCTGGTGTGGCTTTTTGGATTTCAAACCCGCGTGCTTTGGGGAGGCCCGCGCCGAGGCCCAGGCAAGCCACGCCACGTTCCTGCACGCTTGAGTTGGGGATTTGTTGCTCAAGTTTTCGGACGGCATCCAGGGAGGCGGGGCAGTCTTGGACACGGTATACAGCCTTCAATCGGCCAGGGCGGAGACGCCGAAACTGCCGCAATTCCTTATCGCCGCCTTGCCATTGATCGTCGATCCAAATTTGCAGCGGTCCACCGACATCTTCGTTGGGGCCGCTAATCCCCGCAGGGAGAACCATTGCCTTCAATTCCTTGAGCTTTTTAACGGCACGGCGGTCACGGTCGTCGGCCTTGACCGCGATGGCTGCTGCGGCGCGGCGCGCGGCCGAGGGTTCCGCCGCTTCGACGAGTTTCTCTAAGGCAGCATCCAATTCGTCGAGAGTCGCATCATCGTTGTTGTCGTAAAGCGATGTGAGAACTTGTAAGACGCGGTTCGTGGTTTCCAATTCAGCGTTCAATGCGGCTTTGGCCAACGGGGCAATCGCTGGACGGCCGAGGCTTTTCAGCCGTTTTGTGGCAGCATCGCGCTCGGCGAAGTTATCACTGCCCAACGCCGCGATGTCTTGTTGAATCATGGCGGACTGCTGAGCCGATTCGTCGTCGCCCAGTAGGGGCAACGGAAATAACAGGATGGAGGCCGTCAGCAGTAGCAATTGATCTCGAAACGTCATGTTCGGGGATACCTTTTGAAATGAAACGTCGCGACGCGTCACTCTTTACGCAAAGTTTGTTCATACTCGGCTTGTGTTCGTTCGTCCATCGGGTATGTCCCGACCAGCGAAGCACCGCCGCGGATTTTGTCGATGATAAAATCCTCGCGATGCTCCTGGGCGGCCGCTTCGCGAGCGACCTCCTCAGCCAGATGCGGGGGAATGACGACGACGCCTTCGTCGTCTCCAATCAACACATCGCCGGGGTAGACAGCGACACCCGCGCAGGCGATCGGCAATTGGAAGTCACAGGGATGGTGGATTGTCTTATTGGTGGCGGCGTGAGCGGAGCGGGCGTAGGCGGGCATGCCGTTTTGGGCGATGACGGGAGAGTCGCGAAAGGCGCCGTCGGTAACGACCCCGGCCGCGCCGCGGACCTGCATGCGTGTTGCCAGAATGGCTCCCATGGTTCCGCCTCGTTCGTCACCCCGGGCGTCGATGACGAGGATCTCTCCGGGGCCGACTTTTTCGATGGCCAGTCGTTGCGGATCGGTGAGGTTGTCGAATTTGAGCGACGTATCTAAATCCTCGCGGGACGGGATATAACGCAGCGTAAACGCGCGGCCGGCCATACGTTGCCCGGCGGCGAGTGGTTTGACCCCAGTCAAAAATGTGTTCCACAGCCCTTTTTTAGCAAGCACGGTGGTGAGTGTGGCCGTACTGGGAGTTTTCAACAGGTCCCAAGTCTCGGCGCTGATCGTGATTTGTTCCGGCATGGAGATGTTAGTCTTGCAGTTGGGAGGGAGTCTGTTCGGGGAGCATGGTCTTGATGATGAAATTATACGTTGTTCGCGTATAGTGTGCACCATGAATCCCATGTTTGGCCCGGGGATAGAGCATCAGCTCAAATTTTTTGTCCGCTCGTTGCAGCGCGTTGACCAGTTGAGTCGTATTTCGCAGGTGGACATTGTCGTCGAGCATGCCGTGCAGCAGTAGTAGCCGGCCGTGCAGGTTTTTGGCGGCTTTGACGACCGAGGTTTCGTCGTACCCCGCGGGGTTGGCGGTGGGGGTGTCCATGTAGCGTTCGGTGTAGATCGTGTCGTAATTTCGCCAGTCGGTCACCGGCGCACCGGCGATTCCGGCAGCAAAGGACTGGCTGTGGGTGAGGGCGAAGGCGGTCAAAAAACCGCCGTAACTATGGCCGCCGATGCCGATGCGTGTGGGATCGACCCAGGATTTCGATTTCAACCAATTGGCGGCGTGTTCCAGGTCGCGGAGTTCATTCACGCCGAGCCGGCGGTAGGCGGTCCAGGCGCTTTGCGCGCTCGCCCCGGAGGCGGAGCGGGGATCGACGCGCAGGACTACGATGCCCGACGTCGCTAGGACTTCATCGAATAAGCGGTGTGTTTTTGTCCAGCGGTTGCGGATGGTGGGATAATGGGGGCCGCCATAGACTTTAATCCAGACAGGGTATTGTCGCGAGGAATCGAAATCGGCCGGCAGCATGAGACTGCCATCGAGCGTGCCGCCATCGCCGGTCTCGATGGACACCGTTTTGTGTGTGCTCCATTGATATTCGTTGAGGTCGTTCATGTCAGTGTTGTGCAGCTCACGGATCCGTTTGCCATCGCCGTTAAAAATTTCGGTCGCTGGGGGACGTTCGAGGGAGCTATGAGTATCGAGATAGCCACTGCCGCTCGGAGAAAAACGAACGCGGTGGGAACCCGCAGCGGTCGTCAATTGCACTGGTTCGTTGCTGTCGAGGGAAACGCGATAGAGGTGGTCTTCTAGATGCGATTTTTTTGTAGCTGAGAAATAGACGTTTCTGGCAGGTACGTCGACGAAATGGACTTTGCTGACCTCCCACGGTCCGGCGGTGACGGCACGGCGGAGTTGGCCGTCGGCGGCGTAGTGATAGAGATGCCGCCATCCCGAGCGTTCGCTTTCCCAGAGGAAGGAACCGTCCGCGAGGAAATGGGGCGGCGCGAGGTTATTCACCCACGCCGCGGTGGTTTCACGAAACAGTCGGCGGGGCGTTGCGCTGCCGGGATCGACGACGAGAAGATCTAACCAGGTTTGCGAGCGGTTTTGCAGATATAGGTAAACGGTTTGGTGGTCGGGCAGCCAACCGGCGCGGACGACCAATCTTTCTTCGGGTGGGTATGCGCTGAGGTCGACCCAACGGACGACTGCGTCAGCGAGGGAAGCGATGCCGACTTTGACGATGGGATTTGCTGTGCCTGCTTTGGGATATCGCATTTTATGGATGCGTTGGGTTTCTGGAACGTTGTTGGGAATGCTGAAGGACGCCACGG
>Ga0316204_10009253_pt1 | contig 13256 bp, 13 predicted proteins | sample 6monrhotite_MG_2_FD_205661 | JGI IMG/M metagenome (GOLD analysis project Ga0316204, IMG submission 205661) | Microbial mat bacterial communities from mineral coupon in-situ incubated in ocean water Damariscotta River, Maine, United States -... | ecosystem: Environmental > Aquatic > Marine >... | reverse complement strand
CCCTATGCCGATACCGTTGAAAAAATGGAGGCGTTACTACCTTGGAATGTAAAGGATCAAGTGGCACCCTTTAAAAGAAACATCAAAGCCGATTAGAAAGCAACTACGTCGTTAATTTGGCGCTTACTCAATATTTTCATGATGCTTCGTAAGTTCTGATATAGCTTCATCAAGCTTCTCGACTGTCACTCCCTTTTCTCTTAGCTCTTTAGAGATGGCTCGGAGTTCTGCAAGAGTCTCGTCAAATTTCAATTGTGTCTCCTAGGAATATAACGCTTGCATCAGTGTTTGGCAACGCTGGCGCGTATTTTTGCTTTTGCAAAAATCGCGACAGGGTTGGCAATACACTGGATGCCCTTGTTAGAAGATTTAGTTTGTAAAACTACCGTATTTAATAACAAACTCTTTTGGCTCCTTCATGGTTTTGGACAAATAGCTTGCTGTCCATTTTCAATATTCGGTAACTAACTATTATTTTTTTATTTCTAACAAAGCATTCACTTTACCTGACTTTACTTTTTTAATTGCTTCTAACCAATCATTCCATGCCGCTGGATCTGCTGTGTTTCCATCTTTTAGGAATGACATACTTCCAAGCATAGCACCAACATCATCTGATTTTGTCATTTCGTATTCATTTTCAAGAAACGCAAACATAGCAAGGTATGCATCTTTTTCACTTAAGTTATTCATAATATTCTATTTCATACTTCTAACGATCACCATAAACAGCCGGCGGGTTAATGGCAATGAACTTAAATTTCAACCTACTTTTCAACGAAATCACACCCCTTAATGCTGCCACCGCGGTAGCCGGTCTGATTTAATGGGCTGGTTAGCACTTTTATTTTATTCATTAGGTTTGATTACACATATACCACGATATTTTTTTAATAGGTGTTTAATTTGTTGAGCCTTCGTATATGCGTGAAGTTCCGCACAATATTGGACACGCCAATATTGAAAAGGGCGGATTCAATCAAAGTTGTGTCCGGACTAAACGCTATCAATGAGGTCGATTCACTTAGGCTCAAATATTGTCTTTCAAGAATCCACTATCAAGGCACCGACCTAGACCGACAAAATATTATATTGCTTATTTATTGCTTGCTTGATTCCAGTTGTATCGCACGCAATTTCAATAAGTTTATGTGCTAACGGCGGCTGTTGAGCGACAACGTTGCTGCCCTATGGCGTTTTTTGCCATAGGGCAGTGGCGTTGTTGACTCGAACGCCTTGGTTAGGCGCACGTTCGCGCTTCCACCTAAGGTTATTTGTGTCTGAAGTTTCATTCGTGCTCCACTCTATTCAATTGCACCAGCCTAACAAAGGTGGGCGCTCAACAGCCGCCGTTAAGCTTACGCCCGCGCTTGCTCCGCGCTCCATCTTGCCACCATCTCTTTATGCACCATGTTTCTAACATCTAAGCATTTAAACCGCGTGCGTAGTTCAGCATGCGGTTTAAATGTCTGTTGGACTATGCCGCGTGGTGGTGCGAGCACTTATTTATGGGGATTGTATTGAAGTCGGTGGGGTTTGTCCAAGAACGTCGGACTTTGGCGAGGGCAGATGTCGAGCCCATGAGAGTGTTTTAGGTCGGTCATGCATCGAGTATGTCATTGTGTTTGAATATCATTTAACCATTTTTCGATTCGAGGCCATAGCCCCTCCCAGACACCAATGGCCTTTTGCTGAGTCCACCCAGTGTGGCGACGCTGTGTTCAGATTATGGCATGGTCAGCGCTGGTATAGCCGTGTTGGAGCGATCTCATAACACACCCGTAACCATCCTTTATGGCACTTTGGGCAAGGGCAGTCACTCGATATCGGTATACTCGTCTTCCCGCCGCGGGAGTGATTGGCACTGATCGATGGCGACGGCTGGTTTAAACAGGCACGGATGAGGGTTAGCTTTTGGGCTCGGGTACGATTGGACAAGAACCCATAATGGCGTATTCGCATGAAACCGGGTGGCAGTACATGCAATAAAAACCGCCGGATAAATTCCTCGGCGGGTAGTTGCATCGATTTATTCTTGCCGTCGCGATAGTCTTTATAGTCAAATTGTACCTGGGTTTCATCAATGGCCTTGATACGGTGGTCGCTGATGGCAATTTTATGGGTATACCGGCTCAAGTAGTTCACGATGGTCTGCGCCTTTTTCAGGTGGGCTTTGCAATACACCACCCACTCGCATTGCATTAACTCATTGAGCTGAGTCCTGACTTGATGGGCATCAAGCCGGGCCAATTCGCCGGCACGCCATGCCTGGCGCAGAGCGCTGACCAAGGTGCCACGAAAATGGCGGGACAGCGCACTCACCGGGAACAAGTAGTTGCTTTTGGCCGGGTGCCATTGCGATTGATTCGCCGCTAAGGCGCCACCGGGGATCAAACAATGAAGATGCACATGCTGTAACACCGTTTGCCCCCAGGTATGCAATACCGCCGTCATGCCCATTTCGCCATCTAAGCGCTTGGGGTCTTGACCAAAGGTTTTGATGGTGTGCCAGACACTGGCAAACAAACAGCGATAAAGCGTTTCAGGATGCAACTGCACCCACGCATTGAGGGTGTGGGGTAAGGTAAAGACCACGTGGTAGTAGCTGACCGGCAAGACGTGGCGTAACTGCTGATCACACCAAGTGACACTGGCCTGTCGTTGGCACTGGGGGCAATGGCGGTTGCGGCAGGAATGATAGCGCCGTTGACTAAAGTCACACTGGTCGCAGTGAACGAACTGGCCACCCAAAGCATCGGTACGACACAGCCCAATGTGGCGACAGACTTTATGCTGCGCCGTACTGAGTCGGTGGTGATATTGGTAGTCGTGCAAAAAGCGCGACAACACAGTTTGCATTGAGGCTGATTCACTCATGAGGCACCTCCCATTGCTTTGAGCAAGTCAGCACCGTCCACATTGCTTTGGTAATGGGGTAGCCAGTGCACGTAACGCAGGGTGGTTTGTAGGCTGGTATGGCCGAGCAACCGTTGTAATTGATGCACGGACATGCCTGCCTCTAATTGGTGGGTGGCATAAGCATGACGCAGGCCATGAATACCGCCCACTTTGTCGATCTTGGCCCGACGTTTGGCGGCCGTAAACACCCGTTGTACACTGCTGATGCTCACGTGGGCATTCTTGTTCATGCCGAAGAATAGCCAGGTGGTGGGCTTATAAGCCTGCCAGTAACAGCGCAGCCATTGCAATAACGTATCGCTTAACAGCACCTGCCGGTCCTTGGCCCCTTTGGCTTGCTCAATGCGAATGAGGTGGCGTTGGCTATCAATGTGTTTTATTTTCAGTTGTACCACCTCACTGACTCTCAGCCCACAGCCATAAACCGTACTGAGCATCGTTTGATGCTTTTGGTTGTTAGCGCTTATGATCAAACGTTGTACCTCCTCACGGCTTAACAACTCCGGAATTCGTTGGGCACGTTTGGGCACAATAACGCTGTCCAGCGCAAGCGCTTCCCAGTGCAACACATTGAGGTAAAAGAAACGAATCGCGCTGCGAATTAACAGGCAACTGGAGCCGGATAAACCGCGTTGTTTTATCAAATACAAAAAATAGTCTTGAAGTTGCGCTTGCGTCAACTGCGTCAGGGAGCATTGGTAATGCTTGTCCAATTGTCTAACGGCCGCCAGATAACTTTGCTGGGTGCGTTGAGAGAAGCCACGCAATAACATGGCATCGATTAGTTTTTGTGCTAAAAGGCTCATGACGTATCTCCTGGGTTAATCACCAACCATGGTGAGAGATCAGTATGCACTAGAGCGAGGTGGGAATGGATTGACCTGGCACAAAAGGCTACCGCGTTGCGGTTTAGTTCAACAGTTGTTTATACGTCTAGCCTGGTATTAGGGTTTACCGGCTAAGCCGGTAAACCCTAAAATCGAGATATCTGTTTTTGTCTGTTAATTGGTCAATGTTGTTTATTATTTGGATAGCTCAATACCTTTATCCATTTTAGGACTATAGCTGGTTTGTTCCGAAATTTCACTCAAACGTCAATCTCTTACCTCACTGCAGCGTTTGGGTTTAGGGTTGCTTGCATTTAATGATCTGTCTAATTTAAAAACCGGTTCGATTGTTCCGCTTAGGATTTACCGGCTAAGCCGTTTTTTGGTTTATGAGGGGTTGGCTGGTAAATCCTATTGACAGGCTATAGAACACTGTAAATATAGGCTGTGTATAAATATGCAGGTTCAGGCAAGGCTAAGCAACATCAATCAGGCACTAATAAATAGGCAGGATAAAATGAAAAACCCATTGGAACGCGAATGTTGGGAGCGCTATGTCGATGACGTCAGGCGGAGTGACATTCCCGTTAAGGCTATTCGCTGGTATGTTCGGCATGTGGAAAACTGCCTTTCCGCTCACCCAATGCCTTCAACCGTTCCAGAATTTCATTGTTGAGCTTATCTCCCATTGTCGTTTTCATGTACCTGCCCCTACTTGGTTGTCTCTTTTGCAACGAATGCATTGTTGATTTGATGATGGGAAAGCAGCGATAGCAAAACACCTATGCCCACGGCCTGACCAAACAATATAAATGCCATATATATCACTTGGTTACAAATAAGGCAGTAAACGCTATCGATCCACGATATTACAGGTGCGCTTCGGTAGTTGCTGGGAGCTGGGATATAACCGGCTATCGCCAACTCACGGCTATTTTTATCCGGTTTACGCATGTGTTAACCTTCTCCACCCGTAACCAGCTTAAACTGGAAACATTAATTGCAAAATACTCATTACCAAAAATGCGCATAATATCAATCAATTCATTGTCCGCCATTAGATTAAAAAACATGATTCCAGGATTATATGTTGATTTGCACTTCACCGTTCTGTGTCACTTATTGCAGCCACTCTTCTCGGTTGTTGTCTCAGTAACCAGAGAAGCAGGATAACGCCGAAATGAAAAAAGTGGCTAACTCATTACGAAGACATGATATCGCTATTTTTTTGATTATGGCGGTGCTGGCTGGTTGCGGGCTGATTTACGAGTATCTGTTGTCGCATTACGCCGGCAGGGTACTGGGTGCAATCGAGACGGTAATCTTTACCATGATTGGGATCATGATTGTATCCATGGGGTTGGGTGCGTTTGCGGCGCGTTATATTAAATGCCCATTCACCGGGTTTGCCTGGCTGGAGGTGGGTATCGCATTTTTGGGGTCTTCATCGGTATTCGCTATCGCCGCTATTTTTGCCTTTACCCATACTTTGCCGCAAATCATTGCCCAGACCTTTGGATTGCCACCGGATTTAGTTCCGCAAGGTGGGTTTATACACTCCTTGCTGGAGTTTGTGAAAATCGTTCCTTATATTTTTGGTTTTATTTTAGGGGCCATGATCGGAATCGAAATCCCCTTGATCGCCAGGGTGCGGGAAAGTATTTACGGCGAGCATCTGGAACACAATCTCGGTGATATATATGGCGTGGATTATGTTGGCGCGGGTATCGGCGCGGCGCTGTGGGTAATTTTTATGTTGGCAATGGAGCCCTCATTGGCGGCTGCATTAACCGCCACTGCCAATATTATCGTGGGGCTGCTGTTTTATTTCCTCTATCACCAGCGCATTAAATGGAAAGAACTCTTGTTGCTGAGTCACATTCTGGTGGCCAGTATTATTCTCACCCTGGGTATGAACGGCGCGCAATGGAGTGCGATTATGGAAGATACCTTATACAAGGATAAAATCGCTTACCGTATTAATACCGAATATCAACGGGTGGTGATCACCGAGCGGCTCATGGACCCTGCCAAACCCACCGTGCTCACCCTTTATATTAACGGCCGCACGCAATTTTCAAGTAACGATGAGCATATCTATCACGCCATGTTAACTTACCCGGCTATGGCAGCCTCTGCCCGGCATGATAACGTGCTAATTATCGGCGGCGGTGATGGCCTGGCGCTGCGCGATGTACTGCGATGGCAGCCACAACAGGTAACACTCATTGACCTGGATAAGGCCATCGTTGATTTTTTCACACAAGCGGCAGCGGAACAAGGCGGCACTATTAATACCCGCCTGGTGGAATTGAACCAAAAAAGTTTTTCAGATCCCCGTGTCACACTTCGTTTTGGGGATGCCTATATCAACGTTGACGAATTGCTGCAATCCGGTCAACGCTTCGATACCATCATCATAGATTTGCCGGACCCCAACCATCCCGACCTCAATAAACTGTACTCGGCCCGATTTTACGCCAAGTTAAAACATCTCCTGTCGGGCGATGGCGCTATTGCGATTCAGTCCACTTCGCCCTACCATGCCAAGGATGCCTTTTTAAGCATTGGCGTTACCCTGCAGCACGCGGGTTTTGCGCACGTTGAACAATATCACCACAACATTCCCAGCTTTGGTGAATGGGGTTGGACCATTGCAACCAAACAGGGGCGCTCCCCAAAGCAGCGCCTGATGGCATTGCAAACACTGCCGTTGGATGATGGCTGGTCGACCAAAGGTAAACTTCTAGCGGCCTTTGAGTTTAGCCAGGATTTTTTTAAGGATAGAGACACCATAAAGGTCAATCGCCTTGGCAGCGGGGTGGCTTACCAGTATTACCGCAATAACTGGGAGATTGAACAAGGCATTCGCCAATAATAACGGTTACCAATAATATTATTTACTTGAAATAACAACGTGTTATTAACCATTTTACTATCGCCTACGGTCAATCTGGCAACGGCGAAACGATACCTTTAGCACTGAAGGGCCCGATGTCCGGTTTTATAATATTTAAATTTTTTATGTAAATTGCGTCATATTATGTCTTGATATCTCAGCCATACTGACATATTATGACATCACCGTGAATACAAAGGAGACAACATGAGCAAAATGAAGATAACGCTGCCTGACCTTGCATCGGCATTAAACGCGTTGGATACGGAAGGAGAACTGTCGTTCCAGGCGGAAGTGATCGAGGGTGAAGTGCCCACCCTGCAGGTAACCGTCAGCGACCGGGAGGAATTCCCCATCTACATTACCATTGACGATAGCCAGATCCTGGCGGTCAGTTATCTGTGGAAAGAGTCGGAAATAAAATCGGGCGCACGGGAAGCATTATTGGAAGCACTGTTAACCTTGAATATTCCCATGCCGTTATCTGCCTTTTCAAAGTTGGGCAATCAATATGTTATTTTCGGGGCACTGTCCTCCCAGTCGGAACTGAACGATGCCATCCATGAAGTGGAAATCCTCAGTGATAACACCCTGGAAGCGCTGGAATCCGTGTCAGAGTTTCTGCAATAAGCTTGCAACCATTTTTTTAGGAGAATATTTATGTCAATTTTTAAAAAGTTATTTACGGCTGTTCGTGGTGCTGCTACTGAAGCTGGCGAAGCAGTCGTTGATTCTCAGGCCCTGCGTATTATGGATCAGGAAATCCGCGACGCAGAAAATGAGTTAAAGAAATCCAAAGAAGGCTTAACCACGGTTATGGCACAGAAAATGGCCACTGAACGCCAGGTTAAGGAAAAACATAAGTCAATTGAAGAGCATGAAGGTTATGCCGTGCAGGCCCTGGACAAGGGTGATGAAGGCCTTGCCATTCAAATCTCGGAAAAAATAGCCGAATTGACCAATGAGGTAACACCGCTGGAAGCCTTGCTGACAGGCCAGGCTTCCAGCGTGAACCAGCTTAAGCAAACCATTAAACAAACCGAAAAACGTTTGCAAGCCACCAAACGCGAAGTTGCCTTAATCAAGTCGACGGCAAGCGTGCAAAAAGCCCAGGATGCCATTGCGGCGACACATTCCGGCAGCACCTCGGCCATGTCATCGGCCATGGGGTCCATGCAGCGCATTAAGGCCCGCCAGCAGGAAAAAACGGACAAAATGAATGCTGCCCTGGCATTGGAAACTGAAGGTGGCGATGGTGACCTTAAGGCCAAAATGGCGGCGGCCGGTATTACCGACAGTGGCTCCAATGGTAATTCCATTCTGGAAAAACTCAAGGCCAAGCGAGGCGGCGGCGCAAGTGCGTAATCCAACGCACTGACACCAACATAAAAGAAGGAGAGTAGACCAATGGGTATTTTCAAAAGTTTATTTGGGGGCGGCGATACGGACGATGCCGCCCCCCGCTCCTTAACTCACCCTAAGGACTTGCAGGTCAACGATCTGGTTAAGTTCGGTTTCGCGGCGCAAACCGGCATCAGTGCCGCTGACTTTAAAGTCACGGAGGTGAATACCTATCATTTTTCAGCAGGCCAGGAACCGACCACTGTTTTTACCCTGGATGGGGTGGAGGGCTTATTTTCCCTCTCGTTGCGCAATGAAAGTGGCGACACCTTACTGGAAGTGGGTAAAGTGGTTCTGCCGGAACACATCGAACAAATCTTCCCCTGGGAGCCCTTCGTGGACATCATCGAACCCGGCAGCGGCGCGCACCACACCCTCGAACGGCTGGCAGAGCCGGACGAATTTACCGGTTGGACGGCACCGCAATACAGCCAGGAAGCCGGTGGCGGTGATGAAGCCTATTTTCATACTGGGGATTACCGGGGCCGTAGTCTTCCGGAAGGTAAGGATGAATGCGAACCTTTTGATTATTACCTCATGGTAAGCCCGGACCGGCTGCATGCCTTACGCATCACCGTGTTTGATGGCGGTCGTTCCGAAGCCACGCTGCTGGCTTACCTGCCCTTAAACAAGTTGGAAGAAATGTGGCCCGCTGGCAATAACTAACAACCCGAGTACACTATGCCAAAAAAAACCGAGCACACACCTTGGACCGCTTCCGTAGAAAACTTAAGGGCCATTCAAATCGCATTTGACCTGGGTGGGGATATCCCTGACTTTATTCGTGCCGTCGCGGCGAATAACGGGCTGTCGCCATCGGATCAAATCCGCAAAATTGTGGATTTGCCTTACCGAAAACCCAAACGGCCCCGCCTCACGCTCTCCCTGAAGGAAACTGATTATGCGCATTTGGGCCAACGCTACGGGGTGCCCGCCGCAAACAAAGAAGTGATAAGGGAAAAAATACGCGAGGAATTAGAGGCATTTTACCGCCAGGAGACCGGTAAATGACAAAGACCCTGCGCGATGTTTAATCTCGTTAATCGGGGTTTACGTAAACTGAAAAACCGTGACCTGCTGCAGACCAACCTGAACAAATCATTAAAGCGCACAGCAGTCTATCTTTTCTTCATGCTGTCGGCCCATACCTGGGCAATGATGGTGTTTGAAAAACTTTCTTTTTTGGACGGCTTCTGGTTAACCTTAACCACCGTCACCACGGTGGGTTATGGTGATTTATCCGCCGCAACCCTGGAAGGCCGTCTCAGCACCATCTTAATTTTATTCGTGGGCAGTGTATTTGTCGCGGCCAAAGCGGCGGGAGATTACTTTGAATACCGAAGTCATATCCGCCAGAGAAAATTAAAAGGACAATGGAGGTGGAATATGTCGGGGCATATCGTTATTATGAACACGCCCGCCAATTTTGGGGTACAGTATTTACAACGCCTGATCAAGCAATTCCGAACCAGCCGGCAATACGAAAATAAAAACATCGAACTGTTAACCAGCCAGTTTCCCAATGGGCTGCCCAGTTCCATCACTGATCTTAAACGAATTGCGCATTACCACGGCCGCACCGATGATGTAGAGTGCCTGCGCGCCGTAAATGTACAGGAGGCTGATATCATTATCGTATTGGCCAAACGCGAAGGCGATAAGTCGTCCGATGGCCGCACCTTTGATATACTGCACCGGCTCAATGAACTGGATGAACAGGGAACCATTGTGGCGGAGTGCGTCGATGATGACAACCGTGCCCGCCTGACGGGCGCCGGTGCTGATGTCGTGATCCGCCCGATGCGCGCCTATCCGGAGATGATCGTGCGGGCACTCGTCGCACCCGGCTCCGAGCAAATCATTGAAAACATGTTTTCCAACAAGGACGATGAATACCTGCGCTATGAAGTGGATATACAGGATATGTCCTGGGCCGATGTCCTTTGCACCTTAGCCAGACTTGACCTTGGTACCGCCATAGGGTATGTATCCAGAACTGACAATAAATTACAGTGCAACCCGCCCGCAAACGAGCAGGTTAATGCCGTTGCATTATTCCTGATGGCGCGCGAGGAAAACATCCCTGATCCTTCAGATGTTAAAGCGGCTTTATTAAGCAAGGCCTGACCGTCGCGGCAAGCCTGATCCACGTTATTACCGACACCACTAAATTTACTAACCAGGTATGATGTCAATGAACGTATTTCTAAAACAAAAAATCTGGCTATTGCTGATACCACTGCTGCCGTTGTTCCTGCAGGGCTGTGGCAACCGGTATGCCGACGAGGTACAGCAATATCACGCCACGGCTGAAAAACAAATGGCGTTGCTCAAACAACAGTTGGATGGCAGGCAGCTGAGCAACGCGTTATTAACTCAAACGTACGCGGATACACTCGCAAAGAATCAGCCCTCATTGGCGCCCATCGCCCAGGCCCTGAAGCGAGATGCCACATCGAACGGCGGCATGTACCAGAATTTCGCCAACCGCCTCAAAGACGTAAACCTGACCCCCGAGCGTGAGGCGGATTACCAGCTGGCCATTGAAGAGCTTAATAATATAACCGTGGGATCCGACCCGGTGGTATTTAACGATAGCCTGCTGGATCAGGTAAATACCCTGGCAGACCTGTCTCAGGGACAGCTGGCGCGCATCAATGTGCCCAAAGGCGAAGCGGCGCAGAACCTGAAGGACGGCAAGAACGCGGTGCCGGGCAGTTACCTGGTGGGCAATCCCAGCTACGGCAGTTTCAAGCAGGACTCTTCCGGGCAGTCCTTCTGGGCATGGTACGGACAGTATGCCATGCTGCGCAGTGTCATCGGCATGTTTCAGGGCCCCATTTATGCCCGTGACTGGTACAGCCAACCACGCTACAGCTACTACAATGATTACGGCCGCAATTCTTACGGCTCGCCGCAGGCACGACAAAGCTGGGACAACACCAAGTCCAATTTGGCCAAAAAAGGCATTACCCCCGCCACACCGAAAAAAGATTTCCGCAGCACTGCCGGTAAACAACGCATGAGCACCTATGCCTATAAGCGTGAGACCAGCCGCAAGCAGTACGGCGCAAAAACCCGGCAACAGGCGGCCAATGCACCGCCTGGCCGCGGTAGCGCCAACAAATCACAACGTACGTCCGCTTTTTCCAGTTTTAAACCCAGTTCACGCGGCACCAGCAGCGGCAGTCGCAGTACGAGATTCGGCAAATAACAGACATTGTATCAACAGGAGACAACCCCATGAATGAATTAATTGGCATCGACCCAGGCTTAGCCGTGTATTATGCCGTGGACTTTCTTATCATCGCCGCAATTCTGGCCAGCATGCGCAAACTGGCGGGGGTCGTCGGTAATGTTTCCGCCCACGCGGAGTTATCCGAGCGGGATAACCATGCCTTTGGCATCTCGCTCGCCGGAGCGGCGATTGCGGTCGCCATCATGCTCATGGGTGCCGTGTCGGGTGAAGCCGCGAAAAACCCTGCCAGCGAAGCCTTTATCATGCTCGCTTATGGTGGCCTTGGCCTGGTGTTAATGGCCATTACCCGAAAAATATTTGATAATATCTCCCTGCCCGATATCAGCATCCATAGTGAAATCATGAAAGGTAATATCGCTGCCGCACTGGTGGATGCGGGCAACATGATTGCCACGGCCATTATCCTGCGGGCCGTCATGGTATGGGTGGATAGTAATTCGCTGGTGGGCCTGCTGTTTGTACTGGGCGGATTTTTAGTGTCTCAGGTTATTATGGTCGCAGCCACCGCCTACCGCCGTCGCGTCTATGCCCGGCATCATGGTGATTCGGATCTGCATAAACAATTGGAGCAAGGTAATGCGGCGTTAGCGCTACGCTTTGCAGGCCATCGTATTGGTATTGCATTGGCGGTAACCGGTGCCTCCGGCATCGTGATTTACACTGATGCACAGCTGATTACCGGTTTAGCCACCTGGTCTGGCGTTGCCGTATTGATGTTTATCACTTTAACGGTGCTGGCCATTTTGATCCGCAAAGCCGTTTTACCGGGCATTAATGTCGCCGAAGAAGTCAACCAGCAAGGTAATATTGCAATCGGCGCTATTGAAGCCGCGGTTTATATTGCGGTGGGGCTCCTGCTGGCGGGATTATTCGGATAAATTATTAATCAACAATGAAACACGCAGGCACAGCAGAGTAAACCGTTACAATGAAACCCCACTATCAATTTGCCCTCCTGGTCATCGGTGCATTTGTATTATCGAACATCCCCATCGTGCATTGGCCGTTTTCCTGGCTGGAAACCTATTTTCATGAGATCAGTCACGGCCTGGCTGCCGTACTCAGCGGAGGCTCCATTGAACGCATTGTACTGCACTTTAATGGCTCCGGCCTGTGCTACACCAGAGGCGGCTGGCAACCCCTGGTAACATTTGCCGGATACGCCGGGGCGGTAGCCTGGGGCGCCATCATTTATCTCAGCGCTAAAGCAAGTGGCACCAACAACCGTTGGCCTGCAATCATCATGTTAGGCATGCTCCTTGTCTCCGGCATCCTGTATGCCCGTGATCTCATCACCATACTGATTATGCTGATCATTAGCGGCACCTTGTATATTTCATTTCGCCATGTTGTGGGCGGTATCTTTCCCCGCTTCATGGAATTTGCCGGGGTTTATGTCATGGTCAGCGCCGCCCAGGCGCCGCTTGACCTCATCGACGGCCGTCATTATGGCGACGGTGCCACCCTGGCCAATGTAACCTGGTTACCTGAAATAATATGGGCATTACTATGGTGCAGCATTGCCGTTGGCACCCTGCTGTTACTCTGGAACCAGAGTCGGCAATACCAACCAAAATGAATGACAGAATCAATGTCAATGACCATTCCAAACCGCTCGCCAAGTGTTTCTAACACTTGAATAACGGTATACGTACACGAGTGGTCATCCTTTCCTGATCGGTAGATCGCTACGAAGTCAATTTGAGGGCCTCGCCTTATTAAATTTGCATTTTACGCAATAATTTGATCAGAAATACCCACTCCGTTAGCGCCACGCTTTACTTGACACTCAATTAACTCGTCCCAGTGAATTGATCGCGCAACCTAAGTTCAGACCTCCTGATCTAGAGGATTTTCAGTTGAGCCCGAATTCAAAAATTAGCTGAAGTTTCGTTCCCGGAAAAATCGTTTTCGTTTCATTGAGTTCGCTGCAAAGATGTCGGATCGCTTG
>Ga0316204_10009252_pt1 | contig 13257 bp, 6 predicted proteins | sample 6monrhotite_MG_2_FD_205661 | JGI IMG/M metagenome (GOLD analysis project Ga0316204, IMG submission 205661) | Microbial mat bacterial communities from mineral coupon in-situ incubated in ocean water Damariscotta River, Maine, United States -... | ecosystem: Environmental > Aquatic > Marine >... | reverse complement strand
CTGCGGGTAATTTTGAGTATCGTGGGGAAGGCATCATGTTTAATTATGATAGTTTTCTCGTAGATATGCCCAAAATTAATACGATTAGTTTCAATATTGGAAAAGATGAGTCTAGTAAACGTAAATCCGAAAAAGCAAAAGAGAAAATTGGAAATGAATTATCTGAAACAGCAGGTATTTTATATATAAACAGGCCTAATAATAAGTCTGCCCGAAAATTCTTCCCACAATATCCTATGTTTAATGCAGACAAGGGAGCCGTGGTATATTTTGACCAACCAGATATTCTTGGTGGAGCCTATGATAAGTCTCTGTACTTTACAATACCGCCTTTTGATGTAGATAGTGTGAGTAGTAGCGATCCAAAATCCATCTCCTTCAGAGGAGTCTTTACCTCCGGAATATTCCCGCCGTTTGAAGAAACCCTATACATGCTGCCGGATAACTCCTTAGGCTTTGACCATAAAACACCACCAGATGGATACAATCTTTATGGAGGCATGGGTGAGTTCAATGGAGACATAAAACTTGACAACAACGGATTGCGCTCTAATGGCCGAATGGATTACCTGAATGCAACAATGGAATCCGATGATTTTATCTACTATGTGGACTCTGTTTCTTCTGAAGGTCAAAAAGCGATCATTAAAAAGGGCACTCTTGCCGGAGCATCTTTCCCAGATGCAGTGGTTGAAAATTATAAAATGAGCTGGAGGCCTTATGACGATCAAATGACCATCAGCAATAGGGATACTACTAAAATTCAGTTTTATAATAATACCGCCCAGCTGGATGGGGACATTGTAGTTTCACCGAATGGAGTGTCGGGAGATGGAGCCCTAGAAACCAGAGGCTCATTAATCAATAGTCAGGAGTTTGCCTTTAAGGAAAGCTCTCTTATCGCACGTCGTTCTGAATTCGAGATCAAGTCTGATAACCCAGAAAAACCCGCACTTTTTGGAGATAATGTAAGAGTGAATTTTAATCTGGTAGACAATGTTGCAGACATTAGCCCTGAGGAAGAAGCAGTTGCGGCAATCCGCTTTCCCTATGCTCAGCTAAATACCAGTATCACAAATGCTTCCTGGGACCTGGAAGCACGAAAAGTAAGGATGACCAAAGCTCCAAATGTGCTAATTGAGAACTCCTATTTTTACACCACTCGAGAGGACCTGGATTCACTAGTCTTTAATGCTACTGAAGCAGTTTATGATATGGATGCCTATACTTTGAATATCTCAGGAATTCCATATATCAATGTAGCTGATGCCAGGATTACACCAGAAAATAATGAAGTTACTTTTCTTGAGAATGCAGTATTGGATGAACTACACAATGCCACACTGGTAATGGATACACTCAATCAATACCACAATCTGTTTGATGGGAATATCACGATTGTATCCAGAAACTACTTTGAGGGAGATGCCACATATCAGTTTATAAGCTCACTTCAAGACACTTTTGCAATTAAATTCGGAGAATTCAGTCTGGAAGAACAGGGGAATAAAAAGACCGGATTTTCCAAACATACCGTGGCCAGCGGTGAAGTAATCGAATTGGATAATTTCATAATCTCTCCAGGGTTTCTCTTTAAAGGTACGCTGAAAATGTATGCCAATAAGGAAGTGCTTGAGCTGGATGGTTTTGTAAAAATCAACCTTGATATCGATTTTGAACATACTGAATGGATCCAATACAAGAGTGATGCCCAAGTCAAGGAAATACTTATTGCCTATGATGAAGCGATTACCGTTGGTGGTCAAAAAATAAATGCTGGACTTCATTATGAATCTGGATCCAATGCACTGTATCATACATTTATTAGTGATTTAATTACTCCTGCTGATGTAAATTTCTTTACGCCACATGGAGTGCTTTCCTATGATGAAGAAAACTCCGCCTATAATATATCTGTGATTTCTAAATCTGCCGGGGCCACCCTTAATGGAGAAGTATTTAGCTATAACGAAAAATCAGGTGAAATAAATTTTGAAGGCCCGGTAAACTTTCTTACCCGGGAACCCAATATTAACTTGAGAGCTTCAGGTAAAGGAAAAGGAAACCTAGAAACCGAAGAATTTTCTCTCAATGGATTTCTGGCTTTTGATTTTGGTCTAAACCCTGCCATAAATGATCTTATGGCTCAGGAAATTATTGCCACTGCTCAGCTGTTAAATAAGCCTTCTGCAAGCCGAGATTTGACCAGCCTTCTGTACAAGGCTGCAGAAATTATTGGAGATAAACCTGCAAAAGCATATGAAGAACGGACGCTTGAAGATTACACTCCACTGGTTTCTATGTCGAACCTATTGGCCACTGACCTGGTTATTTCAGACATGGACATGAAATGGTCCCAAAGCGAAACAGCATGGTATAGCGTGGGTAAGATTGGCATCTCAAATATAGGACGTGCAGATGTAAATGCACGGATTGATGGGTTTGTGGAAATCAAAAAAGAAGTTACTGGAGATATTATCAATATCTTCCTTCAATTGTCGCCTCAAACCTGGTATTATATTAGTTATCAGGATAACCGTCTATTGGTTTATTCCTCTAATAATGCCTACAACGACCTGGTTTTATCAAAATCCAACGTTGCTAAAGCAAAAATTGGTTCGTTGATTTATACCACCAGTGACTTTGATGAAGCTACGGCTTTTGTTAATGATTTCAGGTCCATCTATTTAGGAATTAATGAACCTTTCGAACTATCCATGCCTATGGAAATTGTTGAAGAGTTGGAAGAAGAAGAAGCAATTCAAGAAGAGGAAGAAACTCAGTTCCAGCTTGACGACGGAAGTGAGGAAGAAGAAGAGGAGGAAGAAGAAGAGGAAGATGATGAAGGGTTTTAAAATGATTTCAACTCAATGAGCTCAATCATTTATCCTATTCCTCATATTTTATATATTTGTTTCCTAATTCAAAACTACCCCTTATGAAAACCTATACATCAAACCCTTATATTGAAGAAAACAAACAACGCTTTTTGGATGAACTCTTTGATTTGCTCAGAATTCCTTCCGTAAGTGCTAAAAGTGAGCATGTTGGAGATGTGAGAAAAACTGCTGAGTTTGTTAAAGAAAAATTTTTAGAAGCTGGAGTTGATCATGCAGAACTCTGTGAAACCTCGCTACACCCGATCGTTTACGCTGAAAAAATATTGGATGAATCTTTGCCAACCGTATTGGTTTACGGACATTATGATGTTCAACCTCCTGAGCCTCTTGAGCTTTGGCATTCACCTCCATTCGAACCGGTCATTAAGGACGAAAAGATTTATGCTCGTGGAGCCTGCGATGATAAGGGACAAATGTACATGCATATCAAGGCATTTGAAGCAATGATAAAAACGGATGGCCTGCCTTGTAACGTTAAGTTTATGATTGAAGGGGAAGAAGAAATTGGATCTGATAATCTGGACAAGTTTGTAATTGCCAATAAAGAGAAGTTAAAAGCTGATGTGATTATTATCTCTGATACCGGAATTATTGATAACAATACTCCTTCCATGACCGTCGGCCTTCGAGGAATGAGTTATATGGAAGTAGAGGTTACCGGACCGAACCGGGATTTACATTCCGGTCATTATGGGGGTGCTGTCGTAAACCCCATTAATGCCTTGTGTGAGATGATCGCATCACTTAAGGATGAAAATAACCACATCACAATTCCTGGTTTTTATGATAAAGTACAGGTATTACCCGAGGAAGAAAGAACAGAGTTAAATAAAGCACCTTTCAATCTGGATGACTATAAAAATGAAATCGGAATACAGGAGGTAGCTGGAGAAAAAGGGTTTACTACCATTGAAAGAACGGGTATTCGTCCTGCCTTAGATGTAAATGGAATTTGGGGAGGGTATACAGGTGAAGGTGCAAAGACCGTACTTCCTTCAAAGGCTCATGCAAAAATTTCTATGAGGCTGGTGCCAGACCAAGATAGTCAGGAAATTTCAGATCTATTTAAAAAGCATTTTGAGTCTATTGCTCCAAAAACTGTTTCTGTAAACGTAATCGCGCATCATGGAGGTGAGCCTGCAGTACTTTCCACCTCCTCAAAAGGATATCAGGCCGCAGCAAGTGCCTTTGAAGAAGGTTGGGGAAAAAGCCCAATTCCTACGCGTGACGGGGGAAGTATCCCAATTGTCTCCTTATTTAAAAAAGAACTTGGATTAGAATCTGTGATGCTGGGTTTTGGATTGGATAGTGATGCAATACACTCCCCCAATGAACATTATGGGTTGTTCAACTTCCTGAAAGGAATTGAAACCATTATTCTGTTTTATAAACATTATACTAAATCTTAATTAATGAAAGGTTATTTTGGCCAGTCGGTTTGATTTTTTCCACTGGCCAAATATGATCATTTCACCAGGGCCTACCTGCTCACTTACTTTGGGGCGGGTAATGATATTTACTTCTTTTGTATCAAACAGGTGCTCCTTGATCATGTTGCCCTCATCGTCAATCTGAACAATCACTACGGTAGCATTTTTGCCTTGCTGAAAATTATAAACTTTATCATTAGAGACGTTGTGAAGATTTTTAGGATGGTCATTAAATATCAGGTACAATTTATTCCCTATTCTGCTAAAAGCATACGAAGAATAAAATCCACCGTCATTTGTAGTAATTTGTTTTTTTGAGATTCTTTTGATCCATTTAATTTTTCCTGATGGGTCAATGTTTACAATTCCGAGATCATTATAATAGTACTTATAATCAGATCGCATAAAGCCTGACGGGTCAGTGTAACTACTCACTTTTATATAGTACTGTTCTGCAATTAAAAATACCCCGCCGTCTTCACGGAGAATTAACTCTCTAAGTTCATACTGGAAAAGTTCCTGGCCTTTTTCTGCTTTTCGTTCATTTAAAAAGTCTGTGAGCTCCTCCTTATTGAAATCCTTAAAGTCTTTATTTTTAAGAATTTTCGTCTTGCCGTCTACCTCCAGATAAAAGCTACCTTTAATACTGGTAGAGCCCTTATCGGAATAAAATCCAGCAGCAATAATGTCGCCCCCTTCTTTGATCTCAAACTGCATATCCGTAATAAATTTCTCTTCAAAGCTGAACTGATATTCCTTTACTTCCTCCCCTTCATTTAGATATGCAATGATATGATACTTGTAGTTAGGTTTCCCATTTCGTCTTTCCTTTACCCGGTCCTTAAATACCTTTCCTAAAATATATGCATTCCCTTTACTATCCACTCTATAGGAGGTGATCTGAAATAGCTGATCAGGATAAGGCAACTCTATTTCCTTACTCCATAGCTTACTAAAGCGTTTGTTATAAACCTGAACCCCAAACCGTTCAGGAGTTCCATACTTATAAGGTAAATCATAAGTAATCATCATATTGCTGCTATCTCTGGATAAGATCACATCAAAGCGTCCGTCATTATTTTTATTCTTATAGCCGATGTTCGCCAATTCCGCTCTCTCCCGGCTTGGTTTTAATGTTTTCTTATCAATCAATTGCAGGTATAACGTATTCTTTCTTTCATCTCGGTTATTTTGGGATGAAAACAAATACAGTCGACCGCCAAACTGATATATTCCTTCGTAAAGGGTCTTGCGGTTATCCAAGGTAAGATCAATCAGTACCGTTTTAGTTTTCTTGATCTCCTTATTGTAATGCTCTAATGTAAACTGGGAGTTTTTGAAAAAGAGGGTATTGCTGGACTGAAGCTTTAGTGTATAAATTCCAGTTTCATCATAACCTACAATATCACTGAGGGTAGAGCTTCGACTCGTCAACTCTTCTTCTCCCCATTGAATATCTACCAGATCTGTTTGAGCAGATACTGTATTTGCCAATAAAAGAATGAATAGAAATAACTTATTACAATGCATATGTTCTTAGAAGCAAATACTTAGCCATCTTAAACAGATTGTAGAATTTTTAACGCCTCTTCAACTGCAGTAATTGGATTTATAATTAGAGTAAGCTTTTGCTTGTGCTCTTTTAAACGACAAGTATTTGGGTTTTCTTGTGCGAATTTCAGAATCTGCCCAAACTTTTCTGATTTGAAAAAGGTTTCCTTTTCCGCCGACACAAAAAATGCCCTTAGTTTTCCCCCTTTTAAAACAAGCTTTTCCATTCCCAGAGTTTTCGCCACCCATCGCAACTTTATGGTTTTCATTAATGCCTGCACTGTTTCCGGTATTTCTCCAAAGCGGTCCGTTAACTCATTGCAAAATGATTCAAGCTCTTCTTCCGTATTTATGTTATCAATCCTTGAGTAAATCCTCAGTCGTTCCGTAATATTGGAAATATACTCTTCTGGAATAATTATCTCCAGGTCAGTCTCGATGATACAGTCCTGAACAAGTATGCTGGCGGTTTCTGCGAGCTCTTTTTCAAACAACTCTTTAAATTTGCTCTCTTTTAATTCCTGAACTGCTTCGTCCAGTATTTTATGATATGCATCAAACCCAAGATCTGAAATGAATCCACTTTGCTCTGCTCCTAATAAATTACCTGCACCACGAATATCAAGATCTCGCATTGCCACCTTAAACCCATCTCCCAAATCTGAAAATTCTTCGAGCGCCTGTAGCCTTTTTCTAGCTTCTGTAGTTAGCCCAACTGTTGGAGGAGCTAGAAGGTAACAAAATGCTTTTTTATTGGATCTCCCAACTCTTCCTCTCATCTGATGCAGGTCAGACAAGCCAAACATGTGTGCATGATTTATTATTATGGTATTCGCATTAGGTATGTCTAATCCTGATTCTATGATATTGGTTGAAACCAGAACATCATAGTCTCCCTCAATAAACCGTAGCATTGCATTCTCCAGTTTATGACCCTCCATTCTTCCATGAGCAATCCCAATACTTGCATCAGGCACCAGTTTTAGAATAATGTTTGCAACCTCCTCTATATCCTGTATCCTGTTATGTACAAAAAATACCTGTCCGCCTCGCCGCAGCTCAAAACTTACTGAATCACGTATAACCGTTTCATTAAATACCTGAAGTTCTGTAGTAACCGGTTGACGGTTGGGTGGTGCAGTTGATATTATACTTAGATCCCTGGCGCCCATTAATGAAAAATGCAGTGTTCGCGGTATTGGAGTAGCGGTAAGAGTCAAGGCATCTATATTAACCCGCATTTCTTTTAACCGTTCTTTTACTTTCACTCCAAACTTCTGTTCTTCATCAATAACCATCAATCCAAGGTTCTTAAATTTCACATCCTTATTAACCAATCGATGCGTTCCAATAATTATATCGACCTTTCCTTCCTCCACCTCTTTTAAAATCTCCTTTATTTCCTTTGTGGATTTAAACCTATTAATGTATTCTACTTTCACAGGAAAATCCTTTAAGCGATCTGAAAAGGTATGGAAATGTTGCATGGCCAAAATAGTGGTTGGAACCAGCACGGCAACCTGTTTACTATCTGTCACTACCTTAAAGGCAGCTCTTATGGCTACCTCCGTTTTTCCAAAACCGACATCTCCACATACAAGCCGATCCATTGGATGGGGTTGTTCCAAATCCTTTTTGACATCATCCGATGCCGTGGCCTGGTCTGGAGTATCTTCATATATAAAAGAGGACTCTAGCTCAACCTGCATAAATGTGTCATTACTAAAGGCAAAACCTGGTGCCGTCTTTCGTTTGGCATAAAGCAGAATTAGATCTTCTGCAATATCCTGCACATTTCTTTTAACCCGCTTCTTTTTATTCTCCCACTCTGGTGAGCCCAGTTTAGATATGGACGGTGGGGCTCCTTCCTTTCCCGAAAATTTGGAGATTTTATGTAGAGAATGAATACTTACATATAGAAGATCATCATCGCGATATACAATTCGAATTGATTCCTGATGATTTCCGTTCACCTCAACTTTTTCCAACCCGGCAAACCGCCCTACTCCATGATCAATATGTGTCACATAGTCGCCTGGACTTAAGGTATTGAGTTCCTTTAGCGTAAGCGCCTTTGATTTGGTAAAAGTCTTTCTTGTTTTAAATCGATGGAAACGTTCAAAAATCTGATGATCCGTATAACAATTTACATTTACCTGTTCGTCAATGAAGCCCTCCCTAAGTCCCAGATGAAGGGTCTCAAATGAAATTTCCGGATTGATCTCTTCAAAAATTCTCACCAGCCGGTCTATTTGTGGAGCACTTTCCGCCACTATCAGATTGCTGAAATTATTATGTTGATATTTTAATAACGCCTCTCCAAGTAATTCAAAGTTCTTTTTAAAGGAAGGCTGAGCCTTGGACTGATATTCTGTAACCTTATCTGGTTTGGAAATAAAGCGATGCCCAAACTCAATTTTAGCAAAAGCTTGTGTTGCCAATGAAAAGCTTTCCTTGGTTTCAAATAGTTCTTCAGGCGTAGACACAATTTGTGTATCCCCACTTTTGCTCATTATCTCTTTAAAGTTGTCTTCTGCCTTTTTATGATACTTCTCGATCACATCCATCATCTGCATCCTATCCTTTATCCAGATTTTGGTATTCCTGGGTAGGAAGTCTATGAAAGACTGCCTGCGTTCATCTGTTAGAGATGATTGAATATTGGGGATAAGGTTAATTTGTTTTAGCTTATTAATGGACAACTGCGTATTTGGATCAAAGGTCCTTATGCTCTCAATCTCATTTCCAAACAACTCGATTCGATACGGCAATTCATTAGCATAGGAGAATACATCAATTATTCCTCCTCTTATAGCATATTGTCCGGCCTCATATACAAACTCTGTAATTTCAAAATCATACGACTCTAGTACCTCCCTAAGAAAATTACTATCCAGTGCCTCGTTGACCCTTATGGGTAATGTATTATCCTTAAGAGCCTTCTTATTAATAACCTTTTCTGTAAGAGCTGCAGGATAAGTCACAATTAATTCACCCGAAACAGTACGGTTATTAATTCTATTCAAAATTTCTGCCCGCCTAAGAATATTTGCATTTTCAGTTTCATCCAACTGATAGGGCTTTTTATAGGATGATGGATAAAAGAAAACCTCCTTTCCTCCCAGGAGATTTTGCAGATCATCATGGAAGTATGCTGCCTCTTCATTATCGTGTAAAACAAATAGGTGGTTTTGATGAGATAAAGAATAAACGGAAGCGGCTACTACTGCATCCAGACTTCCTTTCAGTCCTTTAATCTGGTAGGTCAGGTCTTCATTCGGTTTAAGGATCTCTGAGATTACTCCAATCTCAGGATCCTTTATATATCGTTCTAGAAGTTTTTTTGCTTTCACGCTATTCAATCAGACTGCAAAGATACTTATTCATTAGTGTGGGTAATTGCATAATAGGCAGAATAAATCCACATCAATCAAATTTTTGATGAATTATTAAGAAAACGGCTCAAAATTAGAAGTTTTCAAAGCCGCAAACGATTTCATTAAAAATAATTCAATTTTCTGGTCAAAATTTCAAAACTTGTTTGGTTATGTTCAATTTTACTCCTGTTTTATTATAAATTGTGTAAATTTTATCTTTTTTAGATAAATTTTTACCCTATAATTTTTCTTTTTCATACTTTTGGTGAATCATTGCATAGTTTTTAACCCAATAAATAAATAATTTAAGTATTTAAGAGTAATTTAATTACAAAGAAATGAATGGAACTTTACAAAAGTATTTCCTGGATATGATAACCTCAGAGGGAATTACAGAAACAGTTGACGCAGTTACCTCCATAGATGGAGTAGAAGTAACTGCAGTAGTCGCGGATCAGCTCGCAACCAATCTCCTGACAACAAATAATGTCTGGATGATGTTGGCTACCGCATTAGTGTTTATCATGCACCTGGGTTTCGCCGGCGTAGAAGCAGGTTTTACCCAAGCTAAGAACACTGTTAATATATTATTCAAGAACACGCTTACTCCGGCCATCGGATTATTAGCCTACGCATTCGTAGGTTTCAACCTGATGTACCCAGGAGGAGAAGATTTCTGGTTTGGCTTTGCCGGATGGACCTTAGGAATGGGAGCAGATTATAATTCCGTAGGTTATGCTGATGGTGGTTATACTTACTGGACAGATTTTCTGTTTCAAGGAATGTTTGCCGCAACTGCAGCAACTATCGTTTCCGGAGCTGTAGCGGAAAGAATTAAAATCAACGCCTATTTATTGTTCACTATTGTATTTGTAGGACTGGTTTACCCAGTAATTGGTAGCTGGCAATGGGGAGGCGGAGTTCTTGCCTCAATGGATATTCCATTTTATGATTTTGCCGGATCCACACTTGTGCATTCAGTAGGAGGATGGGGAGCCCTAGCGGGAATCATCATTCTTGGGCCTAGAATAGGCAAATATGTTGATGGAAAAATTATTGACAAACCCGGTTCTTCTGTGCCACTTGCAACTATTGGAGTATTTCTTCTTTGGTTAGGATGGTTCGGCTTTAATGGAGGTTCAGTCCTTTCCGCTGATCCAGAATTAGTATCCCTTGTGTTAGTTACTACATCATTAGCTGCTGCTTCCGGAGCAATTGGGGGCTACCTAATGGGATACCTGGTATTTAAAAGACTTGATCTTGGTATGGTACTTAACGGTATTTTAGCCGGCTTGGTAGGAATCACTGCTGGAGCAGACCTAATGAGTCCATACGAGGCAATGGTTATCGGATTAATTGCAGGTATGATTGTAGTTCTTTCTGCAATTATGCTGGACAAATTAAAACTTGATGATTGTGTTGGTGCGGTTTCCGTTCACTTGACTTGTGGAATTTGGGGAACACTTGCCGTTGGAATCTTTGGTTCCATGGCTGGTGGAGCTCAATTCTTAGCTCAGTTGAAAGGAGTAGCACTTTGTGGGGCAGCAGCCTTCGGATCTGCTTTATTGATTTTCTTTGTCCTTAATAAAGTTATGGGATTAAGAGTTTCTAAAGAACATGAAGAAGAAGGGCTGGATAGCCATGAGCATGGTATCAGAGGCTATACCATCACTTACGAATAGAATCCTTTATATATCTATCTATATTTTTCCAGAGCCTATTACCATGGTAAGTTTTCTTACCATGGTAACTAAGGCTCACAATTAAACATGTGCTCGACACACATATATTTAACCCAAATCAAATATACTATACTAATGAAAAAATTACTTACACTTTTGATAGCTTTTAACTTTGGAATGGTTCCTTTTTTAATGGCGCAGGATGATGAGGCAAAAGAGCCTTTAGAGATCTCAGGATCTATTGACTTATATTATAAGTATGATTTTTCCGGCTATAAGAGCTCGGATGGCGTTTCAAATATCCCAACAAGTTTCGCAGATGAACAAAATTCTTTATCTATTGGTATGTTGGATATAGCACTTTCACAAACTGTAGGAAAAGCCAGCTTTGTTGGTGAGTTCTCCTTCGGTCCAAGAAGTTTCAAATCTATTCCTACTTTCGACTTAGGAGATGGAGATGAAATAAATATCAACATTCAAAATCTTTATGCTTCTTATGCGCTTAGTGATGCAATTTCACTAACCGCTGGTTATATGGGTACTTTTGTTGGTTACGAAGTAATTTCTCCCACAGGGAACTTTAACTATTCTACTTCTTACCTGTTTACCAATGGTCCTTTCCAAAATGCAGGATTAAAGATGGACTGGTCTGTAAATGATAACTTCGGTATCATGGTTGGTATTTTCAACGACTGGAACGTATACCAGGATTTTGATGGACTTACCGATATTGGCGCGCAAATTTACTTCGCTCCAACCGATGGTTTTGATATTTATCTAAATGTATTAAATGGACCAAATACTGGTTTAATCGTTGATCTTACCACAGGTTATCAGATTACGGATGCCTTCTACCTTGGTCTGAATGCTGCTGACTTTACATTTGATGATAGCGATGAAGGTGGCTATACTGGTTTTGCTCTTTATCCTCAACTGGCTCTCTCTGATGCTTTTTCTATTGGATACAGAGGCGAGTGGTTCAATATTAAAGAAGTAAAAGCAGGAGACGCGGTAGTTTCTGAAAGTGAAAGTGTTTTTGCGAGTACCCTCACCGGAAACTTCTACTCAGGGCCTTTAACTTTATCAACAGAGTTTAGATTTGACAGTGCATCGTCTGATTTCTTTGTTGACAGCGATGATGTTGCCACTGATGCGGCAAGTCAGTTTGTTATCGCAGCTATTTACGCATTTTAAACTCTATATAAACCCAGGGCCTGCATAGTCAAAAGCTGTGCAGGCTCTTTTTTTAAAGAAAGAATGGAAAAAATTAGATATATAACCACACTTTCCCTCCTATTGATTTACACTTTGACTCTAGGTCAATCCCCAATAGTTCTCAATGCTGTTGTTCCTATGGAAGGGTACTCTGCCAATGTTCTTATGCAGAATGCTGATGCATATTTCACCAAGGTTCCTGAAGGGATAAAAAATAAAAAGAAGAAAAAAAGTTATTTGGATGGAATTGTACGCGAGGAAAATTCCATAGCAATTCCTAAAGAAGCAATGGTTTATTCGAGATCTGTAGCCAAACATCCTTTAGGAAAAATATACTTCGTTTATAAGGTTGAGGTAAAAGAGGATAAATACCGATACAGCCTAAATTTTGTTGAGTATACGCCTTTTGAAAGAGATCGTTACGGAAAATTTGTTCCTGTACCTGGCAAAAAATTTTCGATTGAAGAAATTACCAATAATCAAAAATTCAGGTACCGAAAGGATATACTTGCTTTCGTAAATGAATATGTAGAAGCTCAATCTTCACGTCTTTATTCAAACATGCTGGAATTTCCTACCGCGGAAAATGAGACTGCTGATCCCGGAGACGACTGGTAGCTCATAACTGAACTCTCATTTTTAATCATCTTGACACACTCCTTTAGTTTTTAGTTAAACTTAAGGTATTATAATTAATGCTCCTTCGCCTGCCGATGCAAATGGAGAACAAAAACATCTTTGTGATCCTCTGATTAATACACCGGGAAGACTTGCCAAAGTCCATAGAACCCAAAGCCTAAACCCAGAATCTAATATAAACCCTATAGACCTCTATCTTACCAGGATATTTGGAAAGTCTTCCTTAAAAAGAGATCAATGCGGAAGGTAAACCAAAGGTGTAAAGCAGGAAGCTAACCCTATTGGCTATCCAAACCCTTAGCTGTAGAGTTTGACAAAAGTCATTTTTTAGACTGAGCCTAATCATCAAATTTCTCTGTTTTACTGGCTTTATTATTCTCTAATCCAATCATCATTTATTATGGAAGCCAAAAAGACGATACGAGCCGATTTGAGTCACATGACAAATTTGTTCACCAGTATA
>Ga0316204_10009250_pt1 | contig 13259 bp, 12 predicted proteins | sample 6monrhotite_MG_2_FD_205661 | JGI IMG/M metagenome (GOLD analysis project Ga0316204, IMG submission 205661) | Microbial mat bacterial communities from mineral coupon in-situ incubated in ocean water Damariscotta River, Maine, United States -... | ecosystem: Environmental > Aquatic > Marine >... | reverse complement strand
TGATCTTGAACTCACACGCGCGATTAGTGAAGCGGTGAGTGTTCCTGTTATCGCCTCGGGTGGTGTAGGTGAATTGGAACATTTAGTTGAAGGTGTGAAAGAAGGCAAAGCTGATGCCGTATTAGCAGCAAGCATTTTTCACTTTGGCGAACATACTATCGGTGAAGCTAAAGTTAAAATGGCCACGGCTGGCATTGAAATGCGCTTGTAATCGTTATGTTATGGAATAAACGCAAAGTTCACCAAAACGTAAAGTTTTTCTTTGCGTTATCCGTGTCTTAGCGTTCTTTGCGATAAATTATTATGTCGAATAAATGGCTAGATGAAATTAAGTGGGATAAAGATGGTTTAATCCCAGCGATTGCACAAGAGACAGGCACCGGAAAAATTTTAATGATGGCTTGGATGAATCGCGAATCACTCTTGCTAACGGTTAATGAAGGGCGCGCGATTTATTGGTCGCGTTCGAGAAATAAATTATGGCGTAAAGGCGAAGAGTCTGGTCATGTACAAACATTAAAAGATATTCGATTAGACTGTGATAATGATGTGGTGTTATTAGAAGTCGAACAGCTTGGTGGAATTGCTTGCCATACTGGTCGGCATAACTGCTTTTATAAACAATTACAAAATGATGAGTGGGTTGAAGTTGAGCAAGTTATTAAAAACCCAGATGAAATATATAGCAAATGATTAAACGCAAAGTTATTAAGTTCGCAAAGATTTACTTTGCATTTAAATACAATATTTAAAATAGAATGAGTTATGTCTGATATATTAAAACAATTAGCCGATGTATTAGCAGAACGTAAAAATGCTGATCCAGAAACTTCATATGTCGCTAAGCTACATGCAAAAGGCTTAGATGCTATTTTAAAAAAAGTGGGTGAAGAAGCCACTGAAACAGTGATGGCCGCTAAAGATGGTGTCGCAGAAAAAATTATCTATGAAACGGCTGATCTTTGGTTTCATACGATGGTTATGTTATCTGAGCAAGATTTAAGTCATGAAGATGTTTTAAACGAGCTTGCAAGGCGTTTTGGCATGTCGGGCTTAGAAGAAAAAGCTAATCGGCCAAAATCATAAGGTTATGATAAAATGAGTGATTGTCTTTTTTGTAAAATACTCGCGGGTGAGATACCGTCAGATAAAATCTATGAAGATGAAAAAATGCTGGTGTTTAAAGATATAAACCCGCAAGCAAAAGTACATTTATTAGCGATACCACGCGTTCATATTTCTAGCCTCAATGAAGTGACAGATGCGCATGATGAAGTTATAGCCCATATGATCAAACAGTTACCTATATTGGCAAAAGAGCAAGGTTTAAATGATGGCTTCCGCACGATTATAAATACAGGCCAAGGTGGTGGGCAGGTTGTTTATCATTTGCACATGCATTTGTTAGGCGGCAGTAGTTTACCTGGTTTTCATTAACGTAATTTAGAAACAATATTTGGAGAAATAAGATGGGATTTGGAGTTACAGAGTTAATTATTATCTTAGTCATCGTTTTAGTTTTATTCGGAGCTAAACGTTTGAAAAATGTTGGCAGTGATTTAGGTTCTGCTGTCAAAGGTTTTAAAACTGCGATAAAAGATGAAGAAACTAAACCTAACGAAAGCATTGAAAAAAGCGAAAGTGATGTTATCGAAGGTCAATCGACAAAAGTAAAAGAAGAAGATAAAGCTTAACTTAGCTTATCTATTGAGATACTTGACTGATGTTTGATATAGGTTTTTGGGAACTTACAACAATTGCAGTTATTGCATTACTTGTCGTTGGGCCAGATAAGTTGCCTGACTTAGCAAGAACGGCTGGCAAATGGGTAGGTCGTGCTCGTCGTTTCGTGGGTGATGTTAAATCGGATATTGATAGAGAATTAAAACAAGAAGAGATTCGAAAAGCGCTTGCTGAAGATGCAGGTCTTGATGAAATTAAAGAAATCATGAATACCGATCATTTTACCATGGAAGCGGAAGAACTAGAGCCTAATTATCAAGTCAAAGCAATTAATGACGAAGAAGTGAAAGATTCATTCAGTAAAGCTAAGCAAGACGAATTGGATGATTATGATCCTGAATTTGATGAAGAGCTAAAGCACATAACAGATCATCATGATGTTGCTGAAGATGATCCTGATCATGGTTTGGCGAATGAAGCAGTAAACGATAAATCGTCAAATAAAAGCTAAATATTAATGTCTGAAAAAAATAAAAAAGTTGAATCTGAAGTGCCTTTCATGTCGCACTTAGTTGAATTGCGTGATCGATTATTACGTGCCGTTTTAGTTATTTTGATTATTTTTTTAGGCTTATTCACTTTTTCAAATGAACTGTATTCACTTTTAGCTGAGCCACTCTTAGTTCACTTACCAACGGGCAGCAGTATGATTGCGACTGAAGTTGCATCGCCCTTTTTAACCCCATTCAAGTTATCAATGGTAACAGCGGTATTTATAAGTATGCCGTTTCTGCTTTATCAACTATGGGCTTTTATCGCACCAGGTTTATATAAACATGAAAAAAGCTTAGCGTTTCCTTTATTATTTTCTAGCATTATTTTATTTTACTTAGGGATGGTGTTTGCCTACTTTGTTGTCTTTCCATTAATGTTTAGTTTCTTTACAGGTATCGCTTTAGAAGGCGTGACCATGATGACAGACATTACCAAGTACCTCGATTTTGTTTTAAAAATGTTTTTTGCTTTTGGTATGGCATTTGAAGTACCTATTGCCACCATTATTGTTATCTCTACAGGGATGACAACAGCAGATAAGCTAGCGGATAAACGTCCTTATATTATTGTAGTTGCCTTTATCGCTGGTATGTTACTCACTCCTCCCGATGTTGTATCACAAATGCTTTTAGCTATTCCCATGTGGATTCTTTTTGAATTAGGTTTAATTTTTTCTCGATTATTAACACGTAAACGCGAACGTTTGGCAAAAGAGCGTGAACAGCAGGAAGAAAAAGAACTTGATGATGAGTTTGAAAAAGCAATCGCAGAAGAAGAAGCTTTAAATAAAAAGTAAATACTATAAAGGTTTTACTGGCTCAGTCTCAGTATTTCTATTTTCCCTTCAGTTTTTTATGAACTTTTTTTAATATCTTTGTCTTTATATAACGTCGCCTGACATTTATCTATGGTTCTATATCGGAGAACAAAGTGGACAAATCATATCGTTATATTTTAGTTTTTTCCCTTTTGATAATTTTACCTATTTCAAGCCATGCTGTGCCATTAATTAAAAATCAACTTGAAGGTCATGCGTCGCCATATCTATCAATGCACGGTGCAGATCCCGTCGCTTGGCAAGAATGGAATAACGATACGGTTAGTAGGGCTAAAAAAGAAGGAAAATTATTATTTGTTTCGAGCGGTTATTTTTCATGTCATTGGTGTCATGTCATGCAGCGAGAAAGTTTTAAAAATGATGGAATTGCTTTAATTCTCAATAGGTCTTTTATCCCTGTTAAAGTTGATAGAGAAGTGAATAGTGCATTAGATAGTCGTTTGATTGAGTTTGTTGAGCGCACTCAGGGGCAAGCCGGTTGGCCGCTTAATGTTTTTGTCACTCCTGAGGGTTATCCATTAGTAGGTATGACTTACGTGCCAACGAATAACTTTTTATTAATATTACAAAACTTGAAAGACAAGTGGTCGTCAGATAAAGCTCAGCTTGAAAACATTGCTAAACAAGCAACGCAAGAACTTTCGAATGAAATAACGTCTCAAAAAAGTGGTGCCTATACGACTGATAGCAAGAAATTGCTTACCGGATTTTTAGCTCAGGCATCAGATATGATGGATGAGCTTTCAGGTGGATTTGGTGATCAGAATAAATTTCCATCTTACCCGCAGTTAAATGTTTTACTTAAAGCCTACAGCATTGAGCCAAATGAAAAATTAAAAGAATTTTTACTCTTAACGTTAAATAAAATGGCTTCGCAAGGGCTTAATGATCAGCTTAGTGGCGGTTTTTATCGATACTCAGTTGATCCCACTTGGCAAATACCGCACTTTGAAAAAATGTTGTATGACAACGCCTTATTGGCATCATTATATTTAGATGCTGCAAATGTATTTAACAATAACTATTTTTCGACAGTTGCAAGAAAGACGTTAGATTATCTGTTGGGCTCTTTTATAAGTAAAGAAGGTGCTTTTATAGCGAGCTTATCGGCTGTTGATAATAACAATATTGAAGGTGGTTATTATTTATGGAAAAAAGATGAATTAAAGTCGTTGTTAAATAAATCAGAATATAAATTTGTTACATTATTTTGGCATGTGCAAGGAGTGAGTGAGCTTGAAGATGGTCATCATTTAATAGAAGCGATGGATATTAGTGATGTTGCAAAAATGATGAAGATTTCGAAAGATAAAGCAAATGACTTACACCAATCTGTTACCGCTAAATTATTACAAGCGCGAAGTAATAGAGTAGTTCCTGAGGATGATAAATTATTAGCTGCATGGAATGGATTGGCGTTGTCGGCTTTTTCAAAAGCAGCTAAACAATTCAATGATAAACGCTATTACAAAGCAGCCAACAATATTAAAGAATATATTTATAAAAATTTATGGCGTAACCAAGAACTGGTTACAGCCGTCAAAAATAATAAAATATTAGCTAAGGCAGGTTTAGAAGATTATGCCTATGTTATGCAAGGCATGTACAATTGGTTAAGCTTAGAAAATAATAAAAAAGATAAATTATGGTTGAATCAATTAACCGAGCAAGCATGGAATAAATTTTACTCAGTCAATGGGTGGAAGTTAGCAGAAAATATGTTGTTAAAATATGGTGAAGGTGAAAAAGTTATTGCAGATGGTGTGATGCCTTCTGCCTCAGCAGTGGTTATTGACATAACTTTGAACCAGTTGAATCTTGATAATAGTTTACGCGCTAAAGCTAAGCAGGCTCTCTACCTTGAGCATAACGAAGTTGTCTACCAGTCATTTTGGTACGCTAGTCATATTGCAGCTATTTATAAAAACCAAAATGCAATTAAATAATGGCTTGTGATATATCCACGGGTGCATTATCTAAAACATCAAATTCAAATAGAGTAATATTTCCACTGGAAATAATAACTTTCGATAATTTAATGTAAAAAAGTTTTGTTTTCATATTTACTGAGAGTACTGTTCCTATGTCATATAGTGTTGCGGGAACAATAATACTGCGGAGCTGCTTTATCGAAACCTGTTTAGGTACGAGCAAGCTTCTAAAGTAATCAGTGCCACTGCCTATACCTTTTATCGCTTTTACGGCAATAGGAACCGCGCTGTTTGCAATATTCATAATACCCATGTCGATATTATTATTCCTGTTTACATGCAGCCAACGAACAATGCCGATTTTCCAGTTCAAACCTGTTTTGCTTTCAAATAAATAACTAACAACTTCCCCTACTTTTACATTCATGTTTTTACATGAATCATCGCAACTAATCGCAAGACCAGTACGGCTAACATTGTGTTGTCGCCAAGGACTGGCAGGATAAGCTGTTTTTTCATGTATGCGATCTTTATGTAAAGCATCGCGATATATATTAGCAAAAGCAGTTTCTTGTTTGTTTTCCGAAGTAGTGAGTCTTAGCTCATCCATTTCAGGTGTAAAGTGGGCTTTGTTTGAACAATAAAAATGACATGCATTTAAGCCTAGAGCCATACGTAATTTGGCACCACGGTCTTCTCGTTGTGAATCTCTTGATAAAGATGTCTGCCAAGCATCTGTCAGCCTGAGTAACATATCACGTTGTTGTCGTTCCAATAATGAGCGGGGTGTTTCTTCACTAAAGTCATCATGTTCTAAATTTACACGTAGGATTTTTTCTGTATGGCTGTTTAATCGTGCTTTAACACCACTTATATCAATAACGCGACCATCAACAGGTTCCCACTCTAAGTTTTTAGAAATATAGCGGGGTGACATATCGGTAGCAAAATCGACACCGTACTGATCTGATATATGATCTTTTTCTAGTTCTATTATTTCACATACGTTCGTCCATGCAGAAACTAAATAATAAATATCTTCGGCTTCATTTTGCATTAAATGATAAGGCGCGGAGAGAGAGAGCAATACAATACGCTTATATGCAAGATCGATGGAGTATTGAATAGGTAGCTGATAGTCTGGAAAAGGATCATCAATGGGTTCATGTTGAATATTTTCATATTCGGCATAACGATAGAGTTGATGCAGTTCTCTCCAGATATCGTATTGTGGCGATTCATAAACGAGATAGCTTTCGACAACACTTCGCGCCAGATATTGAATGCATAGATAGATAGACTCCCGTAATAATAATTTGTCATTTTCTTTACGAGAATTTTTTTCCATCAATTCATTCGTCACTAGCTTATAACCATGAGACATTTCACTCAGCAAACTTTGTATTTGCTTAGTAATTTGCCGATTATCTTCAGAGAGTGGAAGTTGAGCCTGTTTTAATGAGTGCTTTAATGAAAGCAGAATTTGTCTTACTGTTGGGCGAATGGCATCAAGTAACTGGCCGCGTTCTGAATAGGGATAGCGAGACTGATTGAGTATTTTTAGTTGTTGTAAAACAAGTTGAGTCGATTTTCGAGTATCACCAACAGGTAGCGCCATTAGCCACTGGCGAAAGGCCTTTAGTTTTATATACGGCTTTGGTCGTTTTGCGTGCAGCAAGGGTAAATTCAGAACAGGTAATGTCACTTTTCGACCTTTTAATTATTTTATGAGTAAAGTGTGAATTGATCTGATTTTACTAATAACGTCCTAGGAGTAAAGGTATTACGCACCAACTTTGACATATATTTGATGCAAAATGCATTAATTGTTAAGGATGATCAAAATCACGACGTTAACAGATTTAATTATTATATTATGTACTACTATTTTTATGTCCTTAATAGCTAGACAAGAGATAAGCAGCATTTTTCAAAATGATAATAAAAAGCTAATTTAAAAATATTGCTAACAAAGGGGCTCTTATGTTTTTACTTAAATCTACTATCTTTTCCTATTTACTCATTCTTTTTTCTATATTCTCTACTGCTACAGTATTCGCTAACAATGAATTAATTTTAACGTCTGCCCCGCGTGAAACACCAGAAAAAGGTGAGCAATTATATGGCCCAATTGCTGCTCATTTGTCAAAGGCTTTAGGTGTTAAAGTGAGATACGAGCATCCAGGAAATTGGCTCAGTTATCAGAATAATATGCGAAGTGACAAGTACGACATTATCTTTGATGGACCGCATTTTATTTCATGGCGTATTGTTCATTTGGGCCATGAGGCTCTAGTTAAACTGCCTGGAACCCTTCAGTTTATGATGGTTAACGACAAAGATGACCAGGTGTTTGACAGCGCGACTAAACTTGTCGGAAAGAAAATATGCGGTATTTCACCACCTAACTTATCGACTCTTACGGTGCTAGATTATTACCGTAACCCAGTGCGACAGCCTATTATTAAAGGGATTAAAGGCGGAATGGGTAAAGTGTATAAAACTTTTATAGAACAAAAGGGACTGTGTAATGCCGCCGTGCTGAGAACGACTTTCTATAAGAAGAAACTCAAACAAGCAGACAGGGATAAACTAAAAACCTTATTTTTAAGTAAAGCTATGCCTAATCAGGGTATCTCAGTTAGCAAGCGGGTCGATCAGCGTAGCAAAGGTATTATAGTGAACGAACTGCTTGGTAAGGGGGCTGAAAGTGCTAAAGGGCTTTTTAAACGCTTTGCCGGTAAAGCAAACGGTTTTATTGCAGTAGAAAAAAATGAATATGCTGGATATAACTTACTACTTGAAGGTGTCATTTTCGGTTGGTAAGCAGTGTTCAATACAAAAAAAGGGCCGCTAATGCGGCCCTTTTTTTTTGGAATTTTGGTGGGCCTACTTGGACTCGAACCAAGGACCAAGGGATTATGAGTCCCCTGCTCTAACCAACTGAGCTATAGGCCCAAAATCGGACGCCATTCTACACTAAACAGAATTAATTGTTAAAAAGAATCGTTTATTAAAGTATCAAGATTTAAAGTAAAAAAAAGCCTGTTTTTAGGGTAAGCATTTATTAAGTAGGCTGCCAAAACCGCTAGTCTCGTAAGGTTTATTTTGCTAACGTTAGTGAGAATCTAAAGAAAATACCAATAAAATTATAAGGTTATCTTGTAAAAGAAAAATAATATTTTGTTTTGCATGCTTAGCTTAAATGAGATTATGAACAAAAAAACACCACTAAAATGACTAGCGTTTAGTATAAAAGCGCTTTAATGGACGAAGAAAAGGGGAGGGGAATCACATGAATCATATTTGTGTTTTGGCTATTATTTTATTGACTTTGAATTCTCAGATTGCGGCGGCAGAAACGGTATTTCAAATCAATACAACCGGTCAGGCTCCATTAAATACATCGGAGCAAACGGGCTTTATGGATGAGGTTGCCGGTGAAGCCTTTAAGCGTATTGGCATCACATTAAAGACTGTTCGATTACCGGCAGAGCGGGGACTTAAAAGCGCCAACAAAGGCATTGTAGACGGTGAAATGAGTCGTATAAAGGGGCTCTCTAAAAAATACACTAATTTAGTTATTGTGCCCGAGAAAATTATGGACTGGGAATTTGTGGCCTTTTCATACAAGCCGATAAATATGAGACAGGGCTGGAGTAGTTTGTCTGACAAGCTAGTCGGCCATCTGAATGGATGGAAAATTTTAGAAAATAATATTCCAGCTAGCGCTGAAATTACCAAAACAACTAACGATGTAGAATTATTTACTTTATTGGAAAAGCGCCGAGTTGATTATGCTGTATACGAATTGTGGGCGGGACGCTCGATTATTAACAATAATAAAATGAAAGATGTTAAGTTATGTGAGCCTGCTTTTGCGGTTAAGGAAATGTTTATCTATTTACATAAAAAACATCAAACGCTAACGCCTAAACTCGCTAAAGCGTTAGCAAACATGAAAAAAGATGGAACTTATAATAAGTTAGTGAATAAACATTTAACGCCGCTTATTTAAAGATATACCTTTATTTAAGTAACGAATTCATCCATTAATGTGGTCTAGATGAAAATATTAAGTTTTTATAAAAAGAGCAGTAATTTATCTAGACTATTCGTTCTTTATATTGTTCTCGCCAGTACCTTTATAACGATTTTAACCTCTGCATTTCAACTCTATGATATATATAAAAATGACATATCAGGGATCCAGAAGCGTTTAAATGAAATACAAGATAGTTATAGTAGTAATATTGCATCAAGAGTTTGGGTTGCAAATATTAAGGAGCTTGAAATTGCGTTGAACGGCATTTTACGTTTGCCGGATATTGAATATATAGAAGTCTTTGAAGGTGATGAGCTAATTATCAAAAAAGGTTCTTTTCCACTATCAGATTCTATTGTTAAAGATTTCTCACTTTTTCATAATTTTAATAAAAAATCTGAAAAAATTGGCAGAGTTCATGTTGTTGCGAGTTTAAGCAGTACATATCAACACTTAATTGATCAAGCAATCACAATTATTGTAAGCAATGGTATAAAAACATTTTTGGTTAGCGGCTTTATCATTTTCTTATTTTATTGGCTTGTTGCCCGTCATTTGGTTACCTTAGCCAATTTTGCTAAAACCCTTAATTTAGATGCTTTAGATAACACGTTAATCTTAAATAGAAATACACATAAAGAAGATGAGTTAGACCATCTAGCGAATACATTGTTAAGGTTGCAAGCTAGATTAAGGAAATCAGTAATAAGCCTAGAAGAAAGTAAAATTACCTTAGCTAATAGTGAAGCAAAGTTCAGAGGGGCGATTGAATCAGCGGTTAATGGTATTTTGATAATTAACCAGTATGGGATTATTACGATGGCAAATGATGCCTTATGTGATATGACTGCTTATTCAGAAAAAGAACTGATGGGAGAAAAAATTGAAATTCTCGTGCCTGATTCATTTACAAACCATGAAAAATTACGAAATGCTTATGTAAATAAACCGACTCGCCGTAGCATGGGTTTAGGAGAGGTATTTTCTGCAAAACGAAAAGATGGTAGCCAATTCCCAGTGGAAGTGAGTTTAACACCGATAGAATTAGAAGACGGAATGATGGTCTCAGCAATGATTCAAGATGTGACAGTTCGTCACCAAATTGAAGAAGAAAGAATAGAGTTACTTGAATCATTAACGCAAAAAAATGAGGAGCTTGAACGTTTTACCTATACCGTTTCGCATGATTTAAAAAGTCCGCTAGTCACAATCACAGGATTTATTGGCCTGTTAAAAAAGGACATAAAGTCAGGTAATGAAAAACGTATTGAATCTGATTTTGCCAGAATTAGTGATGCGGCGAATACGATGCAGGATTTGTTACATGACTTACTAGAGTTGTCGAGGATAGGTCGACAAATGAGTCCGAATAAAGATTCTGACCTTAATTCAATTGTGAATGACGCAATAGAGCTATTACATGCGAAAATAAAATCGAATAAAGCGCATATCGTTGTGGAACCAGATTTACCTATTATCTACTGTGATGAAAATCGAATTAAAGAGGTCTACCAAAACCTGATAGAGAATGCGATTAAATATAAAAGCGAAAATGAAAAACCTGAAATTACCATTGGTGTAAAAGATGAAAAGAAAAATAACTCTAATAAAACGGAAAGAGTATTTTTTGTCAAAGACAATGGTATAGGTATAGAGCCCCGGTACCATAGTAAAGTTTTTGGTTTATTTGAAAGAATGAGCACAGAAAAAGAAGGTACAGGAATAGGATTGGCGATTGTAAAAAGGGTTGTTGATGTTCATAAGGGACGAGTTTGGGTTGAATCAGAAGGATTAGGAAAGGGTTCAATTTTTAAATTTGTTTTACCCGAAAAGCGCAAAAAAAGTAAAAAGTAAATATATAAGGTGAAACATGGAAACTAATGTACAAAATGGACAGCCATTAAAAATTCTTTTAGTAGAAGATAATGATGCACATGCAGAAATGGTGATGCGTAGTTTTGAAGATAATCGCATAGCCAATGAAATTACACATGTTGATGATGGTGAGAAAGCATTAAGTTATTTACATCGGCGGGGTGAATATGAAAATGAAAGTAACAATTCCCTACCTGATTTGATTCTATTAGATCTTAGGCTACCTAAAGTTGATGGATTACAAGTCTTAAAAGAAGTTAAGTCAGCGGAGAAGTTGAAAAGCATCCCGGTGGTTATTTTAACGACTTCTAACGCAGATATGGATGTAGCCAAAGCATATAAGTTTCATGCAAATAGCTATTTAGTTAAGCCGATAGATTTTGATGATTTCACTAAAATGATGGATGAACTTGGTTACTATTGGTTAGCTTGGAATCATAAACCTTTTCTAGAATAATGAAGGGCTAAATTTTATAATGTCTAAAGAAAATCATACTATTCTGCTCGTTGAAGATAATATTGCTCATGTTGAGTTAATAAGCCGAGCATTTGAAGATTATGGTTCTGATTATAAATTAAACATACAGCACTCTATTAGAGATGCAAAAAATGCAATCAATAGCAATATTCCTGACTTAATTATCTCTGACCTAAAGTTACCCGATGGTACCGGTACTGAGCTTATTCCTGCTGCTGAAAATTATTATAAAATGTATCCGGTTATATTAATGACCAGCTATGGTGATGAGAATGTGGCTGTTGAGGCAATAAAATTGGGCGCATTAGATTATGTGGTTAAAAGCCCAGAAGTTTTTGATTTAATGCCTAAACATACTGAGCGAGTTTTAAGAGAATGGGGAAATATCGTAGCAAGAGAGAATGCGCAAAAAGCGTTATTTGAAAAAGAAAGTGAGCAAAGAGAAATTCTTAATTCCATTATGGATGCCGTTATTACTATTGATGAAAATAGTACCATCCTGAGTTTTAATAAATTCGCAGAAAAACTTTTTTCTTATACCAAAGAAGACATTGTCGGTAAAAACTTATCTTGCTTAGTACCAGAGAAATATAGAGAGAAACATGCGCAAGGTTTAAAGCATTATATAGAAAAAGGTGAAGCTAACATTATGGCTATTGAAGGCGGGGTTGAGCTGGAGGCGATGCGCAAAGATCAAAGTTGCTTCCCTATTCGTCTTTCTATCGGTGAATTGCCTGAAAGTGATAAAGGTGTAAAACGTTTTATTGGCATATGCCAAGATTTAACTTTACTGAAGCTACAAGAGCAACAATTACAACGTAGCCAAAAAATGGAAGCGTTAGGTAAATTAACTGGTGGGGTGGCGCATGATTACAACAATATGTTGGGCGTTATTCTTGGTTATGCTGAATTGTTAGAACTAAAATTTTCTGATGACGCTGAAGCAATAAAATATGTTAATGAAATTAGTCATGCTGGTGAGCGCGGCGTAAAACTAACAAAAAAACTTTTATCGTTTTCACGAAAAAAAATGTCAGATGCATTTCCGCTAAATTTAAATGAAGTGCTGCAAGAACAGCAGCATATGTTAGAGAAAACTTTGACTGCACGTATTAATTTAGCTTTGAATTATACGGATGATAGTTGGATGGTCAATCTAGATCGAAGTGAATTAGAAGATACTATTGTTAACTTAAGTATTAATGCCATGCACGCTATGGATGAAAATGGTGAATTAGATATATCAATTGACAATGTGCATCTTAATCCTACCCAAGCTTCAGTTTTGCAGTTACAACCAGGAGAATTTGTTTCTCTAAGTTTTAAAGATAATGGCAAGGGAATGTCTAGAGAGGTTCAAAGTAAAATATTTGAGCCTTTTTTTACGACCAAAGGCGAGTTTGGCACTGGATTAGGTTTAAGTCAGGTATATGGCTTTGTCGAGCGCAGCAATGGTGCGATTCAAGTCGACTCTTTAGTTGATGTTGGCACATGTATAACATTATATTTCCCCCGCGATGATAACGAAGAACAAACTGAACACTCTATTATTGACGATATTCAATTAGAAACCAGCAATACTTTGGCCGGTGATGAAGCAATACTTGTGACTGATGATGAAGCTGGTTTACGAAAAATTAGCGCTGAAATATTAACTAGCCGAGGTTATCAGGTTTTTACTGCAGAGAATGCAGATGATGCTTTGAAAATTTTAGAAAATGAAACTATCGATCTCTTATTTACTGATGTGATTATGCCAGGAATGGATGGCTATCAGCTGGCTAAAATAGTGAAAGAAAAATACCCTAGCGTTAAAATACAATTAGCAAGTGGTTATAATGATGATAGACATCT
>Ga0316204_10009249_pt1 | contig 13259 bp, 15 predicted proteins | sample 6monrhotite_MG_2_FD_205661 | JGI IMG/M metagenome (GOLD analysis project Ga0316204, IMG submission 205661) | Microbial mat bacterial communities from mineral coupon in-situ incubated in ocean water Damariscotta River, Maine, United States -... | ecosystem: Environmental > Aquatic > Marine >... | reverse complement strand
CCTTCCGGTTGAGCAGCTTGCGGAGATATTCAACGTCCGGCAGCTTCCCGCGGCTGCGCGACTGGTTCGCAACCTCGACGAGTTCGCCAAGAAGGTCGAGGAAAACTCGACCCAGATCGACGGCGCAACCGACCGCGTTGCGGAGCGGATCAACCGGACGGTCGAAGGCGAGGCGCTACAGCTCAAGTCGACGTTTGCCGAGCTGGCGTTGCAGTTCGACGACACGACGGGTCTTACCGATGGGCTCAATGGGGGGCTTCGCCGCCTCAATTCCTTCTTCCGCGGAGCGGCCGGCCTTGATGACAATGGTCGTCGACTGGAGCGATCGGTCGACAAGCTGATCGACTCGACGGATGACGCGAGCTCGACCATCCGCACATTCAGCAATCAGCTAGGCGAGACGATTGGCGGGTCGACTTCTCTGGTGGCAGGCAGCCTGTCGTCGAGCTTCGGCGCGTTCTTCGATTCGGTGTTCGGGTCTGGGTCGCCGCAGAAGCAGCCTGGCGCGTCGGGATCCGGGGCGTCGGGTCCGATACCGCGGGCACCCACCGTTCGGGTTACCGCATCCGGGGCGACCCAAGGGGCTGACCCAGCCGTATCCCAGTACTACGACGTGGTTCGGGCGCTCCGCCAAGAGGAGCAATCGCTACGGCTCTCAGGCGCAGCCCGCGAGGCATACAACGCCACCCTTGCAGCTACCAGTAACGCGTATCCGCAGGTTGAGTCCGGGATACTCCGCCAGGTCGAGGCAATTCGCCAGCTCGACCGCGAGAATCGGGCTTTCGACGGGATCGCGCGGAGCATGACCAACTTTGCAGAGGATGCCGTATTCGCCGCAGACAGCGTTGAGGATTCAATGGAGCGGATGTTCGAGAGCATCGCCCGCATCGGCCTTCGGGTAACGGCGCTCGAGCCCTTGGAAGACGGCCTCCGCAGCTTCCTAGGATCGTTTCGCGACAGCTTTGGCACCACTCCACGCCAAGCCGACGTTCCCGGCGGCGGGTGACGCATACCCATGACCTTCCACGACGTAGAATTCCCGCTCAAGTTTCGGAGCCAGACCGAGCTTGGTCCGTCGTTCCGGACGAACGCGCACGAGACGGGCGGCGGAACTCGGTATGCGAGCGCCCAGCGCACGAAGCCGCGACATCAATTCGACGTGAAGCCGGGGAGCATGACAGCCGATGACCGGATCGCGTTCGTCAACTTCTACAACGCGCGCCGCGGGTCGCTGCATTCGTTCAAGCTCACTGATCCGGTCGACTACTCAACGCATTCGGATTGGCAGACCGCCCCGACCACATCAGACGGCCTCGTCAACCTCGGATCCGGCGACGGTTCGGCTACTCAGTTCCAACTCAAGAAGGTCTACAGCTCCGGCGGCTACACCACCGAGCGGCCGATCGTTCTGCCATACGCGTCTAGCGTGGTGGTTCAAGTCAACAGCGTCACCCAGACGGTCACGACGAACTACACGGTCAACAGCCTGACCGGGGTCGTCACATTCAACACCGCGCCGCCGTTGGGGCACGCGGTCGATGCTGGCTGCCAGTTCTACGTGCCGGTGTATTTCGGCATCGACCTAGACCGCAAGCTAGGCATTCAGGGGCAGCGAGCACTCGCAACGATCGGCTCGATCCCGATGCTGGAGCTGCCCAACGATCTTCCGGTGGTCGACATCGGATACGGGATGGGGGCGACGGATTGGACTGGCTCAAGCCTCGCAGCCAACGCGACGTTCGACGTAGCCAACGGATCAACGCAGGTATGGAAGAACACGTCGGGCGGCGGGCTCAAGGTGATCTTGCCGAGCAAGGATTCGCTCGATCTCGGGGCCGAGCTGAGGGTCAAAAACGACTCGGCGAGCACTAGCGGTATCACGGTCCGCGACGAAGAGGCAACCACCGATCTCGACACGATCGCAGCCGGATCGACCGCGATCTGCATCCTGACTCTGAATAGCTCGTCGGCCCGCCAATGGGTGGTGGTCTCCTGATGGCTCGCGCCCAATCAGCCGAGTATTGGGGCGGGGCGGTCTACTACGCCAGCGGGACAGACCACAACGCACACCCGCGGCTTGCGTCAACCTACCGCGTCGAGGGCACGACGGGGGAGAGCCTCATTCTGCCGAAGCCCGGTGACATGAAGGGGGCGGAACGGTTCTGGGTCATCAACGAAGGCCCGGACACATGCGAGGTTGTCGATAGTTCGGCTGTGTCGGTGTGCGACGTAGACGCTGGCGATGCGTGCGTGATCTTCCCTGACGGATCGGGCGGGTGGCTCGTGGGATCTAGCTACACGGTGCAACACCCATGACCGTCGCTTTCAATGGCATCCTGCACAGCACGGCCCGCGCATGGGTGAGCTGCTGGAAGATCACCCGCGATGATGGGGACATCATCCGCGTGGCAGGATCGGACGTGCCGATCTGGATCGGGTCGGAGGAGTTCTTGCCTTCTCCCGATGACTCGAGCCCGATCGACAACGGCGGTGGCGCAGATGCTCGAGCGGTGATGCGTCAAGGGTCGCTCAAAGAGCACGCCACCATGGTCGAGGGCTTGGTCGCTTCCGACTACATCACCGAGGAGGACTTGCAGGCCGGTCGCTACCGAGGCGCGAGAGTCGACCACTACATCGTCGACGCGCGATATCCGTTCGCCGGCCAGATCGCCAAGCGGTGGAAGATTGCGGACATCCGGTTCGGGACCGATGGCCGGTGGTCCGCCGAGGTCGTGTCTTGGGACACAGCGCCGCTTGCGGAGAAGGTCGGCGAAGTCACGTCGGCGACGTGCCGCAACAAACTGTTCGGAGCATCGGGCTGCGACACCTGCGGCCGAGACCGCACGATTGGCGGATCCGATGCTTTGGTCCGCGGGGAATGGCAGATCGGCATCGCATCGGGCAACTATCCGACTGTGTCCGTGGTCACGAATCAGCGGGTGATCCGCGTTGCGCTGCCCAAAATCGCGGTCTCGGGGTTCTCGACGGCCACGGTCGGCGGGGTGCTCCACCAGATCGTCAGCCACGCCAGTAATCACTACCTGTGCGGCACGACGACTACCGCAGGCACCGATTGCAGGATGCCTGTGGCGATCCGCGAGCACGCGACGGGCGCAGTCAACCGGATCTACACCGGAGCCGAAGTCGTCGACGCCACGTCATGGCGAGCCCCGTGGACATCGGCATCGGCCTACTCGACGGACGGCTATGCGTCGTTCGAGCCGGAAGCCAACTGGTTCGACTACGGACGGGTGATCTGGCAGACGGGTAACAACGACAGGCTCGAAGTCGATATCGACGCATCAGGAGCTTTCGTCGCGGATGTCACGGCGTCGTCATCCGGTTACATTGATCTCACGTTGAGTGACGCACCTCCACTTACGATCCAAGTCGGTGACACGCTGACGCTCGAAACGGGGTGCGATCATGAGATCGGGACCGGATGCTACAAGTTCGCCAACGCTGTCAACTTCCGCGGCGAGCCGACGATGAACTCGGCTGCCGAGCTGCTGGAGACCCCGAATGCGTCCTGACATCGCCAACGCTGCGATCGAGCTGATCGGGACGCCGTTCCGTCATCAGGGCCGGTCGCCCGGCGTCGGTGTCGATTGCGTCGGCGTCTGGGTCTGCGCGCTGCGATCTTGCGGCGTCGAGGTCGAAGACTGTGCGACGTATCGCCGATTGCCTGACTCGAAAGAGTTGCTGCGGCATATGCGGTCACAGTTCGGCGAGAAGCGGTGGCCGGTTGTCGGGGATGCCGTCGTGATGCTTGCCCCGCGGCATCGTGAGCCGCGCCATCTGGCGGTCTACATCGGATCCGGGATGGTCGTGGACGTGGTCGAGGGCAAGAAGGTCCGACGCCGGTCGTTCCTGCCATCGGATGTCGTAGCCGCTTTCAGCGTGCGGGGTGGTGACTGATGGCTGGCATCGCAATAGGCGTCGCCGCCGCGCAGTGGGGCGGCCTTGGGGCGATCGGGTCCACCTCGGTTGCAGGCATCCTGGGAGGCATCGCCGGGAGCTACGTTGATTCGGCGTTCCTGATGCCTGCGCTGTTCGGGCAGGACTCCTCCGGGCCAGCTTACGGCGGGCTCAATCTGTCAGCGGCGGATGAGGGGTCCCCGATCTGGCGGGTGCATGGTGAGGCGATCCGCGTTCCGGGGCTCGTGCTGCACGTCAACGAGCCAAGGGCACAAAGTCAGACCAACCGGCTCGGCAAGCGCGGCGAGACGACCACGCGCACGTGGTATACCGACTGCGTGATGGGGTTCGGCAAGGTCTCCGGGACATCGGATAACTACGTAGAGCGCGTTTACGTGAACAACACGCTGGTGATCGACCAGCGGGCTGACGTGAGCGCGGAGGTCTACATCGGGCAAACCGACGTGGTCGGCGTCGGGACCGTGGCCGGCGTCGTCGCAAACTACGACGGGTATCTGAACGTCTTCGGCGGCGGCTTTGGCCTCGCGTCGCTTGAGACATCGCCGAGGATCGACCGGACAGTTACCTACTCCAGCCATGTCGCTAACGCGAACGAGCTAGTGCTGGTCACGTTTGTTGAGGACCACGGGATCTCGCCCGGCAATACCGTCCAGTCGAAGTGGACCGAGACCGGCAGCGGCGCAAGTGGCATCTGGGGAGTGAAGCGCTGGTGGAGCTTGCTCGCGCACCCGACGGACCCGAAGCGGGCATACCTGGCATACCTATCAACGGTCGGGGTGTCCTACGCCCCGCCGGCAGGCACGTCGTGGAGTGTCGAGATTGCGTCGCCGTTGGCCGAGACTGGGCTAGTCGACAACCTGACAGTCTTCGACCCTGCTGGAAAGGATCTGGAGATCCAGAACCCGACCCGCGGAACGCGTAGCTGGCCGATCTATGACGCTCGCGAGCTGCCGAACGGCCGCTATCAGGTTCGGCTCTATCCGTCGATTCCCGGGGATGACGGCGACATCCGAGGCCGGCAGATATTCGGTGTCAGTCCTAACCCGAACGCCATCGTGTGGCATTTGCTCGCGCCGGAGCGGACCAAGTTCACGCTGACGCAGGAACCCACGCCATACAATCTGAGCATTCTTGAGGGCGGACGCTCTCAAGTCGAGTTCGGCTATGGGCTCAGCCAGACCGCTGGCGGCACAGGCACCGCGGACCAAGTCCCGATGCCGAAGCTCGTCGAGTTCGTCGGCGAGACGCTGGCTCCCGGTTATCGGGACATGTTCGCGCTCGCGTTCGAGGACTGGAACCTGTCGAGCACCGGGAACGCGCTCGGCAACCCAGAGGCTGTAGTCAGATGCGACGACACCACGATCGGCGAGGTGGTCACGAGCATCTGCGCGACGCACGGGATGGACACGTCGCGCCTCGACGTATCGGGCCTTTCGGGGACCGTGCGGGGCTACCGATACAGCGGCGTCGTCGATGGCCGCCAAGCGCTCCAGCCGCTGATCCTTGCCTTCGACATCCGCTCGCGCGAGACCGGTGATGGCGTCGTCCTGTTCCACACTGAGGATTCACCGACCCTGACGGTCCCCGAGGGTGATTGGATCAGCGACGGCAGCAGCCCGCGGCTGGCATTCAAGGAACGCAACACTCAGATCAGCCTCGGCGCGGTCCAGGTCAAGTTCCTCGACGCGAACAAGGATCAGGCACCCGGCACCGTGACCGAGGTGCGCCAGTCTGGCACCGGCGGCGAGGTCCGAGTCCTGGCGCTGGACAACCTCGTCCTGACGGCCAGCGAAGCCCGCGAGATCGCTCGCCGCGTCCTGCGGCAGACCAAGGCGCAGCAGTTCACCGTCGAGGGATGGCTACCGATGCCGTATTCGACGCTGTCCGAGAACACAGTCATCACCACGACGGTCAACAGCCGCGCATGGCGCTTCCGTGTTACGCGCGCTGATGTCGGGGCCAACTTCGCAGTCCAGGTCTACGGGCTACAGGAGGAGGTCTACACGTCGTGACGGACCGGATCACATCTCCGACGGCGGTCGATGCTGTCGCATTCAGCGGGGTCTCATGGCGGCACGGCGAGGATGGCGAAAGGGGGATCTACGTTTCAGCGGCACCTCGTGGAGACGGAAACAGTTTCGTCGGGGCCGAGGTCTACGCGGCCCGGTCCCTCGACGCCGGGGAATGCTGGGAGCGCCTCGGGGGTGTCACTGCGCCGGCCACCATGGGTTTCGTGCGGGGATGGGCCGTCGGCGCAATTCAGGCCCACGTCCCCGGTGATGACGGCACCGGCTACTCGATCGAGGTCGAGATGTTGTCGGGTGATCTCGAGTCCTACGCAAGCATCGGCGAGGCCAGATGCAGCCGGGCCAACCTCGCGCGCATCGGGTCGGAGATCGTTCGATTCCAGACCGCGACGCTTGGTGACGACGGGATCAGCTATTCAGTCACGGGATTCGAGCGCGGGCTGTTCGGGACCAACAGCGGGAGCCATTCGGACTCGGAGCGGTTCACGGTGCTGGACGCCAACACCGCATTCGTCGAGCTCCCCGCCGACATGCTAGGCCGCACGGTCTACGTGAAGATCGTCCCGGCGGGTTACACGGTCGACGACGTGCAAGCTGTCGATGTCGACGTGCCGAAGCGACCGGACATCATCTGGGACAACCGCGACACGGTCGGCATCTTCGACGCGGGTCTCGATCCGCTGGTGCGCGATAGCGTGCAAGGCTTCACGTCGGTTGACACTGGCGACGGCGTAGAGCTTCGTTGGCGCGAGATCACAGACCCGGCACTCGACTACTACGAGATCCGAGTTGGCGATCAGTGGGGTGGTGCGCCTGTCGAGATCAGGACCAAGGATGTGGTCTACGCCCTGCCGAGGGCTCCGAGCTTGGCCCGCACCTACCGGATCCGCGCTTACTATGTCGGTGGGATGCTCTCGCCGATCGAGGCAACCACGGCGATCACCCCGGCGACCCCCGATGCGATATTCGCGGCGGTCGAAGCAGTCGACGTGCCCGCGGAGATCGCTGGGCACACCAACACCGAGCTAGACGACGACGACTACATCGTTCTGAGCGACGGCTATCTGTCGGGCAACTACGAGGCCACGGCGGTCGATGCCGGAGCGGTTGGCGTGTGGGATTGGGTCGTCACAGTCGACACGCATCATCAGTATCTCGTCCCTGTGGATCAGTGGACGTTCCCGATTGGGTCGCTTGAGTCACACCGATGGACTTGGGCCGGACCCGAGCCGGTTCCCGGTAGCAACGGTGGGGATCCCGACGTGACGATCGAGGACTTCCCGCCGCCCGAGGAGTGGGGCCAGGGATGGACGACCGATGGCCGTGTCGGATCCACGTCGGACTTCACGCGGACCAAGATCGAGATCCGATTCGACACGACTGGATCGGACGACTGGACCGAATACGAGGAATACAAGCCGGCCCGGCGCGAGGCGCAGAAGTGCCAGGTTCGGGTCACGATGTCTCGGGTGTCCGAGGATTGGCAGCGATACGTGACGAGCATTCGCGCGGAGGCGCGCACCTGACATGGCACAGAATCTCACAACGGACATCTCGGGCCAGGACGGCGGGACCTGGAAGACGACCTACAACAACACGACCGCCGCCCTGCTGTCGAGCATGTCGGGGACGACGGAGCCCGGCAGCGGAGTCCGCACGGGTGGAACGCCGTGGCTCGACACCACGACCAACCAGGTCAAGATCCGCAACGCGGGGGATACCGAGTGGGTCCCGACGATGCGCTACCCGGTGAAGATCGACGAGCGCGATATGTCGTCGCCAGCGTCGTTCAACGCCTTTCTGACTTGCCCGGCCCAAGGCGCGACGATCGAGAAAGTCCGCATCCAGTCGACGACGGCAACGACCAGTTCCGACGGCACCGACAACTACACGTTCGATGTCTACAACGTGACCGACTCGCACTCGCTATTCGGGACGGCCCCCACGACCAACGGGTCGGAGATCGTGGCGAACACGCCCTACGACATGACGCCGGATCAGAACAACACGATCACCGAGGACGACTGTCTCGAGTTCCGCGTGACGGTGAACGGCTCGCCCACCCCGCTCACCCGCATGAGCGTCGAAGTCGTCTGGATCTGGCTGGTGGCGTGATATGGCAACCGACCGCGAAGGAACAACGATCAACGTCGATGACACGGTCTTCCCGGCCGGTGTCGTCACGGCGATCAATGGGACCGAGGTTGTTATCCGGTTCAAGCCGGGCCAGCTTGTCGCGGTCGATTCAAACTGCCTCGTCTCTGCGAACGTGAGCAGTGGTGGCGGTGGCGGCACGTTCGACAGCCTCTCGAACGTCACGATCACCAGCGTCGCGACCAACGACCTGATCAAGTGGAACGGCTCGGCGTGGATCAACTACACGCCGCTAGCTTCGCCGGCCTATCTGGAGCAGGCGAACAACCTCAGTGATCTACCATCCGCATCGACGGCGCGAACCAACCTCGGGTTGGGATCTGCCGCTACTCAGTCCACGGCGTTCTTTCTACAGTCAGGCAACGACCTGTCGGACCTGAGCGACCCGGAAACAGCTCGCACCAACCTCGAGCTAGGCAGCGCAGCCGATGAGGATGCATCGACGTTCGCGCTTTCCGCGGACGCCGGAGCCGCTTGGCAGATCGTGTGGCGGGACCATTTCGACCACCTCGAAAGCCAGCGATGGGACCCTGTGACGGGAGGCGGCGGTCAAGCGTTCCATCAAGACGCTGGCGCAGCGTCATGGCTCGACGGAACTCAGTGCTGGGGCGTGTTGCGCGCCAGCGCAGGAAGCGGGACATCAAGTTCGGATTACGGCAGCTACAACATGAACGAGATCGGGGATCTCGGCCGGCTGCTGGATTCGACTGGCGACTGGCGGTTCCGATTCAGAGTTGCGACGAACAACAGCGCTGATCTCGCGATGTCATTCGGCCTATCGGCCATTGACGCGGTCACGCTTCGCCCTGCCAATAGCCTGACGTTCGAATGCGACACGAACGCATCATCGAACATTTACGCGATAACCTACGACGGCACGACGACGAACTCGACCGACACCGGCGTAGCCATATCGACAATCGACCTCAATGGCTCCGGCGCGTTCCGGTGGTTTGAGATCCGATGCCGGTCGGGCCAGGTGGAGATGCGGATTGACGACGCTTCCGAAGCCACCTTCACCACTAACCTGCCAACCGCGGCGAACAGCTACATGACGCCGTTCATCTACGCGCAGGGGGATGGTTCGAATCACCGGTCCGGCCTGCTGGACTACGTCGACATGGCGATGCCTTCCGATGCAATGCCGACCGAGGGCTACTGATGACGCAAGTGCAGATGAAAATCCAGGGTCCATCCCGGCCGGGCGACCCTCTTGCGGGGCGGTTTGATGACCCCGACTACAGCGGTGCCCCGCCCGTTGCGGAGTGGGTCGATGCCGAAGTCATCGAGGAGCTTGCCAACGGATCGTTGCGGCTTCGCGTTGGGGCGCACCCCAAGGCCGCCAAGATCGTCACAGCGGTCGAGGGCGAAGGCGTGGGGGAGTTCCGAGCGCTCGGCGGTGTCGACCATGGCAGACTCCGCACGATCAGGCAAGCGCTCGCAGCACTACTCCAAGACTCCGACGCATCGGTGAGAACAGCCGCGGAATCGGTGGCCAGCCTGTTCGGTCGCGGCGGCCGGAAAGGCGTGGTGACCCAGCTACTCAATGTTGCCACCAACACCAAGCGTGAGGGTGGCATGCGCGTGATGGCGCTGACCCTGCTCGGCGTCATCTTGGCGCAGGAGATAGACCGCTGATCCAGGACCTACCCAGCTTCCCCGCCGACATGCTGCCAGCCTCCGAGGCCGCGCAGTCGTGGATCCAATTTGCGATGGACGCCGGGTTCGTCATCGCCGCGGTTTCGTCCGTCGTGCTGATGGTGACCGGCCATATTCAGCGCGCTTGGTCGGCAATCATGGTCACGGTGCGGTCGATACGGCACCACAGCAACGCGATGCAGTTCAATCGCGTCCGCTACGAGACCGACGTTTTGCTGGGCGAGATCATCATCGAGTTCGATGCGATGCGAGCCATGCTGCTTTGCGCTGAGGACAGCGAGTTCGTTCGACCATCGAGGCCGCAAAAGATATCCGTGGTCACATCGAAGGAGCGAGACGGGATCGTGAGCGTATTCAGCCGATTCCAGGACGAGCCCGCCGACCCTCAGTACCAGGATCTCCTACGCCAAGTGATGATGGCCGAGGAAGACCCCGAGATGGAGTGCGTGTTCCTGGTCGCGAAGGACATGCGCACAGGGTGGCTTGCCGACTACTACCACGATACCGGAGTGGTCTGCTCGGTCGTGTTCTATCTGCGCATGACAGGTCACGCGGAGTCCCTCTATCTGACGATCAATTTTGGGGAGCCGCTCAAAGCGTCGCCCGACGAGAACGGGGTGATGGTTACGCGGCCCCACGACGAGGAGACCGCCGACCGGCATATGGCATTGGCAAAGTCGCTGGCCGATCACCCCGAACGCATCCGCCGCATGAAGCGGCCACTCAAGGCCCTTTGGGGCCGGTACTGAAATGACAACCACAACCCAAGCCGACCTGTCCGAGATCATCGGACAGCAACTCACCGACGCATTGGCTCGCGTCGCCACCGGCACCGCCGAGGACATCGCGCAGATCGGATCCTCGATGGCCGCGAACGCCGCAGCCGCAGCCGCGACCGGCCGACAAGACATGCTCGACCACATCGCCGACCAAGCGCGCGCACTCGCCGAGGCTCGCCGAGTCACGATCGCGAAGGAAGGCTGGGCACTGCTGTCCGGCATCATCCAAGGCGGCGTTGGCATGCTCGCCGGCCTCGTGCAGCGCGGCGCAATGGGGGTGGCGTGATGTCGCGGGCCATCATGTCTGCGGGGCTGGCGTCGACGCTGGCCGTCTTGCTCGCGTGCGCTGGGTGCTCGACCTCGACGCTGGTCCAGTCCGCCGAGGTGCTGCCGCTTGCCCAGCGGGTGGTCACCTACCACGACGAGCACGTCGAGGAGGGTCCAGGGTCCGACGAGGCGCTCGCCCAGAGCGCGGCGCTGATCTCGGCCTTGCGAGCCGAGGAAGTGTCGCAGCCGTTCCTACGGGGCGTTCTGGATCCCGTGCTTGAGCGCTACGAGAAGCAGATCGAGGCCGATGCCGGTCTGAGCGAACTGGAGCGCAGGATCAAGACCGACGATCTGCGCATCCTGCGGCGAGTCGCTGGGGTCGAGTCAGGTGACTGACCCACTCGACGACTGGGACGACTGGTCGCGTCAGTGCCGCGAGCGCCTTGAGGCTGGGCGGCTCGAATACGGCGACAGGTCGTTCAGCGAGTCGCCTGACGAGCTTGCGCGCGAGATCCAAGAGGAAGCGATGGATCTTGGCGCGTGGGCTTTCATCTTGTCGCGGCGGACATCGAGGCTCAGGGCCGCGGCTGGTCGGCTGCGGGGGATAACCGAGCCTCGGCCCGCTGGCTAGAACGGCACATCCCCGAAGCTGTCGCCTCCAGCCGGCGCGGCGGCCGCTTCCTTCGGCCGATTCGACTGGCGACCACCGCCGCCGCTGTCATCGCGGCCGCCGATGAACTGGAAGTTCTCGATCACGACTTCGAGCTTGGAGCGCTTGCCGCCGTCCTTGCCTTCCCACTCCGAGAACTCGAGCCGCCCCTCGACGAGCAACGGGCGGCCCTTCTTGCAGTATTCGTTGATGACCTCGCCGGTCCGGCCCCACGCCGTGCAGTCGACGAAGGTCGTCGACTCCTGCTTCTCGCCGTTCGCCGTGTAGGTGCGGTTGACGGCGAGGCCGATCTTGCAGACCGCGGTCCCGCTCTGTGTGTAGCGGAGCTCGGGGTCGCGGGTGAGGTTGCCGAGGAGGATGACTTTGTTGAAGTTCGCCATGATGCCGCTGCGCCGCGCGGTGTGCGCGGCTGTGTGCGGGCAGTGTAGCGGAGCGGCTAGCTCGTCCCTACATCAAGCCCGCGGCACTGTGCGCCGAAAGCCGGCGCATGGAAAACACGCACCCGGCGCTCGCTGCGCTGGCATTCGTGCTTACTCTGATGTCCGGACCACCGAACCCAGGAGAGACCGCCATGACTGGAGTGCCGCCCGCGCCGTTGCTGCCCGATCTGATCTCGTGCGTGCCAGACCCGCCGACCCGGGGAAACCCGGTCGAGATCTGCTTCGACTTCCGTGAGGGCGACCCCAGCCCGATCGTCCTCACCGTCGAGTTCTCGACTCCGGCCGGATTGAAGTCGCAGACCATCACCGTTTCGCACGAGGATCCGTGCGAGTCGGTGGATGTTCCCAGCGATGCCACAGGGATGACGGTCAAGGATCCAACCGGCACGTCCGACACGTTCGGGCGGGTGATCTCGTCCTAGTCGCCGAGGGCTTCGCCGATGTTGTCCAGCGCGCGCCGCGCGTCGAGGCCGGCTGGAGAGTCCTCGGCCGCGACAGCATGTAGGACTCGCACGCGATCCAGGATCTCGACCTGGGTCCGCTGCACGACGGCTCGGCGTTTTTCCTCGCTGGTCACCGGAGAGGAGAGCATCTCTAGCTGGTCCTGCGCGGATAGGCCGTTGGTCGCCGACACGTCCCAATTCGGCAACCGGCACATCCCGTAGAGGCACGCGATCACTAGCAGTGCGCCAGCCAGGCCCCTGCGCGACTTCGGGGCCAGATCGCTTGGCGGCGACGGTTGGCGGTCCAGGATTTTGCGGCGGTCGGGCTCCATCATGATCTTCTCCCTGGCGACATCCTACGGATCGCAGGCCGTGCAGCCGATAGCATGGCGTCCAGGCAAGCCGCTAGGGTTCTAGTATCTCGGGGTGTCACCTAGCATGCAGAAGGCGCACAGCCGGCCGCGGCGGGACGCCATCGAGAAAAACTAGACACAGGCGCTTGTATCGGGACATCGCCGGCGGCAGACTTCGGGCATGACCGAAGAAGATCCAGTGCTGCGGATCACAGAGGCTTCCGAACTCCTCCGGATCAGCGAGAAGACGCTACGCCGAAGGATGAAGGAACCGGGGTTTCCCGTGATTCAGGTCGGCAACAGTCATCCCCGATTTCTGCGGTCGGAGCTGGTGCGCTGGATGCGCGAGGAATCGCGGAAGGGTCGATCCGCATGACGCATCGCACCGACAGGGCCGGGCGGTCCCAGTCCGCCGGTGCAGAACCATTCGCGGCGCTCGTAGCGCCGAGGGTGTTGAGACGAGAGCAGAGTAGCGCACGGGCAGCCGCATTCGATCGGGGGGTCGGGTGCAGCACTGGTGGGGGGCCG
>Ga0316204_10009246_pt1 | contig 13265 bp, 13 predicted proteins | sample 6monrhotite_MG_2_FD_205661 | JGI IMG/M metagenome (GOLD analysis project Ga0316204, IMG submission 205661) | Microbial mat bacterial communities from mineral coupon in-situ incubated in ocean water Damariscotta River, Maine, United States -... | ecosystem: Environmental > Aquatic > Marine >... | reverse complement strand
CCTTCTTTAGATAGGGTTGATCCTCGGTGTGAGTTTTATGGTTTATGTGGTGGTTGTAGTCTCCAGCATATGTCGCCAGAAAAACAAATCGAAATTAAACAAGATGTCTTGCTTAATTTATTTTCCAGAACCAGTCATATTAATCCAGAAAATGTATTGCCAGCATTAACAGGGGGTTATTGGGGTTACAGAACCAAGGCACGATTAGGCGTTAAATATGTTGAAAAGAAAGGCCGTGTGATCGTTGGTTTCAGGGAAAAGCATAGCCCATATCTAGCAAATATGAATCAATGTGAAGTGTTGGATGTAAAAATTGGTCATAAGCTTGAGGTGCTTAGTCAAGTGATTGGCAAAATGCAGGCTTACAATAAAATTGCTCAAATCGAAGTGGCGACAACGAATGAAGTGTCAGCGCTGATTTTCAGAAATCTAGTTGAGTTATGTGATGAAGATAAACAAATATTAATCGATTTAGGTTCAGCAGAAAATTATCATATCTACCTGCAACCATCTGGGCCAGATAGCGTGCATTTGATATACCCTGATACCTCAGAGTTATCCTATAGATTGCCTGAGTTTAATTTGGATATAAAATTTCTTCCAACTGATTTCACGCAAGTTAATACCAGCATAAATAAACAAATGATTACTCAGGCATTAGGTTTGCTTGAATTAAATGAAAATGACACGGTGCTGGATTTGTTTTGTGGCTTAGGTAATTTTACTTTACCTATCGCAACAAAGGCAGGTTCTGTAACTGGAGTGGAAGGCGATACTGGCCTAATTGATCGTGCGAAAATAAACGCGGTGCATAATGGCATTACGAATACTGAGTTTCATGTTCAAGATTTAACCGAGGATGTTACTTCATCAGTTTGGGCGCAGAAAAAGTATTCAAAAATATTGATTGACCCTGCACGTCCTGGTGCACTTGAAATGATGGAAGTTGTCGCTAAAATGAAGCCAGAACGTATTGTATATGTATCATGCAATCCTGCAACGCTGGCTAGAGATGCAGGCGTACTAGTTAATGACTATGGTTATCAAGTAGAAACTGCAGGAGTCATGGATATGTTTCCGCATACCGCACATGTTGAGTCAATGGCTTTGTTTATAAAAAATAGCTAACTATTTTTTATGGGAAGTTACCCGCGGTCGCGATTATTGTTTAATCACGAGCATGACCCGTTTCCCACAAGAATATAAAATACAGGTTTACTGGGGTTTAGGTACAGGCCATTTACCTGTTTCCTCTTCAGGGCTCAGGGCAGGGAAGTCAATATAATGCCCGACTACCCTCATATTTGACGCATCAGGGTTTGACGCAAATGTTAACTTTTGTATGGTGTAGGTTTTTTCATAATACACACGATATACCAATACAGTTGTAGCGGTACTATTTTGACTAAAGCCTTGTGTGACATCAGAAGCTGTTTGTTTAAATGATTGAAAAGGGCCTAATTTCTTTTCAAGTTTCTCCAGATTGTCTACCCATTCCACAGGAGTAATACGCTCAAAAAATCGAGGGTCATATAGTTTAAACATGGCTTCGTATTTTTTTGCGAACAAACTATCAAATAAATTCGTTGCTATGTCTTGTGCATTTTTTTCAAAAACATCATTTGATGGAGTACTACAGGCAGTTGCTAGCAAATAGATGCAAATATAAAAAATGCTGTGTTTAAAGTTTTTGTATATAAATCGCATAAGTTAACATTATAAGCAATTTTGTGGCGACAGTGTATCGCCACCCGCACTCACCGCGAGAGTGATTACAGTACAACCAGAGTCGTTTGCTTGATCACCTTGAGCGGTTGCCGTGGCTGTATAAGCCACTCCACTCGCCGTACCTGCTGAAATAGCAAGCACATAGTGGCCCTGTGAAGAGCTAGTGCTTGTATAGCCCAGGTCAGTTGCACCTGAGTTAGCACCACAAGTCGCGCCAGCAGCACCAGCATTAAGTAAAACTTGAGCATAAAATGGGCAATTTGCACGTAATTTTTCCTGATTGATTCTCAGATCTATAAGAGCGGTTTTAGCATCACTGCGTTTACTTTTCCTGACAGAGTTTAGGTATGAAGGGTATGCAATAGATGCCAGGATCCCGATAATAATGACAACTATCATGACTTCTATTAAGGTAAACCCTTTGTTATTTTGTCTCATTCATCGTCTCCTGTGTGAACTTCATCACATAAATCAATCACTAAGCTCGCTTGTAGGGTTGTCTACAGATAAACGGTAGTGCATCTCGGTTTGTATGGTAGTGCCTAAACTACAGTTTTCGCTCATATATCCCCTATAAGTATAGTAAGAGCGATATAACATTTATATATCGGACAATTGATATAAAAGTTTAAGTTATTCGAAGTGAAAACTAGATGTTTTTTGGTTAATGGCAATATTAAAGATCGTCTGTCAGTGACCGATAATAGAAGCAGTAATTAATTAACATAATAAGGATTATTTGATGTTAAACAAACATTTACAAGTGGTAATTCAAAAGGGATTCACCCTCGTAGAAGTGATGATTGTTGTTTTGTTGCTTGCGCTGATTTTAAACTTTGCAGTGCCTGAATTGAGCCGCTTTTTTGAGCGTAATCGTCTAAAAGCTGCTGCAGAAGAAGTATATAGCCAAATTCATTATGCAAGATCGGAAACTATTAAACAGAGTACGCCATTATTTATGAGATTCGTTGCTAATAACACATCAACCTGGTCATTTGGTATAGATACAGCAACAGGTTGTACACCGACAGATGCGTTGGGTGGTGCTAATCCATGTACGATTATGGTTGGAGCTACAGCGGTTAGAAAAGCAGTGGTGAATGGTGCAGATGAGGCAAATTTTACAAATATTAAAATGAGCCTGAAAGATAGCGGCGGTACGACGGTTAATCCATTTGAAATCGCATTTGATCAAGTAAGAGGTACTGCAACCGCAGGCACAATAACGCTAACTTCACCTAATGGCTGGATCATTAATAACGTCGTTAGCGTATTGGGTCATGTGAAAGTATGTTCACCCAGTGGGGCAGGTAAAATTTCGGGGTATCCAGCATGTTAACTAATTTACAAGCATTCCAGAAACAAGCTGGCATGAGTATTGTTGAAATAATGGTCGGTTCATTAGTGGGTTTGATTATTCTTTCAGGTGTATTGACTCTATATGTATCAACAGTGAAAAGCAGTGCAGATACACTAAAAGCAGCAAAACTTAATCAAGAATTAAATGCTGCAATGGGAATCATGAGTAAAGATATTCGCCGTGCAGGTTTTTGGAACGCAGCAGCAATAGGTGTAGCAAATCCCTATACGGCTACTGCAAAAAATATTGATATACGTACCAGTGTTAATACTGATGCCAGTACAAATGTTAGAGGCTGTATTGTATATACGTATGATAGAGATGCGGATGGAACTGTTCCATCCGCATCATCTACACATTACTATGGGTTTAAATTAATGGATAACACCATTTATATGAGAAATGGTACTTCGACTTTTTCAGCTGATTGCTCAACACCATCCTCCTCCTGGTTACCAATAACTGATCCTAATATTATTAAAATTACGTCATTGGACTTTGATACAGTGGGGTCGAAATGCCTTAATTCATCGAGCTCGACTAGTTCGCCTGAAAGTTGGTTTATTGCATCAGCAAGTGCAAACTTTCCATGCGCAGACTCTACTGGTAAAGATACGTCAACTCCCGGAGTGGACTATGACTTTACTGGAGCCAATCCAGATAGACCGGTTACGGGTGATACATTGGTAGAAACCCGACATATAACCGTCACTATTGATGCTGAGCTTCAAAATGACAGTCTTGTGACAAAAAAAATTGAACACTCCATTCGTGTCAGAAATGACCGAGTAACGACGTTATAGGGAAGTGACGATGATAACTATACAGCCAATAACCAATAAAAGTCAGACGGGTGCAGCGACACTAATTACGTCATTAATCATGCTAGTTGCAATGACGATTATCACTATTTTTGCTGCCCGTAGTGCATTGATGGAACAAAAGATTTACGCCAATGAATTTAGGGCTAAACAAGCATTTGAAGCCGCACAGGCAGGGCTTGATTATGGTATCTCTTATGTCCTTGCTGAAGGGGGTGCAGATAAAGATGCTGATGATGTTATTGATACTTTTGTGTTAAGAACGTTAACAAACAATGCGGATTACCAGATTACATTAACTGACAATGGCGGCGTCAATTCAACACAAACATTGGTGACGTCTACTGGTCGTAGTGATGATGATTCAGCTACTGCAACCCTATCTCAATTAGTAGTGACTTTCCCAGGAATACCAACAACGCCTGGTAACCCGGTAACTGCACGAGGTTTAGTTAACGTTAGTGGTACGGGCGATATTACAAACCCGGAAGGTAGTTCCACTATTTGGTCAGGTAGCTCTACTATTGGTTTTACTGGTGCGGGGGCAACCTATATTCATGACCCTTCAGTACCTGCCAATGATTATTCTCAGCCACCAGTAGAGTCTTCAAATTCAGGTGGTTTAGGTCCCGATATTATTTCAGGAGACACCAATCTATCAACATTAACGGGTGATCAATTTTTTGAAAATTTTATGGGTACTGATAAGGCGTCATTTAAAAATAGCGGCACTGTAAGGGAAGTTGTGCCTGCGGACGCAGGTAATCTTTATAATGCCGCTAACGATGGCTTGGATTTGGCAAGAGATGAAATTGTATGGGTTGATGGAAATATGTCATTAAGTGGCAGTCATGTTGGTTGTACGGTTGATCCAGGGGGGAGTGCTGACTGTGCTACAGCAAACATTGATCCAATAATTTTGGTGGTTGATGGTGATCTAACTATTAATGGTAATTTACGGATTTATGGCGTTATCTATGTGACGGGTGACATAGTTAATGCTAATGGTACGGCATCTATCGATGGTGCAGCCATAGTAGAAGGGGACGTAAGTGGTACAGGTACATTGGATATTACCTATAACTCCTCGATTGTTAGCGAGGCGGCAAATATTGCACGAGTAGCAGGGAACCTGGCGGGGTCGTGGCGTGATTTTTAAGACAAAGATACTGTGAGGTTATTATGATATCCCTAATGAATTCAAAGCAACGTGGTTTTAGTATGGTTGAAACGTTGGTCGCTTTGGTAATTATGTCGTTTGGCTTGATTGCCTTAGTCAAATTTCAGGTGACCATGGTTGGCTATGGCGGCTTGATTAAATCTAAAACGGTTGCAATTAGTCTTGCACAAGAAAAAATGGAAGATATTCGTAACCTTATTATTAGCTCGCAATATACCGCTGGACTAAGTGATACGAGTGGTACAAATTGTTCAGTATCGGGTTATGCTGCAGATACTACGATAACCAAAGTGAATACTAATTTCACAAGGTGTTATCAAGTTGTCACAACAGCAATGGATCTTACTGCAACACCCCCAGTTCCAGGTTATAAAAGTATTACAACAAGAGTTGTCTGGACAGATACAGCCAATACTCAGCAGTCTGTTGAGTTGAATAGTATTATCGCCTGGAGTGACCCAAGGAGTAGTGCGAGTTTAGCAACTAATACAGACCCATCGACCGGTTTTGGTACACCAAGTGGAGGAGCAGTGTTAGGTAGCCCTACTAATAATAGTTATTCCCCTGATCAGTTTACCAATACGGGTAATGATAATGGTGATGGAACATCAACCGTTACAACAAATGGTATTACAGAGCTTGTCGATAATACTACGGGCGAAGTTTTGTTAACCACCGTATCTGGTGTTGCATTAGTAACTATCGGAGGTAGAGTCTTTATAGAAGGAACAAACGCTGATGCATTGACTATGCTGGACGGTGCATATATTGCTGTATCAGATGCGGGATACTGTGTCCGTCAGTTTAATAGTCCAGTTTCAACAGATTCCGGTGCTTATAGCTATTATGAATATAAGTGTTATGTCGGTGTGGGTTGGTATGGCAACCTTGGTGTTGTTCGTACAGTAATAAGCCCTAATAATCTGAATAATACATTTAAATCTTCATCTACCTGTGTAGGTGATCCTGCTAGTACCGCTCAATTGGGTGCTGCCAGAACTTATCGTGGTTATGAAACACGTCTAGATCCACTAAACCCTGGTGACTTGATTGGTGGTAACGCATCGCCAACATATTTCCCTATCGGTATTACCAGTAATGTTTCGGGTAATCATGATTATCTCATTGCCCACATTAGTGGAGGCTCTCCTACAGATAGTGATTGTGTAACTGAGATGTCAAATACATCATCGTTTAATACTAACCCAGATGACTTCTATTGCTTATCCGCAACATGCCCTGGTGTGTTAACAACCAGTACATTAAATATAAGTGGTTCTTTTTCAGTCAATGAAGTGGCTAGTATTTCATCGAGTGATGGTTCTTGTAGTATTACTGGTCCAAACTATAACTGTGTCATTACCTATGCTTCAGGCTCAACATGGACAGGTACAGTTGATGTTACACCAGCGGCTGGGTATGCTGTTTGCTCAAGTGATCCGATGAGTTTCACTGGGTTAAGTGCAGATTCAAGTGGTAACGATATTACGACGGCATTAAGTTCATGTGTTGTCACGCCACCCCCAAGCACTTATACCGCAACGTTTACGGGTGATATAGATCATGCTGATAATGGAAATCCATCTTGGGCGGTATCGATAGATAATGGTGGTACTTGTACACCTGCTTCCGGAAATAGAACGGGTAGTTATACTTGTACCGTAACGGGTATCGCGGGTGCTGCTACACCTAGTATTACAGTATCATTTAATTCAAATAAGAATGTCTGTAGTACGGCTAGCTTTACTCGGTCGGTGTCATCGGCAAGTAACAATGTAAGCGTATTAACCTTTGTGCATGCAAATGGAGCCTGCCCTTAATATAAATATTAACTTGCAATAACTAAAGCCCGTTTGTGAATATAATTCTCAAACGGGCTTTTTATGTGTGGTCAATATAAACAATGTGAAATAGTAATGTGTTTACTGTAATATTTAATGATTAATCATATTGCTTGAGTTTAATAATGCCCATTGAGATAGAACGAAAATTCCTGTTAAACAATGAGTCATGGCGTAAGGATGTTAACCCTGGTACTCACTTTCGTCAGGGTTACTTGTCTGAGTCTGGTCCAGGCTCGGTACGTATCAGAATCGAAGGCGATCAGGCTAATATTAATATTAAAAGTGCTACACTTGATATGCAAAGAATGGAATATGAATATTCTATTCCCCTAGAAGATGCGCATGAAATGTTAGATGAATTATGTATCAAGCCAATCATCGAAAAAACAAGATATCATGTAACTGAGAATAATAAATTATGGGAAATTGATGTTTTTGAAGGTGACAATGAAGGGCTGGTTGTTGCAGAGGTTGAGTTGGATAGTAAGGATGAAGTTGTGAAATTGCCAGATTGGATCGGTAATGAGGTGACAGAAGACACACGTTATTATAATGTTTGCCTGGTAAAACACCCATATAAGGACTGGAATAAATAGTGACGTACAGATTCCAGGCTTTTTTGTTGCTAGGGTTCTTTTTATTGTTAACAGGCTGTAGTGACCCTACTAGTAATTCAATACGTTTTGCACTGGCGAGTGCCCCGATCAGTCTCGACCCGCGCTACGCAACTGACGCTACGTCATCACGTATTAATCGATTGTTGTATCAAAGGCTGGTAGATTTTGATCAGCAGTTCAATGTGAAACCTTCGTTGGCAGATTGGGTGCAGCTATCACCAACCCATTATCAATTTAAATTAAAATCTGTTCGTGGTTATTTTAATAATGGTAAACGTATTTCTGCAAATGATGTTAAGTCGACCTATGATTTTATTCTTAACACTGAAAATTCATCGCCACATCGAAGTTCATTGCAGATAATTGATAAAATTGTGGCTGTTGATGATGTGACCATCGATTTTTATTTAAAGAAATCCGATTCATTATTCCCTGGTTATCTTGTTATTGGTATCGTTCCAGAATCAATGGCAAATGAAAAATCTATTTTGAATAAAAAACCAATGGGTAGTGGTGATTTTGATTTTCTTGAATGGCCTGATTCAAGTCGATTGGTTTTGCAAAGAAAGTCTGATAAACAAAAAATTGAATTTATCTATGTTCATGATGCAACTGTCAGGGCATTAAAACTTATTCGTGGTGAAGTCGATTTATTACAAAATGATTTACCTAGAGAACTGGTACATTATTTGGAAAAAGAAGACGGTCTATCTTTAAGTCACCTAGCCGGAAATAATTTCACTTATCTGGGGTTTAATTTAGAAGATGCTTCAACGAGCCAGATAAAAATACGGCAAGCTATTGCGTATGCGATTGATCGGCAATCACTGATACGTTATTTATTGGGGGGTAAAACCAGACTGGCAAATGCATTGTTAACGCCAGAGCACTGGGCTGGTTTGAAACAATCGCAATCATATTTATATCAACCTGACCGTGCGCGTTCATTATTAGCATCGTTGGGTTACGACCAGGCGAATCCTTTGTTACTTGAATACAAAACATCAAGTGATCTATTTAGAGTTAGAATTGCAACTATCATTCAACAACAGCTTAGTGAAGTTGGAATAAAAGTGAATTTAAAAAGCTATGACTGGGGTACGTTTTACGGTGATATCAAAAGCGGACGTTTTCAGATGTATTCACTGAGCTGGGTTGGCATTAAAAACCCGGATATATTCCGTTATGTTTTCCATAGTGAATCAATACCTCCGCAAGGCGCTAATCGTGGTCGATATAAAAACAAGGTTGTTGATGAATTAATTGAACATGCAGAATCATCGACAGATATTAAAACGCGAAGCCAAAAATATAGGCAGTTGCAAAAGCAATTAGTGATCGACTTGCCTTATGTGCCTCTTTGGTACGAAGAACACTTTGTTGCTTATCGTAATAATATTAGTGATTACAGCTTAGCGAGTGATGGCAATTATGATGGCTTGAAAAATGTTATAAAATCAAAGAAGCCATAGTTAAGACCAGATAATGTATTTTATATTGAGTGGGAAGCGACCCATGATCGCGATTCTATTAATATCGCGACCATGGGTCGCTTCCCACAAGTATATTATGTAGCAAGTTATAACTTACCAAGTCATTGATATTCATATAGAATAGAATCATGTTGAGATTGTTACTCACACGTCTATCCAGTACAGCAATTGTTGTGTTCGGGGTTGTTTGTCTGGTGTTTATGTTGATACACCTGGTGCCAGGTGATCCAGTTGATGTCATGTTAGGTGAGAACGCGCAAATGGCGGACAGAGAGGCTTTGCGTGAGTCATTAGGCCTGAATCGTCCCATTGGCGAGCAACTGGTTACTTATATAGGTAACTTGTTTCAAGGTGATCTTGGTCAGTCCCTGCATAGTCGCACTTCTGTTTCCAGCATGATATTAGAACGTCTTCCTGCAACCTTTCAACTGGCCTTGGTCTCTCTCATGGTTTCCTGTTTGATAGCATTTCCTCTCGGCATTATTGCCGCATTAAACAGGGGCAAAGCATGGGATAAAGCGGCAATGGGTATTTCGTTAATGGGTGTATCTATTCCTAATTTCTTGCTAGGGCCCATGCTGATTTTATTCTTTTCAATTTACTTAGGCTGGTTGCCCGTTAGTGGTAAAAGCGGCCCGGCATCGATGATATTACCTGCTATTACACTGGGTACTGCATTAGCCGCCGTACTATCAAGAATGATACGCAGCACATTACTGGAAGTACTGAATGATGACTACATACGGACAGCAAGAGCAAAGGGGTTATCATATTTACGTGTGGTTATTGTCCATGCCTTACCCAATGCGATGTTACCTATTATCACCTTGCTTGGTTTACAGTTGGGTGTATTGCTTGGCGGTGCTGTTATTACAGAAACGGTTTTCTCGTGGCCGGGCATTGGTAAATTAACGATTGATGCAATTACCAAGCGCGATTATCCCGTTGTGCAGGGTTGTGTTTTACTGATTAGTATTAGTTATGTTTTAGTTAATGTTTTCACTGATATTATCTATGGCTGGATTGACCCCAGAATTCGTCAGGGTGATAAGGGATGAAGGCATACGGCTGGTCTGTCTGGATTATATTCGCATGGATCTTTATCTCCATTATGGGTCAATTTTTACCGGTTGATATAAATCAGGTTCATTTGCCCGTTATTTTGAATGGGCCAGATTGGAGTAACTGGTTTGGCTATGATGATTTAGGTAGGCCAGTGTTTGGACGTTTACTTGCCGGGTCACTTACCTCGTGTATCGTTTCATTTACAGTAGTAGGTATATCGGTTGTTATTGGTACAACACTAGGAACCTTGAGTGCATACCAAGGTGGGATGACTGATTTAGTGATTGTGAGGTTGATTGATATCTTTTTGGCATTCCCGGGTATTTTATTAGCGATTGCTCTGGCTGGAATTTTAGGGCCAGGGATTGATAATGTCGTGATTGCATTATCAGTTGTTGGTTGGGTTGGGTTTGCACGGCTGGCACGTGCTCAAACGCTTTCATTAAAACATCGTGAGCATGTCGTTGCCGCGCAGGCGCTGGGCACAAAAAAAAGAAAAATTATATTTCAGCATCTTATACCATTAATAAGTGCACCATTATTAATTGAAGCAACATTTGGTATTGCTTCAGTTATTATTGCTGAAGCGGGGCTTTCATTTTTAGGTTTAGGCGTGCAAGCCCCTGATGCATCCTGGGGTAGCATGATTCGTGATGGCGCACGATATATGTTAGTAGCACCTCATTTGGTTATTGTTCCCGGCTTGGCATTAATGATCGTTGTATTATCCATTAATCTTTTGGGTGATCGTTTGCGAGATATTATGGATGTAAAAATAAATAACAATGGAGCGCACAATTAATGTCGTTAGGGCCGGTTATGGTGGATCTTCAAGGGTTGGTTATCTCTGACGATGAACGAGAGATGTTACTCCACCCCTTGGTTGGCGGCGTTATTTTATTTACAAGAAACTTCCACTCGATGGAGCAGTTGCAAGTGCTAATTCAGGAGATACATCAGATACGCTCACCAAGATTGTTAGTAGCGGTTGATCAGGAAGGTGGTCGCGTGCAACGTTTTCGAGAAGGCTTTATTCGATTACCAGCAGTTAGTCATTTAGGTGATTTATATAAAACCGACAAAAAATATGCAAAACATTGTGCAGAAACATGCGGTTGGTTAATGGCATCTGAATTATTGGCTATTGGTGTTGATATCAGTTTCGCACCTGTCCTCGACCTTGATTATGGAGTGAGTAGTGTTATTGGTGATAGAGCTTTTGCAAAATCTCCTTTTGCAGTAACGGATTTGGCGCATTCTTATATTATAGGTATGCGTAAAGCAGGGATGGCAGCTACAGGAAAACACTTTCCAGGGCATGGGGCTGTACATGCAGACTCGCATACTGATTTGCCTATAGATGAGCGTCGTTTTGAAGACTTACAATCAGATGACATGGTGCCATTTGAACGTTTGATTAATTTCGATATTGCCGCAATGATGATGGCACATGTAGTCTACTCAAGGGTTGATAACATACCTGCGAGTTTTTCACGTACTTGGATAACTGAAATATTGAGAGGTCAAATGGGTTTCCAGGGCGCTGTGTTTAGCGATGACCTGACTATGAATGCCGCCCATTCAGTTGGTGGTTATAAAGAAAGAGCGCAACTGGCCATGCAAGCAGGTTGTGATATGGTGATTGTGTGCAATTCACCCGAAGGGCAGCGAGAAGTTTTGGATAATTTATCTGAGCTTGATAACCCTGTTAGTCATTGTCGATTAATTCCATTACATGGTAAATTTAAATATGATTTACCTACGCTGCATTCGATGGAACAATGGAAAAAAGCAGTTGAATTGGTGAATAAAATCGACCCTGAACCATTGTTGGATATGGATATTGAATAGGGTGTATATTTAGTTTTCTTAGATAATATGCAGATAAGAATAGAAAAAGGATTAATAAATGGCTGACAAACTAATAGTGGTAATGGTGAATACCGATCCTCAAAACCCAAGTGAATTAGGTGCTCCATTCTTTCAGGCAACCGTTGCTGCATCTATGGAGTATGAAGTAGAAGTTATTTTGACGGGCAGGGCCGGTGAACTTGCAAAAAAAGGCGTGGCTGAGAATATTCAGCTATATGCTGAAGGCGCAAAGTCGGTATATGATTATATAAAAGAAGCGCATGAAGCCGGTGTGAAATTCATGGTGTGTACGCCCACATTAAATTTATGGGGTGACGACTTGATACCAGAGATAGATGAAACTATTGGTTCTGCCTATATCATTAGTGAAGCCATGTCGGATAACACAGTGACGTTTACCTATTAATGAGTAATGAATCTCAACATGCACAGAAAATATTAGATAATGCCAGTTGTCTATACGATGCCAATGCGATCGCAGACGCAGTTATGATTTTGGCTAACGCTATTTCAGAGAAGTTAAAAGAGTCTAACCCGGTTGTTATAACTATTATGAATGGTGGCTTGATACCAGCTGGGATGATTTTGCCACATTTAGACTTTCCATTGCAGTGTGATTACCTGCATGCAAGTCGCTACCGAGGAAAAACGTCCGGCGGTGAACTTGATTGGATCGTGAAGCCACAGGCAGAACTAAAAGGCCGAGCGGTACTCATTATTGATGACATTCTGGATGAAGGCATCACTTTACAAGCTATACTTGATTATTGTTCTAAACAAGGAGCAAGCAGCGTATACAGTTGTGTATTAGTAGAAAAACTTCATGACAGAAAAAAAGGATGCAAAAAGGCAGACTTTATTGGTCTTCAGGTTGATGATGTTTATGTTTTCGGGTGTGGAATGGATTACAAGGGATATTTGCGCAATGTTGCAGGTATATACGCAGTCAATGAATAACAGGAGTTTAAATTAATGACGGATAGCAGTAATTGGCGGCACAGGTTTGAATAGTTTAAAAGGTCTGGTGATCACACATAGGGAAATGGCTAACACTCCTTATGGTCAGGCATCTTCACCATTGGTATATGGTGAGCTCTGTGGCAGTAAGATCGTATTTCTTGCGCGTCATGGTAGTGGTCATACTATACCGCCGCATCAGGTTAACTATCGAGCGAATCTCTGGGCACTGAAAGATATTGGGGTGAGTAAAATTATTGCTGTTGCAGCTGTAGGCGGCATAAGAGATGACATGCATCCAGGGAAAATAATGTTTCCAGATCAGGTT
>Ga0316204_10009245_pt1 | contig 13265 bp, 13 predicted proteins | sample 6monrhotite_MG_2_FD_205661 | JGI IMG/M metagenome (GOLD analysis project Ga0316204, IMG submission 205661) | Microbial mat bacterial communities from mineral coupon in-situ incubated in ocean water Damariscotta River, Maine, United States -... | ecosystem: Environmental > Aquatic > Marine >... | reverse complement strand
TTTTTGCCGTAGTGGCTGGATTCATCTGGTATTCACCAAATAGGTGGGCATCAGAAATGTGTTTATAGTTATTGAGCGTAGATTTTTTTGTATTGTTTGCACTATTGTTTCGTGAAATCGGAGCTGCTTTATTTTCTTCGCCGGGAATAAGGGCCCAGCTTATTTGGGAAAGTGTATAGGTGCAGGTAATAATTAGAAATAAAGTGATGGCAGGAGGCAATAGCTTATTTAATCGCGCTAAATTAAGTCTGTTAGCGAGTAGGGCCTTGGGAAATCTTTCTGCCAGTGTTTTCATATTAGCTTTATATTATAGAGCATTGGCGTTGGTGTTTCATATTGCTGCCGAATCATAGCTATGTTTGTAGCTATATTGTATTGGATGCTGAGCGTATTTTAACGAACAGTCTACTAGATGCAAAACGGGGACACATGGTTTTCCATATATCCCCGTATTTCAAGCTAAAAAGAGCCTGGTTTACACCATGTCTTTCAGGCCTTTAAGAGGCAGAACTTTAACTACTTTACGTGCTGGCTTAGCTTTAAACATCATTTCTTCGCCAGTGAATGGGTTAGTGCCTTTACGAGCTTTAGTTGCTGGTTTCTTGATCACTTTGATCTTTAGTAGGCCAGGCATATTAAAGAACCCTGGGCCACGAGGCTTAATATTTTTCTCAATTAAACCAGATAAGCTTTCCAGTACAGCCGAAACTTCTTTACGGCTTAATTCTGTTTCAGCAGAAATGTGGTTTAGAATTTCGCTTTTTGTAGGTGGCTTTTTAACTGCTGATGCAGCCGCTTTTTTTGTGGCTACTTTTTTCTTTGCCGCTTTCTTTTTAACCGCCATACTGTGCTCCTATCGTTATTAATTTTGTCTGTTATTATGAATAATCTAATGAATTATTCTATGTCATGGATTGTTAGTGCTTTTGCACTGTAATACAAGGGCTTTTGTGAGAATCTTTTAAGAAAAATGCATGAATTTACTTATATAACAGCATTTACCATCGGATTGATGGGTGGAGTGCATTGCGTAGGCATGTGTGGTGGAATTGTGGGCGCTTTAAGTTTTGCGGCGCAACAAAATAAAAGTGTTAAAAAAACATCCTTATTTACGCTACTTTTTGCCTATAACTTTGGACGAATTTTTAGTTATTCAATAGCGGGCGGTGTCATGGGTTCCGTTGGCTGGATGCTTGCTCGATGGACCGACATTCACAATATGCAAATTACGCTGCAGCTGATTGCGGGCATTTTTATGTTGATGATGGGCTTGTATATATCTGGCTGGTGGATGGGGCTGGTCAGACTGGAAAAAATGGGCGGTATTATTTGGCAATACATTCAGCCCGTCGCGCAAAAAATATTGCCGGTTAATACTCCTTTGCAGGCAGTAAGTTTGGGTCTGTTATGGGGGTGGTTACCATGTGGTCTGGTATATAGTGTTTTAATCTGGGCTGTATCAGCAGGAAGCTTTCAGCAGGGAGCATTACTGATGTTGTGTTTCGGTTTGGGTACATTGCCCAATCTGCTGGCAATGGGCGTGTTTGCGAATCAGTTAAAGCTGTTTGTGCAAAAACAAATGGTGCGCTATATGGCGGGTGCAATGGTGATTTTATTTGCGCTGTGGAACATCGCGCTGGCGCTTAATTCTATGGGTCAGGGATAATTGCCGGAAGCTGTTTGGGAGAGCGAATCATAAAATGCTTTTCTCTCGAAGTATCCCCCGTTAATAATTCTATTTGCGACTTACTCACCTTGAATTGGCGAGCTAAAAATTTGATTAAATGCTGATTGGCCTTGCCATCAATGGGTGGCGTAGTAATACGTATTTTTAATCGATTATCTAGTACCTCGGCAAATTCATCCTTGCTAGCTTTGGGTTGTGCCTTTACACGTAACAATAAATCATTTCCCTGCCATTCATAAAAGGTGTGCATTTATAGATTAATGCCGAATATGTTCATAAACAGGTAACGCACAGAATACTGCACAAACATAATTGCGATGATGGCAATCATGGGTGAAAGGTCCATGCCACCCATGGGTGGTAGTAAATTCCTGAAGTGCTTGAGAATAGGAAAGGTCAGGCTGTTGAGTAAACTCACCGCTGGATTATATGGATCTGGATTAACCCAGCTTAGAATCGCCTGAATAATAATGGAGTAGAGGAAGACGCTGAGGGTTAGCATAAGCATCTGTCCAACCGCTAGCAGTGAAATAACTACCGGGTTCAGTGTTTGATATACCACCATGACTTTTAGTGCGATAACCAGAGTGGCCAACACTAATGTGGCCATATCAATACCAAAGAACCCCGGGATAATTTTGCGCATGGGCTTAACCGGTGGATTGGTTATTTTTACAATAAATTGTGATACTGGATTATAAAAATCGGCACCTGCCCATTGTAGAATCACGCGGATGAGTAATGCGGTTGCATACAGCTGCAGTAAAATATCAATTAAAAATATAAATGGATTCATTATCTTTAGTTCCGTTTTTTTCTATTATTGTTTGCCGAGCTCATCGGCCAGTTCGATAGCGCGGTCTCTGGCTGCGCGTAAGGCTTGTTGAATAATTTTTTCGAAGTCATTGGCCTCAAAGGATGCAATGGCTGCCGCGGTGGTGCCGCCCTTAGAGGTGACTTTGGCACGTAGTGTTGAGGGGTCATCATTACCTTCTAGCGCCATACGCGCAGCGCCTAAGGCAGTTTGTTTTGCCAGTAGTCCTGCGGTTTGTTCATCTAAACCAAGCTGGCATCCTGCACGTTGCATGGACTCCATAAAGAGAAAGAAGTAAGCGGGGCCTGAGCCTGAAACTGCGGTTACTGCATCGAGTAGTGATTCCTCTTCAACCCACAATGTAATACCTGCGGCTCCCAGAATTTGCTCGGCGACTTCTTTTTGTGTGGCGCTGGTTTGAGGATTTGCATATAAGCCGGTCGCACCCGCCTGTATTAGTGACGGTGTGTTAGGCATGCAACGTACAATGGCATTATTATTACCCAGCCAGCGATCTATGTCTGTAGAGCGAATACCCGCTGCGATAGAAATAATTAAAGTAGATTTGTCCTGCAGTGAATCTTTGATGCTCTTACAAACCTCGGCCAGTACCTGAGGTTTCACTGCCAGAACAATGACATCCGCCTGTTGTACCGCGGCTTGATTATCCGTTGTGGTGTTAATAGAAAATTGCTTGGCGAGGTCATCCAGTTTGCTTTGGTCTGGATCTGTTACATTAATTAGCTCGCCGGGATAAGCATTATTAATAAGGCCGCCAACCAGGCTGCTCGCCATATTTCCACCGCCGATAAAGCAAATTTTATTGTTCATAATTTCTCTGTTCTAGCATTCATTTATAGGTCTTGAATTTTAGTTGTTATTACGTGCACCAAATATGGCCGTGCCGATACGTAAAATAGTGCTGCCCTCTGCAATGGCAGCTTCCATGTCATTGCTCATACCCATAGACAGGGTATCTAATTCGGGATGCATTTTTTGTAGCGTTTGTAAGGCCAGGTATATTTTATTAAAAATAGCACGCTGCGCTGCAAGGGTATCAGCTTTTGCCGGTATCGCCATTAATCCTCGCAAGCTAATATTGGGTAGTTGTACGACTTCTGCGACTAATGCGTCTAGTTCATTAAGCAATAATCCAGATTTAGATGATTCTTCACTGATATTTACTTGTAGGCAAATATTTAAGGGTGGCATAGACTCTGGACGTTGCTCGCTTAATCGCCGAGCAATTTTTAGGCGATCTACGCTGTGTATCCAGGAAAAATGTTCAGCCAGTTCACGTGTTTTATTTGATTGAATAGAGCCTATAAAGTGCCATTCAATAGGAAGATCGTGAAGTGCCTGGATCTTTTGCAGGGCTTCCTGCAGGTAGTTTTCGCCAAAACAGCGTTGCCCGGCATTGAAAGCAGATCGGATGTCTTCTGCGGGTTTGGTTTTGCTAACGGCAAGCAGGCGTATATCATTTGAGTTACGATGATATTGCTGACAAATTTCATCAATACGCGTGTTTATTTGTTGAAGATTGGCTGCAATATTTGCAGATTGTGTTGCAGAACCGTCACTCTGGCTTGGCATTTGTTTGAAGCCTGCTAAATTATTGACTATAAATAGAATACTTAGAAACAGGGATGGCTGTTGATATCTGCAGCTTTACCCTGTTTCATTACCCATTGTCCTATGAAGGACTGGCCTCTTTCAAGTGAGACTTGGCTTAGAATCCGAGTTTTTCACGCAGTGTTCCGGGAGATTTAATGGATATTGCACAGTTATTAGCATTCGGCGTAAAGAATGGCGCATCTGATTTACATTTATCGGCTGGCTTGCCTCCGATGATTCGTGTGGATGGAGACGTTCGACGTATTAATGTTGATGCGATGCCGCATGAAGAAATTCATGCCATGGTGTATGACATCATGAATGATAAGCAACGTAAGACGTTTGAAGAATATTGGGAAGTGGATTTTTCCTTCGAGATCCCCGGTCTGGCGCGTTTTCGTGTAAATGCATTCAATCATAATCGAGGAGCCGGCGCTGTATTCCGTACAATCCCATCGAAGATTCTGACACTCGAAGAGTTAGGTGCGCCTAAAATATTTGAAGATATAGCTAATACACCACGGGGTATCGTATTGGTGACGGGGCCTACGGGCTCAGGTAAATCCACCACACTGGCAGCAATGGTCAACCATGTGAATGAGAATGACTATGGTCATATTCTAACCATTGAAGACCCTATTGAATTCGTGCATGAAAGTAAAAAGTGCTTGATGAATCAGCGAGAAGTGCATCGTGACACGATGGGCTTTAGTGAGGCACTGCGTTCGGCCTTGCGTGAAGATCCCGATGTTATTCTAGTGGGCGAGATGCGTGACCTGGAAACAATTCGTCTGGCTCTATCTGCGGCGGAAACGGGGCATCTGGTATTTGGTACCTTGCATACCAGTTCTGCAGCAAAAACCGTTGACCGTATTGTTGATGTGTTTCCGGCGGCGGAAAAAGATATGGTTCGTGCCATGTTATCTGAATCATTACGTGCGGTTATCGCACAAACTCTGTTAAAGAAAATTGGCGGTGGTCGAGTTGCTGCACATGAAATTATGATTGGCACACCGGCTATTCGTAATCTGATTCGTGAAAATAAAATTGCGCAGATGTATTCGGCTATTCAAACAGGACAGAATATCGGCATGCAAACATTGGATCAAAATCTAAAAGAACTGGTTGATCGTGGTATGGTTAGCAAAGATGATGCGCGTTCAAAAGCAATGAACAAAGAAGCAATTTAATTAAAATAAAAATGTTAAAGAGTCTGAATGATTTCATTCATTACTTAAGAAAAACATTAATGGAGTTTAAGAATGGATAGAGATAAGGCCATCCGATACATGCACGACTTATTGCGCATGTTGGTGCAGAAAGATGGTTCTGATTTGTTTATTACAGTAGGGGCCGCGCCATCTATGAAGGTAGATGGAAAAATGACCTCGCTATCAAGTCAGGCTCTTTCGCCGTCACATACTCAATCACTGGTGCGTTCAATTATGAACGATAAGCAGTTGGGAGAGTTTGAGTCTCAGCAGGAAGTGAATTTTGCGATAAGTTTACCAGGTGTTTCCCGTTTCCGTGTTAATGCATTTACGCAGCGTGGATCAATGGGAATGGTGTTGCGTGTTATTCGTTCTGAAATACCTAATTTTGAGGAGTTAAATCTACCCGATATCTTGCAGGATGTTGCAATGACCAAACGTGGTCTGGTTATTTTTGTTGGTGCAACAGGGTCGGGTAAATCAAGTTCCCTGGCCGCGATGCTTGGCTACAGAAATGAAAATTCATTTGGTCATATCATTACGATTGAAGATCCTATTGAATTTGTACATCAACATAAAAATTGTATTGTGACTCAGCGTGAAGTGGGTGTAGATACTGATTCATATGATGTTGCGTTAAAAAATACATTACGTCAGGCGCCAGATGTAATACTCATCGGTGAGGTGCGTGATCGCGAAACAATGGAGTATGCGATTGCTTTTGCAGAAACAGGACATTTATGTTTAACAACCCTGCATGCGAATAGTACTAACCAGGCTCTTGATCGTATTATTAACTTTTTCCCTGAAGAACGTCGTTCGCAGTTACTAATGGATTTGTCGCTAAATCTTAAGTCAGTAATTTCTCAACGACTTGTGCCACTAAAAGGTGGTGAAGGTCGAGTTCCTGCTGTTGAAGTTATGCTGAATACACCGTTGATGTCAGACCTTATTTTTAAGGGTGACATACATGAAATGAAAACATTAATGACTAAGTCCAATGAGCATGGAATGATTACATTTGACCAGGCGTTATTTGAATTGTATGAAGCCGGTTATGTGACATATGAAGATGCATTGCGTAATGCGGATTCAATTAATGACTTACGATTAAGGATAAAGTTAAAAGGCAAAGATTCGCATGCTACAGATTTAATGTCGGAAGTTGCGGGCTTGAAGATGGAAGAAGACACCACAGACAACAAGCATGGTATGCGTTAAGAAACTACAGAGTTAATTATGAATTTAGAGCCTTATTTAAAACTAATGGCAGAGCGTGGAGGCTCTGATATTTTCTTTACCACGGGTGCACCGGTTAGCATGAATATCGAAGGTAAAATGCATCCCATTGGTAAAACGCCATTAGAACCAGGGATGACTAAAGATATTGCCTATAGTGTTATGGACGAAAACCAGAAAATGGGATTCGAGGCAACCATGGAAATGAACCTGGGTATGTCTTTAAAAGATATTGGTCGTTTCCGTATTAATATCTATACACAACGCGGTGAAGTTTCCATGGTTATTCGATATATAAAATCGGATATTCCAAGTATTGACGACTTGAACTTGCCGGAAAAATTAAAAGAGCTAGTATGCCACCGTAAAGGTCTGGTGCTGGTGGTTGGTGCAACAGGATCGGGTAAGTCAACATCTCTGGCATCTATGATTCAGCATCGTAGTCAGTCTATGCCAGGGCACATATTAACGATTGAAGACCCGATAGAATTTACTTTTAATCATAATAAATCTATCGTCGGTCAACGTGAAGTTGGTTTAGATACATTGTCTTATGAAAACGCTTTACGTGAAGCGATGCGTGAAGCACCAGACGTAATTATGATTGGTGAGGTACGTGACAGAGAAACAATGGAGGCGGCTATTCAGTATGCAGATACCGGTCATTTGTGTTTGTCGACATTGCACTCCGTAAATGCTAATCAGACACTTGATCGTATTTTAAGTTTTTTCCCGCCAGATTCGCGTAACCAGATACTGATGGACCTGTCGCTTAATTTGCAGGCTATTGTGTCGCAGCGACTGGTTACAGGATTAAAAGGCAAGCGTGTAGCAGCTATTGAGATTCTTATTAATTCGCCATATATCTCTGAATTAATTCGTAAAGGCGATTTCCATGAAATAAAGGCGATCATGGAAAAAGGTGAAGCAGATGGCATGCAGACTTTTGATCAGTCTCTTTACCAGATGTTCCAGGAAGGACAAATAGATATACAGACTGCTCTATCATATGCCGACTCACGCAGTAATCTTGAATGGAAAATTAACTTTGGTGGTGGAGTTGGTCAGGAAAGTCGTCCAAGAGAAAATGGGGTTGAACAGTTCTCTGATGATCCTGATGATTTGCCGGTAGTTAAATAGGATAAGGTTAATTATCTAAGCTTGCGTTGAAGAGTTGTTGCAGAATTAGCTAAAGTACCAATAGGTGATGCTAATTGCTGCAATGAAGCCGGCGAGGTCGGCGGCGAGTCCAGCTTGTAAGGCATATTCAGTATGCCTTATTTTTATCGCGCCAAAATATACGGCCAGTACATACAGTGTTGTCTCAGTCGAGCCAAACATCACCGCAGCCATTTTTACAATAATTGAGTCCTCCCCATAAGTATTGATTAAATCGGCTAGTACACCAACAGAGCCGCTGCCTGTTAAGGGGCGAACTATGCCCATAGAAATAACCTCAACCGGGAAACCAATAATATTTGCCAGAGGTGTAAGTGCGTTGAGAATTAAATCCAGTGCGCCACTGGCTCTAAAAATAGCAATGGCAAATAACATTGCTACTAAGTATGGGATTATATTAACGGCAATACTGAATCCCTCTTTGGCACCCTCAACAAACTCTTCGTATACGGCTATGCGTTTAATTAAACCATGGGTAATAACTAATAAAATAAGTAGAGGGATAATGAGTGTTGTTAACTGCTGCATAATTAAGGTTTTTTATATCTACGAGCGGCAAATGTTTTGGCAACAGTAACCGCGACGAGGGTTGAACAACTAGTGGCTAATATTATAGGTATAATGAGTTCAGATACCTGTGTGCCCATAAGAGCAATGAGCGTTACTGGTGGAAGTAGTTGAACACTTGATGTGTTTAGAGCGAGAAACATACACATTTCATCACTGGCACTATCTTTATTGTGATTTAATTTTTGTAATTGCTGCATTGCTTTTATGCCGAGTGGCGTAGCTGCATTTCCTAGGCCTAATATGTTTGCAGTCATATTCATACTAATACTAGCCAGAGCAGGGTGGTCTTTGGGAATATTAGGAAACAGCCAACTTAAAAGTGGTCGAACAAATTTAACCAGATAATTGATTAAGCCGCTTTTTTCAATAATCTGCATTAAACCTAGCCATAGCGCCATGATTCCAATTAGTCCTAATGCAAGTTTTACAGCGAATTCGGCCATGTCGAAAGCAGCTTGAGTTACTTCACGAAGCTTCTTCCAATGAATTTCCGGGAGTATTAAGGTAATGCTTGTACTGTCTTTACTGACTATGTCGGCAGTAATGCTATTCTTTTGGCTGTTAGCGGATGCAATGTTAAGTAGATTTTCGGGGCTATTGGTATCCAGAATAATTTGAAGTTTCTGGTTTTGTTTTAAAGTGGCGTTTAATCTATGTCCATCTATCAACAATGTTAGTTGTTGAGGTGATGTGATTGATGTTATTAAATTATATTGAAGGTGCACGCCATTATTGTGTGTATTGTAAACTTCGTCATGCACATCTTGTGCAAACGCGAATGAAATACCAAGAATAATTAAGCTTGCCCAAATTTTGTTAAGCATGGGCCGATATTAAGGTAATTGAAAAAAATGTACAGACTTGCGTGGATATTCATTGGTTTAATCGTTTCGGCATCTGCATGGTCTAATCGTGAGCAAAACTGGTCGAAGGTCATTAATCGAGCGACTGATTCTATTGTTACTATTCGCGTAGATGCGGTAAGAGCATTTGATACCGGTGGAAATAAATCATCACAGGCAACAGGTTTTGTTGTGGATGCAAAGCGTGGAATAGTGCTTACTAATCGTCATGTTGTTCAGCCTGGTCCTGTAGTGGCAGAAGCTTTGTTTTCGAACAGAGAAGAAATAGCGCTTAAACCAATTTATCGAGATCCGGTGCATGACTTTGGTTTTTTTCAATATGATCCCGCAGATCTAAAATTTATTACTCCAAAAAGTTTGCCTATAAAACCAGAAGAAGCAGTAGTAGGTAGAGAAATTCGGGTGGTTGGCAATGATGCTGGCGAGCAGTTATCTATTTTGGCTGGTACCCTGGCAAGGACAGACCGTCAGGCGCCTTTTTATGGTAGAGGACGCTATAACGACTTTAATACGTTTTATTATCAATCTGCCTCTGGCGTTTCTGGTGGTTCATCGGGCTCGCCGGTGCTGGATATTAAAGGAAATGTTATTGCATTAAATGCTGGCGGTTCGGTTAAAGCGGCATCTAGTTTCTTTCTGCCGTTGCAGAGAGTGAAACGTGCATTGAAATTAATTCAGCAAGGGAAAAATATCACACGAGGAACATTGCAAACAACGTTTGATTACAAACCCTATGATGAAGTGCGTCGACTCGGATTACGTGCCGAGATGGAAGCAGAGTTAAGAAAAATTAATCACGGTATTGGTCTGTTAGTCGTTAGGCGAAGCCTGCCAGGATCAAACGCACATAAGGTATTACAGTCTGGTGATATTTTAGTTAAGGGTGGTGAGAGCGTTGAGAAATTAAAATGGTTGAAGCGTTATGATGAGCTTGAGTCATTGCTGGATAATAATGTAAATCAACTAATAACTCTGTTGATAGAGCGTAATGGAGTTTCTCTAGAAGTAAAAGTTAAAGTTGATGATTTGCATAAAATTACACCCGAAAAATATTTAACATTTGGTCAGTCCATCTTACATGACTTGTCGTATCAGCAGGCTAGGCACATAAATAGCTCAGTGGAAGGTGTATATGTTGCGCAACCAGGATATATGTTATCCGCTGCTGGAGTTCCTCGTAGAGCAATTATTAAATCAATAAATAATCAAGAAACAAAAAATATTACTGATGTAGAAAATGTCATATCTACTTTGTTTGATCGGCAAGAAGTCTCATTACGGTATTCCACGTTTAATGAGCCGCATCGAATTCAGGTTGCAGTAATGAGGATGGATAGAAAATGGTTTCCACTTAGGAAATGTTATCGCGATGATTCTATCGGTAAATGGCCATGTGAAGTGCTGCGGGAGAATAGTGGGAAGATAGTTGTAGATAAGGCTGAGGTGAGGTTTATAGAGTATTCTGATCAAAGGGCAAATCGTCTCTCGTCATCTATAGTGTCTGTAAAATTTGATATTCCATATCATGTAGATGGAATATCAGAAGCGCATTACGCGGGTGCGGGGCTGATTGTAGATAAAAAAGTTGGATTAGTTCTGGTTGATAGAAATACAGTGCCAACGACTCTGGGTGATGTAAGTGTTACTTTTGCTGGCGCTCTGGATATATCAGCAAAAGTTGTTTTTATTCATCCTTTACATAATTTGGCATTTATACAATATGACCCAGAATTATTGGGAAATGCTGAAATAGATGAAATAGAATTGCGTGAAAAAGAGTTAAGTGTAGGCGATGATATTTGGTTGGTCGCATTAAAAGATGCGCAGCAGTTACTGGTTAAAAAAACAAAAATATCGGCAGTTGATTCCTTAAAATTTCCAATACCGCAGATACCTGTTTTTAGAGAATCAAATTTAGATGCAATTAGTTTACATAATCCACCGGCAAGCATAGGTGGTGTGCTTAGTGATGAAAAAGGAGCAGTACTCGCTGCTTGGCTTAGCTTTTCTTATGGCGCTGGCAGTGAAGCAAAACAGTTTGAATGGGGGGTTTCGGCAGAAATTATTAAAGAATTAGTCGATCAATGGCGCTGTTGTAAAGAATTTAAAACAAGGTCATTAGAAGTGCAGCTATCTGCATTGTCTATATCGCAGGCAAGGAAGTTGGGCTTGTCAGATGCCTGGACTGAGCGGTTTCAACATTCCAAAGGCAAGCGGCAGGTATTGGTTATATCTCGTCGTGTTGCAGGCTCCGACGCGGAAAATAAACTAAGAGAAGGCGATTTGATGTTAGCGATTGATGGGCAATTAGTTCGTAACTATCGAGATGTGGAAAAAGCCGCGCAGAAAGAAAGATTAATGATTACTGTTAGTCGTCTTGGTAAGCAGCTAGATATTCATGTTGATACACGAGATGTATCTTCATTGAATACAGATAAGATATTACTGTGGGCTGGTGCTTTAATTCAGGTGCCACATCGAGAACTTGCATTGCAGAGAGGTCTTAAACCGCAAGGTGTTTATGTTAGTTATGTGTTTCATGGTAGTCCGGCAAATCGGAGTGGTTTGAGTGCGATGTTGCGTATTGTTGAAATTAATGGCGAAAAAGTTGAGACGATTGACCACTTTAAAGGACAGATAGACAAGTACAAGAACGATGATTTTTTGCAGGTTAAAGTGCTTGATTTGTTGAGTCGTGAATCATTAATAAGTGTAAAAAACATCCAATACTATTGGCCTGATAGAGAAATATATAGAATAAATAACGAGTGGCAAAGTAGTGATAAATTTATAGAGCCAGGAGTGAAATAGCAGATGTAGTTTTTTGGAGAACAAACTGTATGTTCGCATGCATTTTGATCTATAATAAGTAGTTACATGCTTTACAGGGAGATGTGTTAGCAAAACAGAGAAATAATGTTAAGTTTGAATACATGAAGCCAATTCAAACATTGCAAAAAATATGAATAAACTTCTCCTCAAAACGATTCTTTGTATTACCATGCAAAAAGATATCGAATCACTTCAACGGGCATATCTGAGTGCGCTGATGTCTCTGTATGATTTGCATGATGCAACTATCTATAAGCCCATCTCAAGCGTCAAGGCTGTTAATTTAGAGCAAACAATAAAACTTAGAAATTCAATGCAGTGTGCTGATGAAAGTGAGGCATGTTTTGATGATCTTCCACTGAATGTTATAATTAATGCAGATATACAAGAATGTCTGGATTCTAAGGATACTGTACTTTTTTCCTTGCCAGAAAATCGTATTAACATACTTCTTCCAATAGTTAGTGCTGATGTTGTGCTTTCCATAATATCTTTAAAAGGCGATAAAAGTCTTAGCGCCTCACTTGAGGAAATGACTTATATAACTCGAATTTACGGGAATTTTTTTACCTTAATAAATGAAGGTGAACGCGATACATTAACAAGTCTATATAACAGGCGAACCTTTGATGCGAAATTGGCTCGGATGTTGGCTGTTCAGAAGTCTATTAAGCTTGCAGAAATGGAAAATAAAATAGAGGGTGAACAGCGTGATTTAAAATTAGAAGAGCATGCATGGCTAGTTACAATTGACATTGATTATTTTAAGCGTGTAAATGATCAGTTTGGACATATTGCCGGAGACGAGGTTTTGTTGCAGCTCTCTCAAAAAATGAAGGATTTTTTTCGCTCCACAGATTTGCTTTTTAGATTTGGCGGCGAAGAGTTTGTCATTGTATTGGAGCCTATTCCTTACGACAATGTATGGGTAACGCTGGAGCATTTTCGCAAAGCGGTGGAGGAATATGTGTTTCCGCTCGTAGGTTCAATTACTATAAGTACTGGCTTTGCGGGAATTAAAGAACAGGATTATCCTATAACCATTTTAGATTATGCCGACAAGGCTTTGTATTTTGCAAAAGAACATGGGCGTAACTGTATACATAGTTATGAGAAGTTATTAGAAACAGGTCAGCTCGTAGCGCCAGAAATTGAAGGTTCAATTGATTTGTTTTGATTGTGTGTGTTAGTAGTAATTCCATTTAAGAAAGCCACGCTAAAACGTGGCTTTCTTAGTTAAGTTCAAAGATAAAATT
>Ga0316204_10009244_pt1 | contig 13266 bp, 11 predicted proteins | sample 6monrhotite_MG_2_FD_205661 | JGI IMG/M metagenome (GOLD analysis project Ga0316204, IMG submission 205661) | Microbial mat bacterial communities from mineral coupon in-situ incubated in ocean water Damariscotta River, Maine, United States -... | ecosystem: Environmental > Aquatic > Marine >... | reverse complement strand
TGCATCAACAGGTATTGCTGCTACTCATATGAATGGAATGACCATCCATGCTTGGGCTGGAATAGGTGTAAAAAGTTCACTTAGCTCTGCTAACCTTAAAACGCTAAAAACTAAAAAGTACCTCGAAAAAAAATTAGATAAAGTCGAAGTTTTAATTATTGACGAAATATCAATGTTGCATCAAAACCAATTGGCAATGGTTGAACAGGTGTTACAATACTTCAAAATGAACGCTTTACCTTTTGGTGGAATTCAAGTTGTACTTAGCGGAGACTTTTTTCAGTTGCCTCCGGTTGGCAATGAAAGCAGTAAAGACAAATTTGCTTTTATGTCTCCTTCGTGGGTTAACAGTGGGTTAACTGTTTGCTACCTAAATGAACAATTCAGACAAACTGATAATGATCTCAATCATATTCTAAATGAGATTAGGGCTGGACGCCTTTCAGAAATTCGATTTCAACAATTACAAGCTGCAATGCAAAATCGATTAAGTCTAAATGTTGAACCTACAAAATTGTATACACACAACTTAGATGTTGACCAGATTAATGCAGAGGAACTAAAAAAAATAGCAGGAAAGCCTACTCTATTTGGTGCTGAAACAAAGGGAAATGAAAAACTGATAGAGACACTAAAAAAATCAGTTCTCGCACTAGAAACCATTGAATTGAAGATTGGCGCCAAAGTAATGTTTGTTAGAAATAATCCCGAAAAGGGTATCGTAAATGGTAGCGTTGGTGAAGTAATTGATTTTGATGAAGAAGAAAACACTCCATTAGTTAGACTCCTTGATGATCGGATTATTCTAGCTGAACCTGAAGATTGGAAAATTCAAGATGAAGGCGGAAAAGTATTGGCTAATTTCACTCAAGTTCCACTAAGATTAGCCTGGGCCATAACAGTGCATAAAAGCCAGGGCATGACTTTGGATGCTGCTGAAATAGACCTCTCCAAAACTTTTGAAAAGGGCCAGGGTTATGTTGCCTTATCTCGTCTTAAAAAATTAGATAATCTTGTCTTGAAAGGAATAAACCAAACAGCACTTCAAGTAGACCCTTTGGCATTTAAAGCTGATAAACGCTTTCAAGAATTGTCTCAAAAAGTAGCGAATACATTAAATCCTAAAGATTTAGAAACAGCTGCTAAACTATTCATCAAAAAATGTGGTGGAATAACTGATGCAAAAGAGATTAAAAAGCAGAAAGGAAAGATTGCTCTTAAGCAAAGTAGTGATTCCTCAACTTATGATACTACTTTCTCTTATTTAAAAGAAAATATGCCTCTAGAAAAGATAGCCGAAGAAAGAGGAATGACTATAGGCACTATAGCAGGGCATGTTATTAAAATAAAAAAAGAAAACCCTACTCACAACTTTAGCTACTATAAACCCCCAAAAGCAGTTGTATCAAAAGTGGAGAAATCTTATTTGAAACAAAACAACAAAGAAGGCATTAGCCTAAAAGCAATTTACGACGATCTAAATGGGAAGGTGAGCTATCAAACGATTAAGCTAGCCATAGCTTTTATAGTCTAGATCGTCTTTTCAATTTTGTAATTATTCCTATTAGGAGAGTTTCGAGAAACCATCTCAGCTAAAAAACCCGCTAAGAAAAATTGGGTACCCATAATCATTGCCGTTAAAGCAATAAAGAATTGTGGTGTTTCAGTTATTAACCTTGCTTTAACACCTTGACTTAAATAATATGCTTTTTCTGCACCTATATAAGCCACCATTAAAAATCCTATTAAAAAAACCAAGGTCCCAAATGCTCCAAAAAAATGCATTGGTTTTTTGCCAAATTTTCCTACAAAATTGATAGATAATAAATCAAGAAATCCATTAATAAATCGTTCCAAACCAAACTTTGTCACGCCATACTTCCTTTCTCGATGGGCTACTACTTTCTCAGTTATTTTGGTAAAGCCTGCCCATTTAGCAATGGCAGGTATGTATCGATGCATCTCTCCATACACCTCTATGTTTTTAATTACATCTTTACGATATGCCTTTAATCCACAATTAAAATCATGAAGGTAAATTCCTGTCATCTTTCTAGTAGCCCAATTAAATAATTTGGTTGGTATCGTCTTAGATAGAGGGTCATAGCGTTTCTTTTTCCAACCAGACACTAGATCGAACCCTTCTTTAGTGATCATGCTATACAAATCGGGAATCTCATCAGGACTATCCTGAAGATCTGCATCCATAGTAATTACTACCTCTCCCTCAGCATCTTGAAAACCTACATTTAATGCCGCAGACTTTCCATAGTTTCTTCTGAATTTTATCCCTTTAACAGCGGGGTTTTTAATCTTAAGCTCTTCAATAACATTCCAAGAATTGTCAGTACTCCCATCATCTATAAAGAGTATTTCATAACTAAAGTTATTTTCAGTCATTACTTTATGAATCCAATCCTGTAATTCAGTAATAGATTCATCCTCATTTAAAAGAGGAATTACAAGGGAAATATCTACGCTCAACAGCTAATAATTTTATTGTTCTTCCTCTTCGAAGGGGTTTGGGTTTTTCTTTAGAATAGCTGCAAGTATTGACGAAATAATAGCTCCCCAAACAATTGACCACATAAAAGTGATTGCTTGACCAGCAACAGTAAATTTTTCTGAGATACTCTCCATACCAACCATTGCTTCTTCAATCTTATCATCGTCCATCCCAAGCCCTTCAAACATAGACGTCATATTTTCTATGGTTACATCTTCTATATTTTGCGCTAAATTAGTGTCAATAACATTATACAATAATATATTAAAAATTGTCGCAACAGCCATTGAACTTACAAATGAAATGAGCATTAATACAAATAGATTTCCAAAAGAAATAAACCCTCCATTTTCAGCTCTTATTTTTTTGCCGACTGTCACTAAAAGTATAATTGCTAATACAAAAATTAGAATACTAACCCACCACTTTGTCATATATTCAATTCCCATAAGATATAGAAGCAATGCCAACAATATTTGGACAATACCAATCATTAACCCATATTTTATCGCAGACTTAATAAGACCATCTCTATTTTCCATAATTCAAATTTTCAATAAGTACCAAAGATATTAATTCTACACTGCCCATTTAAATAAGATTCAATTAAATTTTGCTTAACGAAGAGCTAATCTGTACTTTTGCAGTGGGTAAGTCTTGTACGACCAGCTCCCATTGAATCCCCCAGGGTCGGAAGGCAGCAAGGGTAAATGGTTGTAGCGGTGCGATGCAAGTAGCTTACCCATTTTTTGTGCCTATTATTTTAAACAACCTTAAAATAAAACCTCAATATTTGAGGGAGGTCTACCAATCACTGCTTTATTTCCTCTAATGACTATAGGCCTTTCTATTAATTTGGGGTTTTCAATCATAATTTGAATCCATTCTTCTTCCCCAAATTTTTTCCCTTTTAGTTGTTCTTTGTAGATTGCTTCACCTTTCCGAACAATATCTTCTGCCTTAAGGTTTAACTTCATCAATATTTCCTTTAATTCTGCAGTAGTTGGAACTTCTTTTAAGTATTCAACCACTTCTGGGTCAATCCCATTATCTTTCATTAATTGCAGCGTTTCTCTACTCTTTGTACACCTAGGATTATGATATATTTTCATAGTTATTTAATTTTTCATTTAAACCAAGAGGAATAATTAAGATAGTTATTTGCAATTCGTTCTATCTCTCCTTTCTTTAAATCTTCACTCAAGGGTTTAATTTTTTTTGCCGGTGTCCCTGCATAGATAAACCCTGATTCTACTATCGTATTTTGTGTTACAACTGCTCCAGCAGCTATTATACAATTACTCTCTACAATCACATTATCCATTACTATCGACCCCATTCCTATGAGTACATTATCCTGAATAGTGCATCCATGAACAATAGCATTATGTCCGATGGACACATTATTCCCTACTATCGTTTTAGTTTTTTCATAAGTACAATGAATTACTGCTCCATCTTGAACATTAACCTTGTTGCCAAGTACAATTGCATTAACATCCCCACGAATTACAGCATTAAACCATACACTACAATCATCTCCCATTTTAACCTCTCCAACTACTGTTGCATTGTCAGCTAAATAACAATTATTGCCAAATTTTGGCTGATTCCCCCTAACCTCTTTAATTAATGCCATAATAAGTTTGATTTAGCACAAAACTAATCATCAATTGTTCACTAATTTTGACAAAAATGAATCCTATGGAAAAAACAATTGCCCCACATAGCATATATGCTGAAAGCACTCCCAATCCAACTACGATGAAGTTTGTTTCTAATCGCTATTTAATTATAGATGGACAAGTATATGAATATGGTCTTGATGACAATCTAGACAATTCTCCGCTTGCAGCTAAATTGTTGAATTTCCCTTTCATTTCAAAGGTTTTTATTGCAAGTAATTTTGTTGCTATCACTAAAACTGACATTATTGAATGGCAAGATGTAATCCATCAATTAAGAGATTTCCTAGCTGACTTTTTAAATGATGGAGGAGTAATTGTTAAAGTTTCAGCAGCTGAAACTTCTGTTGATGCCAAAAAAGAAATAGATACCCCTAAGCGAGAAAGTTTGGATGGAATTGAAGCTAAGATTGCTGACATATTGGATGAATATATTCGACCTGCAGTTGAAGGTGATGGTGGAGCCATTCATTTTCATTCCTATAATGAAGGTAAGGTAAGTGTTGTTCTTAAAGGAGCCTGTAGTGGCTGCCCTTCCTCTACCATGACACTTAAGGCTGGAATTGAGAACATGTTAAAAGAAATGCTTCCAAATCAAATTTCTGAGGTTGAGGCGATAAATGGTTAACTTTCATTCTATTTATTTGACATGAAAAAACTAGCCACCTCACTACTCTTCCTTATTTCATTCGGAACTTTTGCCCAAATCACCATTGATAGCGCTCATATGCCTCAAAATGGAGATAATTTAAGGTATAGTATTGCTCCCCTTGATTCTGCAATTTTATTAAATTATCAAAAGAGTGATACAAACTTGACTTGGAACTTCGATAGTTTAGTTCCCATCCGACAAGGAATAACTGCATATGTTGATCCTGCGGAAACACCGTACAGCACTTCAATTTCTAATCGAATAGGAGAGAAACGAGCTGACACTTTTTCTCTTGGAGGTATTGACTTAATGGATGTTTATGATTTTTATTCTAATAGTAGCACTGAGTTTGCCGCTGATCATAGAGCTGCTTCAGTACCAACAGGTTTAAGCTTTCCATTTCCTGCTACTTTTTCAATAGCTCAATCTTATGCTGATAAAGATGAAATTTATCAATTCCCATTAAATTATGGAGACAGAGACAGTAGCACCTATGAATTTACTTTTAACAATCTCATTCCTGCGGCTCATTATTCTAGCTCTGGTTACAGAATAAATGAAGTGGATGCTTGGGGAACACTAACTACTCCTTATGGAACCTTCAATTGTATTAGAGTAGTAACAGATATAGTAGGCTACGACACTATAAGTTATGATACAATCAACTTTGGTATAAGTAGTCACCTAAGGGAATATAAATGGCTAACCACTGAATTTGAAATACCTGCCTTAACAATTAATGGAACTGTAATAAATGATTCCATCTTCATTCCTACAACTGTACAATATAGAGATAGCGTTAGAGATGTACCAGCGCTATTAGCCCCTATAGCCATATTCGTAGCAGATACAGTAACTCCTCAAATAGGAGATACTGTATCTATAAGTAATTTTTCTTTAAGCATACTCCCTGCCTCCTATGAATGGGACATTAGCCCAAATACTTTTCAATATGTTAATGGCACTTCTACGACAACAGATTCAATCGTTGTAGTTTTTAACGATACTGGCTTTTATGATGTTCAATTGATTGCTATTAATTCAAACGGAAGAGATACTTTACTAATTGAAAACTATATTTTAGTTGACTCTCTTAAAACGTCACTAATTGAACTTTATAATAGTGATAAATCACTTAAGGTTTTTCCTAATCCAATTAATGAGGCTAATCACTTTTTTATCCAAATCCCTTCAAATATTAGAGTATACAATACACAGCTGTATGATATAAAGGGAAAATTGATCAGTAGAATTCAGTTTAATAATGGACCTACAACTTATCAAAAAAAGCAAATAATCAAAATATCATCGCCTCCTAAAGCAGGAATATATTTAATTATTGTGGATACATCTGAAGGGCTTCTTAGCACTAAAATTTCCGTAGGAAAATGATATGAAAAGATGCATATCTATACTTCTACTCCTATTTAATATACTCCCCTCTGTTTTTGCTATTGACAAACACTATTTAAAGAATGAAACATATACCTATGAAGAACTTATAGAGGTATATAAAGACTTTGATAAGCAATCTCAATATGCTAAACTTATTGAAATTGGAGAGTCCGACAATGGCAAACCCATACACCTATTTGTAATTGATAAAACTTCCCAATTCTCTCCTCTAAAAGCAAAAAATTCTGAAAAAACAATTATCCTTATCAACAATGGAATTCATGCTGGAGAAGCATGTGGCATTGACGCCTCAGTTGAATTAACAAGGAATTTACTCAATACTAATAGTGGACAGCACAAAAACTTAGATTCAGTAGTTGTTTTAATTGTACCTGTATATAACATTGGGGGTATACTTAACCGCGGTAAATATTCAAGAGCAAACCAAAACGGTCCTAAAGAACATGGATTCAGGGGCAATGCCAAAAACCTTGATCTAAACAGAGATTTTATTAAATGTGATTCTAAAAATGCCAAAACATTTTCTACCTTATTTACAGCCTGGAATCCAGATATTTTCATAGACACACATACAAGCAATGGTTCTGATCATCAATACACCATGACTTTAATTGCTACTCAAAAAGATAAATTAAATCCCGTTCTTTCTAAATTCATGCAAGAACAGATGTTACCTGAACTATACCAAGAAATGGAAAGGAAAGAGATGCAAATGACTCCATATGTCTATTCCCTTCATAAAACTCCTAAAAAAGGAATAAAAGACTTTTTGGAGACTCCTCGTTATTCATCTGGTTATGCTTCTTTATTTGATTGTTTTAGTTTTATAACTGAAGCCCACGTTTTTAAAAATTTTTCTGACAGAGTTATACAAACTCTAGGCTTTCTAGAAACTTTGGTGGCCTTTTCTGCCAACCACAGAACAGAAATTAAACTAATAAGAAAGGAGGCCATTGAATCTACACTTCATCAAACTTCCTTTCCAATAGAATGGGAGTTAGATATCTCACAATACAAGACCATAGAATTTAGGGGATACGAAACTGAACAAAGAATTAGTGAAGTTACCGGCAATGAAATGCTATTCTACAATCAACAAAAAGAGTTTGTGGAACCTATACAATATTTCAATACTTACAAAGCTATCAACTCAGTTAATATTCCTAAGTATTATCTTATCCCGCAGGCTTATACTGCTGTAATAGAACGATTAAAACTCAATGGAGTTAAGTTGGATCAGCTAAAAATTGATAGTTCTATAGAAGTCTCTGTTACCTATATAAAAGATTATGAAACCGTAACACACCCTTATGAGGCACATTATTTACACAGCAATATAAATTCTGAAAATAAAAAAGAGGTAATCCAATTTTATCAAGGCGACTTCATTGTTTCAACTAATCAGATAGCAGTCAGGTATTTAGTCGAAGTTTTAGAAGCCGAATCTGTTGATGGCTTTTTTGCCTGGAATTTATTTGATGGTATATTGCAACAAAAGGAGTGGTTTTCTGACTATGCTTTTGAGCCTATCGCTCAAAGCATTCTTGAAGAGAATAAAGAATTAAATGCTGACTTTGAAAATAAAAAGCTTACTGATTCAACCTTTGCTTCAAACAATCTTGCTCAACTTTATTATATATACAAACGCTCTCCTTATTATGAACCAACGGCAAATAGGTTTCCCATTTATAGGATTGATTGATCCACTTAATTAATCTTTAGATAAGCTTCTAAGCCGTGCATCCCTCCTTCTCTTCCAAAACCACTTTCTTTATAACCGCCAAATGGAGATGTAGGGTCAAACTTATTAAAGGTATTTGCCCAAACAACACCTGCATTTAGCTGAGAACTTAAGTTAAATGCTTTGGATCCTTTATCGGTCCAAACACCAGCCGAAAGACCATAAGGAGTGTTATTTGCTTTTTCAATTACTTCATCTACAGTCCTAAATGTTTGTATTGTTAGCACGGGTCCAAAAATTTCTTCTTGTACCAATCGACTGGACTGGGCAACATCAAGAAACAAAGTAGGTCTACAGAAATATCCTTTATTTGGAATTGAAACCTTAGTTTGAAACTGAGTTAACCCTTCTTCTTTTCCAATTTTTAAATATTTCTCAATACTCTCCAATTGCTGCTTAGAGTTGATCGCTCCTATATCAGTGTTTTTATCAAGAGGGTCTCCTATAATTAGGGTTTCCATTCGAGCTTTTAATTTCTGTTCAACCTCTTTTCTAATTGATTCTTGCACAAATAACCGTGAACCTGCGCAACATACATGCCCCTGATTAAAAAATATTCCATTAATGATTCCTTCAACCGCTTGATCAATAGGAGCATCTTCGAAAATAATATTGGCCGCCTTTCCACCTAGTTCTAAAGTTGCTTTCTTATCTGTTCCTGCAATAGATTGTTGAATTAATTTACCTACATCAGTAGATCCCGTAAAGGCAATCTTATCTATATCGGGATGATTGACAATTGCTGCCCCTGTTTTTCCATCACCAGTAATGATATTTACAACGCCATCAGGTAAGCCAGCATCTTTTATCAATTCCGCTAACTTAAGTGCTGTCAGCGATGTTGTTTCTGCAGGTTTTAATACCACACAATTTCCGCAAGCTAATGCTGGTGCTATTTTCCATGCAGCCATTAACAAAGGAAAGTTCCAAGGAATTATTTGTCCAGCTACTCCTAAGGGCTCCACCTTTCTATTCGGAAACGCATACTCTAATTTATCTGCCCAACCTGCATAATAGAAAAAATGGGCTGCGGCTAACGGAATATCAATATCTCTTGACTCTCGTATTGGTTTCCCTCCGTCTAAAGATTCTATCACAGAAAACTCTCTAGCTCTTTCTTGAATCAATCGAGCAATTCTATATATATACTTCCCTCTTTCTTTAGCTTTTAGTTTTGACCAAATTGGAAATGCTTTTCGTGCAGCTTTAACAGCATTATCTACATCCTTTTCATTGGCCTCAGCTACCTGAGCAATGACTTCTTCATTAGCTGGATTGATTGTTTTAAAGTATTTTTTAGAACTAGGTTTTATAAATTTACCTCCGATAAAAAGGTCATACTTCTCTTTCAATTCTATATGATCAATACTTTCTGGAGCTGCAGCATATTCCCATTCTGTATCAAATTTTAATGAAAAGCTATTTTGTTTCTTCGACATAATATTAATCTTTAGAGAAATAATCTGCTGATTGATAAATCCCTGTTTCTTGTTTTTTAAGTTGCATCAAAATATCATTGGCCAATCTACTAGCTCCAAAACGAAACCAAGTATTGCTCATCCATTCCTGACCCAAGGTTTCTCTCAACATCACTAAATAATGAAGGGCAGTTTTTGCATCTGAAATACCCCCAGCTGGTTTCATCCCTACCATCTTACCAGTTTTAAGATAGTAATCTTTAATTGCCTCGAGCATGAGTAAGGTTACAGGCATTGTTGCTGCTGGTGAAATTTTCCCCGTAGAGGTCTTGATAAAGTCTGCTCCAGCATAAATGGCAATATCACTTGCCTGCCTTACTTTATCAGCTGTGCCCAACTCCCCTGTTTCTAATATTACTTTTAACCTTGCCTTTCCACAGGCTTCTTTAATTGTAGAGATCTCATCAAATACATACTGAAACTCTCCTTCATGGAATTTACCTCTAGAAATAACCATATCAACCTCATCAGCCCCTTGATCTACAGCCATTCGGACATCTTCCAACTTTACTTTCAAATTACTCATTCCACTAGGAAAAGCAGTAGCTACAGCGGCTACTTTAACTCCAGAATTACCTAATGCTTTCTTAGCTATTCCTACCATATTTGGATAAACGCATATAGCAGCTACAGTTGGAACATCCAAAGTATCATCTGGATGGACAGCCTTATAGCAAAGCTGCTTAACTTTACCAACAGTGTCTTTCCCTTCAAGTGTTGTTAGGTCAATCATATTCAACGCCATCTTTAAGCCTTGAATTTTTGCAGCTTTTTTAATGCTTCTTGTTCTAAATCTAGCAGCTCTCTCCGTTAAGCCAACCTGATCAATTTTCGGAGTATTATTAAAATCCAACTGATTTATTTTCAAATTTAAGAATCAAAGATACTTGATTTGGAAAGATGATCATCAAGTAGAATTACATGCTTTATATTTTCTGACTTCCATTCTTATAATTATTAACTTTGCCGGCTTGATGAAAGATGAAGGAAACAACATATTTTCAATTTTTGATGAAATTCTCCCTAGAGAGAAAAAGGAGGCACTACTAAAGCAAAATTCCAAGGTTTTGTGGCTTACTGGTTTAAGTGGGTCAGGTAAAACAACTATTGCCAAAGTTTTAGAAAAAGAATTGCACCAATTGGGTTATTTAACTCAATTACTTGATGGCGATAATATAAGATCTGGCATTAATAACAACCTTGGTTTTACTCTTGAAGACAGAACTGAGAATATTCGGAGAATTGCAGAAGTATCCAAACTATTTTTAAACTGTGGAGTCATTGCAATTAATTGTTTTGTCAGCCCTACAGCAATTATCAGGGAGCAAGCAAAGAGAATTATTGGAGAAAATAATTTTATAGAAATCTTCATTGATACTCCTATAGAGGTATGTGAAAAAAGAGATACTAAAGGTTTGTATGCAAAAGCTAGAAAGGGAGAAATAAAAGATTTTACTGGAATCAGTTCACCTTTTGAAATCCCTATAAATCCTTCATTAATTGTCAAAACTGAGGGGAGATCTGTTCAAGATTCTGCTCAAGACATTTTAAGTTATATCATTCCAATGATCGAAAATAATATCTAAATGCAGACATATAATTTAACCCATCTTAAGGAATTAGAATCTGAGGCAATCTATATCATTAGAGAAGTTGCCGCACAATTTGAGAATCCAGTATTACTATTCTCAGGAGGAAAAGATTCAATCGTATGTGCACATATTGCTCGTAAAGCATTTTTTCCAGCAAAAATTCCATTTCCTCTAATGCATGTGGATACTGGACACAATTTTCCAGAAACTATTGCTTTTAGAGACCAATTTATTGAAAAAATAGGAGCCAATTTAATTGTAGCATCTGTACAAGAATCTATAGATCAGGGAAAGGTTGTAGAAGAAAAAGGGTACAATGCCAGTCGTAATGGATTGCAAACGGTTACGCTCTTAGAGGGAATCGAATCTAATAAATTTGATGCTGCAATGGGAGGTGCTAGAAGAGATGAAGAGAAAGCCAGAGCTAAAGAACGCTTCTTTTCACACAGAGATGAGTTTGGACAATGGGACCCAAAAAATCAAAGACCAGAACTGTGGAATATTTTCAATGGGATGAAACATTTTGGAGAAAACTTCAGAGTATTTCCTATTAGCAACTGGACTGAAATGGATGTCTGGCAATACATTCTTGCAGAAAACATTGAATTACCATCTTTATATTTCTCACATCAAAGAGACTGCTTTATTAGAGATGGTGTGGTCATGTCTGAAAGCGATTTCATTCCTCAAAGACCTGAGGAAGAAACAAGTTTAATGCAAGTTCGATTTCGAACTATTGGCGATATGACTTGCACAGGTGCTGTGAAATCTGATGCAGATACACTAGAAAAAATAATTGAAGAAGTTGCTGCTACTAGAACTACTGAAAGAGGAACCAGATCTGATGATAAGAGATCTGAAGCAGCAATGGAAGACAGAAAAAAACAAGGATATTTTTAATCAACTAAAGCTTAAAACCTTTAATTGAAATTCAAACAAGATAATGGAAAACTCATATTTAGACATGGAGCTGCTAAGGTTTTCAACCGCGGGCAGTGTGGATGATGGAAAAAGCACTTTGATTGGGCGACTTCTATACGATAGTAAATCTATTTTTGAAGACCAATATGAAGCAATTGAACAGTCGAGTAAAAAGAAAGGAGAAGAAACAGTAAATCTTGCCCTCCTAACAGATGGCTTACGTTCTGAAAGAGAACAAGGAATTACTATAGATGTTGCTTATCGATATTTTGCAACTCCCAAAAGAAAATTTATTATTGCAGATACTCCTGGGCATATTCAATATACCAGGAACATGGTTACGGGCGCCTCAACTTCTAACCTATCTATTATCTTAATTGATGCTCGTAAAGGTATTATAGAACAAACCTATCGCCATACCTTTATTGCCTCTTTGCTTGGAATTCCACATGTCGTTTTTTGCATCAATAAGATGGATTTAGTAGAATACAGTGAAGATACATTCTACAAAATCAAGAAAGAGACAGAAGCATTTGCCTCTAAATTGGATGTTAAAGATGTTCATTTTATTCCCATTTCTGCATTAAATGGAGATAATGTAGTAAATCAATCTAAAAATATGCCTTGGTATAAAGGGAGTACTCTATTATACCTTCTTGAAAACATTCATATAGGAAGCGATCATAACCATATTGATTGTCGCTTTCCTGTACAATATGTTATTCGCCCTCAAAGCGATGACTATCATGACTATAGAGGATATGCTGGCAGAATTTCTGGAGGAGTGTATAAGCCAGGAGATAAAATAACTGCTCTTCCTTCCGGTTTTTCTTCAACAATTAAATCCATCGATACTATTGAAGGTCCAATTGATGAAGCTTTTGCTCCTATGTCTGTAACGATTACACTTGAAGATGAGATAGATATTAGCAGAGGAGATATGATTGTGCGTGAGAATAATCAGCCAACAGTAGATCAAGACTTAGATGTAATGATTTGCTGGATGAATGAGAAGCCTCTACAATTACGAGGAAAATATGCTATCAAACACACATCAAATGATGCCCGCTGTATTATTAAAGAAATCAAATACAAGGTTGATATTAACACCTTGCATCGCATGGAAGAGGAGAAAGACATTAGGATGAATGATATTGGTAGAATTAGCCTAAGAACTACTAAACCACTTTTCTTTGACAGTTATAAAAGGAATAGAAATACAGGAAGTATCATTTTAATTGATGAAGCAACTAATGAAACTGTTGGTGCCGGAAT
>Ga0316204_10009243_pt1 | contig 13267 bp, 19 predicted proteins | sample 6monrhotite_MG_2_FD_205661 | JGI IMG/M metagenome (GOLD analysis project Ga0316204, IMG submission 205661) | Microbial mat bacterial communities from mineral coupon in-situ incubated in ocean water Damariscotta River, Maine, United States -... | ecosystem: Environmental > Aquatic > Marine >... | reverse complement strand
CCGAAGGCTCGATCCGCTATTTTATCTTGCAACATGAGAAAGAGACGCTAAAGCAGCTCGATGAATGGACGCAGGATGATAATTTCCATATTCGGCGGCTGGTGTCGGAATGTACCCGGCCACGTCTGCCGTGGATGATTCGCCTGCCAAAATATGTAGAGAACCCCGCGCCGGTGATAAAACTGATCGATAAGTTGAAGCATGATCCTTCGCTCTACGTGCGACGATCTGTCGCGAATAACCTCAATGATATCGCCAAGGACAATCCCGATACTGTCACCGCTACGCTACAGCGCTGGAATAAAAAGCAGCCCAGTGACGAGATGCAGTGGCTGACGCGCCATGCGCTACGCACATTGGTGAAGCAAGGCAACCCCGAGGCATTAACCTTGTTGGGATACCCGCAGTCGTTAAAGCTAACGGTTGAGCAGTTTAAAGTCGGGCCGAAGCGGCTACAGTTGGGCGGTGAGCTTAAAATGAAGATTCAATTAACGTCCACTGAAAAAGAACCGGTACCGTTGATGATCGACTTTGTGCTGTATCACATGAAGGCGAATGGTCAGCTGCGGCCCAAGGTCTTTAAGTTGGCGAAAAAAATGATCTGCCCAGGGGAGCTGTTAGTGATCGAAAAGAGTCACCCGATGCGCCCCATCACTACGCGCAAATATTACACAGGCCGCCATGAAATCGAGTTGCAGATTAATGGCAAGATTGTCGCGAGTGAAAGTTTCCACCTTCAGGTTTGAAAATCCCAGCGCTGAAGATGGTATCCTGCGCCGCATGAATAATGATGACTATCTATTTGTTTACGGCACATTGCGCCGTGATGCGGTGCGTTCCGCTGCGGGCGAGCGCGCCTTTGCGCAGCTTGAGGCGGCAGCCTCGTTTGTTGAGCGGGCATCAATGGATGGGCGGCTGTTTGAGGTGGACGGTTATCCCGGCGGCTGTTATCAGTTTGCGGTTGGTTCACATGTTATTGGTGAGCTTTACCAGGTGGACGATGTTGCTGGCCTGTTTGCTGCGCTGGATGCCTATGAAGAGTGCAATGCGAATGCTGCCGAACCGCAAGAGTATCAGCGCCAGCGCGTGCCGATCGCGTTAGATAGTGGCTCGGTAGTCTATGCGTGGGTCTATCTTTATAACTGTTCTATTGATGAATTAGCGCTAATTGAATCGGGCGATTACCTGTTATGGCAGGATGAACAGGCGGCGCTACTCAGCGATATTAAACTTGACCAGTTTGCTGGGTTTTTAAATCATCCGCTTGGTCGGGTGTTACTTTGGTTGGTATTCCTGATGGTGGCTGCTATGGCTATTTTTTGGTTCTTTGGTCACACCGAATTCTTGAGTCACATCGAGCAAATGGAGTGGTACGGTGTGTTTGAAGAATAGGTGTATTTAGAATCCAATATCTAAAATGATCAGCTTGATTCGATTCTTTTTTATAAATTTAGTGGAATGTTAAATTTTACAACTAACGGCTTATTTTTTTATGCATAAAAGCTGTACTGTCTTGGTTGTTTTTGGTTAGAATGTCCGCACTTGGTCGGGCATAGCTTGGGAATTGGTTGAGGGGGAGCGATTTTCAAGCTGTGTTTGACTTAGTCTTGAACTGAGTCAGATGCTTCTTTCATCTGCATGGTCACCATCTTCAATGGTCGACGTTTACAAATAAAAATCATTCACAATTTTTAAGTTGAATTCAGTTGAAGCTTTGCTGCGTCTGTCATTCCTTCATTTTTATCACATGGCCTTTTTGTTACTGACACCATGCTGTCAGTAGTGGCTCGCTATGCTGTGATCTCCAGAATGTTTTTAATTAAAAGGAGATTGAGATGTTAGAGGCACAGAAAGAAGCGGGTCGCTTTTGTTGGAATGAATTACTGACCAGTGATGTCGCGGGCGCAAAGCAGTTTTATGGTGAACTGTTTGGTTGGCAGATGGAAGACATAGTCTGTGGTGGCATGGATTACACCACGGTGAAGATCAATGGTGACGACATTGGTGGCATTATGAAAACACCTGAAGAGGCGGGTGAGATGCCGCCGATGTGGGGTGGATACGTGAGCGTTGATGATGTTGATGCCAGTGCCGCCAAGGCAGTGGAGATGGGCGGTGCGATCTGTGTACCCGCGCAAGATATCCCCGATGCTGGGCGTTTTTGTGTGATTAAAGATCCGCAAGGCGCTATGCTGTCACTTTTTTCACATAGCAAATAAGGGCAGGGCATGGCGGGCGCATACTTCAACGAAGGCACCTTTGATTTTCTCGATCGACTGGCAGATAACAACCAGCGCGAGTGGTTCCACGAGCATAAGGCGTTTTATGAAGGATGCGTGCGCGAGCCTGCGCTGCGTTTGATCACAGATGTGGCGGAGGAGTTGCCACATCTGTCACCCCATTTTATGGCGATTCCTAAAAAGGTCGGGGGCTCGCTAATGCGTGTTCACCGCGACACTCGTTTTGGTAAAGATAAAACACCGTACAAAACCAATATCGGTATTCAATTTCGTCATACGCTGGGTAAAGATGTGCATGCCCCAGGTTACTATTTGCACATCTCATCACATGAGTGTTTTTTCGGTGCCGGTATCTGGCGACCAGATGCACCATCGCTCGCCAAAATCCGAGCACGTATTACTGAACATGAGGCCGAGTGGATTAAAGCGCGAGACCACAAACCATTTCAGAAACAATATCAAATCGGTGGCGAGTCGTTAAAGACATCGCCGCGTGGCTTTAGTAAAGACCATCCGATGATCGAAGATATTCGCCGTAAAGGCTTTATCGCGATTCATGACTTTTCGCCTGAGCTTGCCTGCTCAACAAAACTAAAATCAACGATGATGAAACGCTTCGCCGATGCCACGCCTTACATGCGGTTTCTTTGTAAAGCATTGGAGTTGCAGTTTGATTGATGATTTCGCTGGTAGAATTAAAATGACGCTAGTTCAGTGTCATTGCGAGGAGCTTGTGACGAAGCAATCTCCTAACTTGATGATACTCAAAGAGCGAGATTACGTCGCTCTGCTCGTAATGACAACGCTCCTGTTTAAGGGGCGTAGTAAAAACTAATGCGCCGCGCCGACCGCCTTTTTCAAATCATCCAGCTACTGCGCAAAGACCGTGTCGTCACCGCGCGCGAGATTGCGGAAAAACTCGAAGTCTCCGAGCGCACCATCTATCGTGACATGCAGGATCTATCGTTATCCGGCGTACCGATCTCAAGTGAAGCGGGCAGCGGTTACAAACTACTGCCCGGTTTCCACCTGCCACCGCTGATGTTTAATGCAGAAGAGTTATCCGCGCTATTGATTGGTGCGCGCATGGTGCAGGTCTGGACAGACCAGGGGTTGGCAAGTGCCGCGACACAGGCGATGATCAAAATTGAATCTGCCGTGCCGGAGCATCTGCGCGAAGAGCTAACACGTGAAGATATTCTGGTGCCGGACTTTGGCATCGATCCAAAAGTCGCCAAGCGGATGCAGCTGCTTCGCGTCGGTATCAAAGAGTTGCAAAAGGTTGAGTTCGACTACAAGCGGGAAGATGGTCAGCCATCAAGCCGTACCGTGCATCCGTTAGGATTGTTTTACTGGGGGCGGGTGTGGACGCTTACTGCCTGGTGTGAGTTGCGCGATGAATTTCGCTGTTTTCGACTGGATCGGATGTTACATGTAAGCTTGCTGGAAGAGGAATTTGAATCGCTGCCGGGAAGGACGTTGCAGGATTATTTGCGGCTGGTTTGTGACAAATAGGAGCGGGCGTGTGCGGAAAAATAGGAAACTGACTGATTTAAGAAATATTGGTAAAAAAATCGCGGGACGTCTTAATGAAGTGGGCTTGTCATCGGAAGATGATTTAAGAATGGTGGGGGCGGTGGCGGCGCATCAAATGATTAAGTTAGAGTACCCTAACGAAACATTGCCTGTCTGTTATTACCTTTATTCATTTGAAGGGGCGCTGTGTGATAAGCATTGGAATGAAATCGGTGAAGAAAGAAAGCAGCGACTTAAGGCTGAGATTGAGCAGAACGAAAATAACGAGGGCGTGACGGAATGAAGCGGTGTGATTGGGCGAATAAAAATCCACTAGAAATAAAGCATCATGATGAAGAGTGGGGGGTCCCGGTGCATGATGATCGCCTGCTGTTTGAGTTACTGATTCTGGAGGGGGCACAGGCGGGTTTGAGCTGGGCTACAATTTTGCAAAAACGGGATGGATACCTGAAGGCCTTTGATAAATTTGATGTGCGTAAGGTGGCCCGCTATTCCGAAGCGAAAAAAGAAAAATTATTGCAGGATACTGGCATCGTAAGAAATAAGCTAAAGGTCAATGCTGCGGTTGTGAATGCGAACTGTTTTATGGCTGTGCAAAAGGAGTTTGGCAGTTTCGATACTTACATCTGGTCCTTTGTCGGTGGGGAACCCAAACAAAATCGGTGGAAGACAATGTCAGACGTACCTGCGAGTACGCCTGAATCTGAGGCGATGAGTAAAGATCTCAAAAAAAGAGGCTTCAAGTTTGTGGGTGCTACTACTTGCTACGCATATATGCAGGCGACAGGGATGGTTAATGACCACCTTGTTTCATGTTTTCGGCATGCAGAGTTAGTGGGGTAGTGTGACGTATTGGCTCAATAGTGAAGCTGTCGTCATGTCATTATAATTATCTGCGCCGTACGAAGGAGGACTAGAGATGTCAGGAAATAATGTAGATGCGTGTGGGTGCCTTTGTGGAAAGGTGACAGTGTTAGTATCAAAGATGAGCAATGCTGTTGGCTCATGCCACTGTAATATGTGCAGGCGCTGGGGCGGCGGCCCGCTGTTGACTGTCGAGTGTGATGACAGTGTCTCGTTTACAGGAAAAGAAAATATTGGGGTTTTCTCTTCGTCAGATTGGGCTGAACGTGCATTTTGTAAAAGCTGTGGAACACACCTCTATTATCGATTGAAAGAGAGTGGCCAATATTTTATACCGGCAGGTCTGTTTGATGGTGATGAGCGCTTTGTGTTTGATCATCAGGTGTTTATTGATGAAAAGCCCGCGTACTATTGTTTCTCGAATGAAACCCACAATATGACCGGCGCAGAGGTCTTTGCTAAATATGCTCCTTGATCTTGATTGGGCATTGCCTGTGTCCGGTTACTTTTCGTTGTGCGAAATCTGAAGTTATGAAAAATTATCTATCAATTTCCAAGTACATTGATTGGGGGAATCCCGGCATCAAGTCGCTGGCCGAATCGTTATCATCAAGTGACGGTTCTGATGAAGCAACGGCAAAAAACTGCTTCGAATGGGTGCGCGATAACATCAAGCATAGTTCAGATTACAAAATGAATCCGGTGACCTGCAAGGCATCCGATGTGCTGACGCATAAAACGGGTTACTGCTACGCTAAGAGCCATCTATTAGCGGCGTTGTTGCGAGCTAACGGTTTACCCGCAGGTCTATGTTATCAGCGGCTGAGTGTCGGTGATGAAGGCCCTCCTTATTGCCTGCATGGTCTTAATGCGGTCTATCTTAAAAACCACGGCTGGTACCGCATCGATGCGCGTGGTAATAAAGCGGGTGTCGATGCGCAATTTATTCCGCCACATGAGCAACTCGCATTTGCACTAAATGATAGCTGTGAGGCAGATCTTCCTGAAATATGGGGGGCGCCGTTGCCTGCGGTGGTTGAGGTGTTGGAGAAATATAAAACATATTATGAAGTTTATCGTAACCTACCGGATGTAGAATTAGTCCCGTAGGGTGGGCACACGTGCCCACCGCAATGTGACGGTTTACTTATGACTCTGTGGTAATGGTAGCAACTTTCGTAACAAGATAGTCAGGTGTGCTTAGGTTGGTGGTTTCGTTTGGAGATGGTGGGCACATGTGCCGCACCCTACGGGTTATATTCTTTATGAGAATCATTGAACTTGAAGCCTATAATGAGCACTGGCCGGGTGAGTTTCAGCGAGAGGTTGTTCTGCTTAAGGCAACGCTTTGCGACAATCTTATTCGGGCCCACCACATTGGCAGTACCGCGATTAAGGATTGCTGTGCAAAGCCTGTGATCGATATTGTGCTGGAGGTGGTTTCGCTAAACGAGATTGATCGGCAAAGCACTCAGCTTGAGGCGTTGGGGTATGAGGCTAAAGGTGAGTTTGGTATAGCGGGACGGTGGTTTTTTCAGAAGGGTGGAGATCGTAGAACGCATCACCTGCATGCCTTTGAGGTGGGCCATCCGGATATTGAGCGTCATCGTCTGTTTGTTGAATACATGAATATGCATCCTGATAAGGTGGTTGAATATTCGGAATTAAAAGCTGACCTGGCAAAAAGGTACCGCGACAGCCCGGAGCAGTATTCAGCGGGAAAGGCGACGTTTATTGATATGGTCGAACGTGCTGCGATGAAATGAAATTGATGAGCGATAAAATCAAAACGGAGTGAATGGTTGAGAGTCCATTATTTACAGCATGTTTCCTTTGAGGGCTTGGGCAGTATTGAGTCGGTGCTTAACGATAAGGGGTATCAGCTCTCATCAATACAGCTTTATAAAAATGAACCGCTACCTTCGGTGGATGATTTCGACTGGTTGATTGTGATGGGTGGCCCGATGGGGATCTATGATTATGATCAATACCCGTGGCTGTCGGATGAGAAACGGTTTATAAAAGCGGCGATTGATGCGGATAAAATTGTGCTGGGTATTTGTCTTGGCGCGCAGTTGATTGCGGATGTGCTGGGGGCGAAGGTCTATCCAAATGAACATCGAGAAATCGGTTGGTTTAATATCAATCGTCTGCCGGGCGTGGATGAGACTATCCTAGCTAATGTATTGCCAGAACAGGTCGAGGTGTTTCACTGGCATGGTGATACCTTTGATATCCCCGAAGGTGCGGTCTCATTGGCGGAGAGTGAAGCGTGCCCACGACAGGGATTCATCTTTGATAATCGCGTGGTCGCTTTTCAGTTTCACCTTGAGGCAAGCGTAGAATCTGCGGCAGCGCTGATCGAGCATTGTGGTGATGAGCTCGATGGTAGTCGCTATGTGCAATCTGAAAATGAGATGCTGAGCAATGTGAAAAGATTTGATGATATTAACGCTGTGATGTCATCGGTGTTGAGTGCGCTAGAACGTCGGCATTAGCAGGTTGGAGGTGTTTTAAAATGCAACAATCACGATTAGAAACAATGCTCGCTAACTATCATGGCTCGGAGGGAAGCTACCCTTTCGGCCCTGATGCGTTGGTGTTTAAGGTAGCGGGTAAGATGTTTGCGCTGGTCTCGCAACACGAAGCTCCGCCGCGGGTGACATTAAAGTGCGCGCCTGCAGATGCGGAGGTGCTGGTCGCTGAGTATGAGGCGATCATCCCCGGTTACTATATGAATAAACGACACTGGATTACCATTTCGCTTGTTAATGAAATTTCCGAGCAAATGCTGATAGAGCTAGCACACGGCTCTTATGAGTTGGTGGTCTCAAAATTAACGCGGGCTGAAAGGCTTAAATTGGAAAATGATGCAGGGTGAGGGTTCTTCGGGACGAATCGTTATTGGAACGCTATAATAAGCATCGGTCGATTCTATGAGTCGTTGCCTCTTAATTCGCGATAGAAAGGACGAGTTCTGTTCATGAGTGACAAACAAGCCAATAACCCACTGCACGGCGTAACGCTGGAGAAGATCGTCACTAGCCTGGTTGAATATTACGGCTGGGAAGAGTTGGGCAAGCGGATCGATATTCGCTGTTTTACTAGCGACCCATCAGTGAAATCCAGTCTCAAGTTTTTGCGCAAAACCCCCTGGGCGCGGGAGAAAGTAGAAGCGCTTTATATCACGACTCAGAAAAGCGTTTGGCTGAAAAAATAGCCGTCACGAATACCAGAACACCACGTAGATATGAAACGTGAGCAGTGCGATGGTGGCGGTGGCAAAGGTGATGTGGCAGATGGTCCAGCCCATCACAAACCACTGTTTTTTAAGTTTGACGGTATGAAAGCTAAATAGCCCAGTAAAGACGGTGGCAATAAAGAGGTAGAGTAGGGCCGCTTGGTGCTCATGCCCGGTTTGAGTGCTGTGAATAAAGATCAGCAGTGGCGCGAGTACCCCCAGCCATTGGTGGGTGCTGAGGTTATCTCTGGCGGCTTTACTCCTGTCGGCGGTACGCAGGTGGGAAAGTCGCCACTGTAATAAAATAAAACAGAAGATCGCGAAACCGGTGAGCTGTTTGTAAAGTTCATTGCTCTGTAGTTCCGCCAATTGCTGCCACTGAAGCGGCACGATGTATTGTGCGATCAACAGCGCAAAGAGAAAAATCCCGATTGAGATATGACGCTTGGTGCCTTTCTTTGCCGCACGCTTTGCTGGCTGGGTGGTGGCACGACTGGAACGTGCGTCGAGTGCTGAGCTGCTGTTTTCCATGGTTAGTCAATCTCCCCTTGTGCCAGTAATTGAGGCACTGTCTCTGGCTGAGTCGATGCGACGAGTGTTCGTAGTGTTTTTTCTGATGAACGCCAGTTGAGGCGGGTCATAAAGGTCTCGACGTCGGGTAGGAAAAATCCATTCCTCGGCCAGCGATTACCGATCGGTGGCGCATTGTCCATCTGTTTTGCTTCTTCGATAAAGGCGGTGTAGGCCTCTTCGAAGCCGCCGCGCAACGCATCCACCATCTCAAGCATCTCTTTGTAACCGATCTCCTGCTTGGGGTAGGTCCAGGTGGCGGCTCCCATCACATCATCTAACACCCAGTCATCCTTAGGCGATTCATCATGTTCATTGTGGCAGGTGACGCAGGGTTTGCTGGATGCAATGTCGGGCGCCATATAGGCGTAACGCTGTGCATCATCAACGTAAAAAAAACTGGCTTCGCGGGTCTGCTTTACCTTTTTGAACATATCGAGCTGCTGTCCTTCAAAGGCATTGGCTTTGTTGATCGCGTAATCAGAGCCAAGAAAAAGCCCCAGTTGAACTGGACTGCGTTCAAGCGACTCGGCGGTGAGTCGTAGAAATTGTGCCGGTAGTGGCCCGGCATGAAGTTCCTCTTCTTCCCACTCCTCTTCAAACTTCACTCCACGTTTTTTCCCTTGTCCCACGACCTCTTGGGTATAAAGCGCACGCGCCACATCATTCTGTTGCTGCATGATCTTTAACGCCACTTCGATTGGAATGGTGTGCATCTCTCCTTTTTTTTCTTCGAGTGGTGGCGGAGCAGAGACAAACAGGTAGACCGCTAGTGTGGCCAGACTTAGCGCGCTAATGGTAAAGGTTTTATGATTCGTCATCGTAACGGCTCTTTTTTGCCTTGTATTTCTTGTTTTCTGAATAGGGTGATTGGCTGTCGTTAAAGTACTCTTCAATCTGTTCGGTAGTGAGTATTTTTTGCAGATCAGTTTCTGTTTTCATTTTATGGTTGCCGTGAAAGTCATGGCAGCCGAGACAGGTCTCCCAGCGCTTCTCTTTGATCAACTGTTTATGTGAGATCTTCAGTGGCTCTTTTTTGAGTTCAAGTTTTTTATGGCAGGTTTTACATGAGCTAATCCCCATGCTGACCCGCTGGCCCATGTGTTCTCGGTGGCATGAGTTACAGGTTTGTGGCGCAAGTTCTTTGCGTGCTTTGCTAAATCTTGGCTCATTAAAGCGAAACACGGGATGGCTATCTTTGGGGCGACGGTGACAGGCAAGGCAGTCGTCATTGCTGACCGCGGCATGACCGACCGCAACGGTGTCATCGCGATTCCCTAGTAAGTATTGAACATTGGCCTGTATCTGCTGTCGGCTGCTGCCCTCGGCTTCCAAGTGGCACTCTTCGCAATTGAGCTTTTCATGGCCGGGATTCATCGGCCCCGGTGAAAGCAGCGATTCATTTTCGGGTAAGGCCAGTGCCACCATGGCAATGGCGCTGACGATGAAGGCACTAATAAAGCTAATGATGCGCCGTTTATTCGGCTTCTTTTTGTTTTGGCTGGTCGCTTTCATCGGTTTGTATGCTAACTTCGCCTGATAATTCCGAGTCATGTGGGGGTATGCATATTACCTGAACAATAATAATTTTATTAATATATTTTAAAGGGGGGGTTATGTCACATGTCGACGCATCGACTGGATAGCGGTAAGCTTGGCTCTATCAGGTTTTAGTTGTGTGAAAGAATCGGAATAAAATGACAAAGGAGAGAAGCATGAGTTCAATTACATTAACCGATGAGCAGAGAGATCAGATTGCAAGTGATATGGACAAGCAGATTGAGATGCTTAATGCTGATGAAGTGGAGGCAGTGGCAACCAAGCTGAATGAGAAGATCGATATTCCTTATATCGATGACAAGGCAGAGCAGCTCATTATGGTGAAGATCGTCAAAAAGATTGATCGCCTGCTCTATCGTAAGCTGCCGAATGAACTCTATGGTTTGGTCAAGAATTCACGCGATGGCATTTCAGATGAAGATGCACACCAGCTTAAATCGGTGCTGGCGACACGCATCAACAAAGAGTTTGATATTCCCTACATCCCAGAATGGATCGAGCAGGAAATTCTTGAGATGGCGATCGGCCTGATTGTGAACGGTATGCGTAAAAACTACAGCATGATGGAATTGCCTGCTTAACCGCAAGGGTTGAGTAAACGGGATGAGCTGCGAGCGCACAGTGCTCGCAGCTCATCCCAAAGCGCTTATGACTTGTGGCTGTGTTTGCTTTTAAAGATCGCCTTCAGCTTCTTTTTCTGTTCGTCGCTTAATACCGCCTTTGAATCCACTCTGAACTGTAACCATGCAATATCGATATCGGCCTTTTTAGCGGCGATGTTTTTAATCGCAGCCGCGCTAGCCTGCATGTCAACCACCTCAGAATACTTCAATGTTTTGAGGTCGATCTTAGCGACATCAATTTCCGCCTTGAGCATGATGGTCGCTTTTTTGTTTTCACGTAACAGCGCTTTCACCTGCTTTACCTGAGCATCCGTCAGCTCAAGCGCATCCCTATGTCTCAGGATGCTACTCTTCATGCCATGCTTTTTGCTGTCGCACTGTTTTTTATGATGCCCATCGCCATGCGAAGACATAGCAGAGCTGCCTTTACCAGACCACTCGCCGTGGCCCATTGAATGATGCATCTCTTTTTCAGCCGCCACCGGCGCGCTTAAAAGCAGCAGCGCGGCAAAGATGCCAAGTAGTGAGGTGATTTTAGTTTTCATGAGTGTCCTCGTTTTGGGTTGTAAAACTGCTTCAATAGTTTTGAAGGCTTTGCTGTTGCCGTGATTGGGAATATAACGTATTGGGGGAGTGATTGCTTGATGGCAGTTTTGTTGGTGTTTTGGTTTGTAGGTAATACCCTACAAACATTTATTTGTTATTCATCTATAGTGGGTTGTTGGTAGGTGGTGATGTTTAGGCTAGATGGCTATTTTTGGTCCGATGCGGACGTTTAGTTTTTTCACTGACCCTAATATTTACAATAGATCAATGGAGTTTATTAGGTGGATAGCAACAAGTCTGTAATCATAGTTGGCGCAGGCGCTAGTCATGAAGTCGGTCTGCCAGTAGGTGCCGGTTTAAAAACCATAATCTCAGATCTGCTAAAGTGTAGCGAATCACAAAGCTATGGCTTTGAAGAGGTAAACGATAAGATTATTAACCACGCGCTCAGCGTGCTTTCAGGTCAAGGTCACGATCTAACCTTGCTAACCCAAGCCTGCAAACACATTAGTGATGCAATGCCCCAAGTTATATCAATAGATAACTTTATTGATACGCACAAGGGAAATGAAAGCATAGAGAAATGTGGCAAGCTTGCTATTGTACGCAGCATTCTAGTAGCAGAAAAGAGAAGTAAGTTATACGTTAATCCAGGTAATGTTTACAATAAACCTAATTATCAAGAGTTGGAGTCAACATGGTTTAATGCATTTTGGCAGCTTATGACAGAGAATTGTCAGGTTAATGAATTAGAAAAGCGGTTTTCCTCTATATCACTAATTATCTTTAATTATGATAGGTGTGTAGAGCATTTTTTATACTACTCGTTAAAAAATGTTTATCGACTAGGTGATGCGCAAGCAGCAAATATTGTCAGCAATATAAAGATCTATCATCCTTATGGTGCTGTAGGGAATCTACCATGGCAAAGTCAGCAAGATACAATTCATTTCGGCGGAGAACCTAATCACCAACTTTTAATTGATCTTGCAAGCAAGATTAAAACCTTTACTGAGGGGACCGATCCTGACTCAAGTGAAATATCTGAAATAAGAGAAAGTGTGCTTAATGCTGAAATTGTATTATTCCTTGGGTTTGCTTTTCATAAGTTGAATATGCAATTAATCACATCTGATCACCCGGCTGGTAAAGGTACAAAAAGAACATCTTACTATGCAACTGCCACAGGGATTTCTGATAGTGATATGAATGAAATCAAGGGCGATATAACGTTATTATCAAAATCTAAAAATACAAGCATTAACCTAAGAAACGACCGGAAGTGCTATGATATATTTCACGAATATAAGAGAAGCCTAGTGTTGTACTAATAGGGTAGGTGTCAGCTAGTAGGGCGGATTAGCGAAGCGTAATCCGCCGCATGAAAGCGCTAACAAGCAATGCAAAGTTAAAGGATTAACTAACCATGCCTAATTATCGACGCAACCGGATCGAAGGTGGTTGCTACTTTTTTACAGTAAACTTGCTTGTTCGAAAAAAAACTCCATTACTTATTAATAATATTTCCTTGCTTCGTGATGTCGTAAAACGTGTCCGCACCCGATATCCCTTTCATATCGACGGGTGGGTGATTCTTCCCGATCACATGCATTGCATCTGGACACTACCTAAAGGCGATGCGGATTATTCAAATAGAATGCGCTTGATAAAAGGAATGTTCTCTAAGGGGCTAGCAAAGGACGAATGGTTGTCCCCGGTTCGACATCGCAAAGGAGAACGTGGTATCTGGCAACGGCGTTTCTGGGAGCATACTATCTACGATGATGACGACTATGCTGCGCACATGGATTATCTACACTTTAATCCGGTGAAGCATGGCTATGTTGACCATGTTAAAGAGTGGCCTCATTCAACGTTTCATACGCTCGTGAACAAAGAAGTCTACCCATTGAACTGGGGTGGGCTTGATGTGTCATGGCCGGTGGGTGAACCGGGGTGATACATGCGGCGGATTACGCTTCGCTAATCCGCCCTTGTATCTCTCTCGATACCCTGATTAGCTATCAGAGTATCAGGAAATGTGATGAGTTTGAATCCGCCCTTAGGCTTCGAGCCTGTAACGTAGA
>Ga0316204_10009242_pt1 | contig 13272 bp, 12 predicted proteins | sample 6monrhotite_MG_2_FD_205661 | JGI IMG/M metagenome (GOLD analysis project Ga0316204, IMG submission 205661) | Microbial mat bacterial communities from mineral coupon in-situ incubated in ocean water Damariscotta River, Maine, United States -... | ecosystem: Environmental > Aquatic > Marine >... | reverse complement strand
AACATCGTAGAGCGGTTCTTTTGCACGATGAAAGATATGAGAAGATTGACCACACGATACGAAAAACTGAGCTCGAATTTTCTCGCAATGGTGCAAATATTTTCCATTCGGTTATGGATCAATTGAGCCCACACCCTAGCTGCCCTTATGCCTATAAAAAGGAATTCGCTATATTTCCATTGGCTTTAGATCAACGCTTGGTTCGCTGTCAGGGCACAAAACCGCTTAGACATTTGTTGAAGGCACTATGCGTTTTTAATGTCGGCAAGGAAGCTACCGATATGTTTTTGCAGGGCATTTTCTTTTTCTTTCAAGGCATCAGCAGCAACCAAGACGTCTGATGCGGCTTCCCCTGTTTTGCTGATCATTTGCTTCACTCCGACAAGGCTTCCCGATACATGGGTGGTGCCATCAGCAGCCATCTCCACATTACGAGCAATATCTTGTGTTGCATTTCCTTGTTCGGCGATAGACGTCGAAATAGCTTCGGAAATATCATTGATTTTATTGATGGTTGATCCAATGCCTTGGATGGCTGCAACGGCTCCTTGTGTCGCGGTTTGGATACCTGAAATTTGCGAGCTAATTTCTTCGGTTGCCCGTGCCGTTTGATTGGCAAGATTTTTCACTTCGGATGCCACCACAGCAAACCCTTTGCCCGCATCACCTGCGCGAGCGGCTTCGATGGTCGCATTCAAAGCCAGCAAATTTGTTTGATCCGCAATGTCGGTGATCAAAGAAACCACCTCGCCAATTTTATCAGCGGCAACGGCAAGCCCTTGAACATTTTCGTTTGTGGATTCGACTTCGGTAACGGCGTTGGCTGCAATTTGCGAAGACTGACGGACTTGGTTGGCAATGTCTGAAATGGAATTCGACAAGTTTGCCGATGCCGTCGTAACCATTTGCACTTTGTCAGTGGCTTCTTCGGCCGCCATAACAATGTCATTTGATTGGTCGGTCGCTTCATTCGTCGTCGTGGTCATGGAATGGGCTGTTGTGACCATTTGATCAGCAGAAACAAGAACGGCTTGAAGCATTTCAGATGTGATGGCATCAAAGCTTTGCGTTAAGGTATCAATTTTTTGCACACGTTGTTCGCGTTTTTCATTTTCACGCTTGCTTTTTGCAGTCATCTTGGCGTTATCAGCCATGTTTTCTTTAAACACTTGTACCGCCAAGGCCATGTCACCGATTTCATCTTTGTTTTCCATATTGGGTATTTCGGTATTTAAGTCTCCCTTGGATAACGCGTTCATAGCATTTGTCATGGAGCTGATCGGGGTTGATATGCCGCGCCCAATAACAAAAACCAAGGCAGAAACGGCACCGATGATCAAAATCAAAATCAATGAAGTTAACATTTTCATACTGGTTCGCACGCTTTTCAGCATGGCATCAGCATCCACGCCTTCTTGATGGATTTGCTTAATTAGCATATCGAGGCTGGCTTTGGCAGGACGATAGAAAAACTTAAATTTCCCTGATTCTGTACTTATCAGAACGTTTTGATTGCCCATAGCCAAAAATGAAGAAATATACATTTGATTCGCGGCAAGCAAAGCCGTTTGAACATCCGGTAAAAGCCCTGCACTTTTTACCAGTCCAGCAAATGTAGAGCTTAATTTTGAAACGTCTTGAATATATTTAGGATCGCGGCGCGCCAAAAGTTCCATTTCACCTCGGCGCATTTTATCCAACACAACACGCATCGGCAAAACTTTATCTGAGGCAACGTTTGCGGTTTGGCTTATGAAAACTTTTGCCAAGTTTTTAGAGCCAGTCCGTGCCGCACCTAAATAACCTTCGTCTTTGACAAATCCGTATTTACGATTTTCTGCAACAACGCTATCCCAATGCTTAAAATAATTTGTGACACCATCCGCAATGATAGCAACCGCTTTGACTTCATTATCATCTTGTAATTGAGGGCGGATCGTGTCGAGAACATTGAACGTCAATTTTTTCAAAGCCGCTTGGGATTTTACATATTTCTCTTTGGCTTGAAGAATGAATTCTTTTTCTGTGTAACGCGCATTTAACAAATCAAAATTAAGAGCCTCAAGTTTGCTCAACACTTCATTGAGGTGCGCTTTGCGGTTGGTCGCGAAACTTTGTTTCGAACTGCTGTAAAAAAAAGTAGCCCCTAATGCAATCACGCCCAAAACAGAAACCAATCCCACGATTGAAATTCTGGATTTAATAGTTAGGTTAGATAGCATAATGGAAAACTCCCTACAAAAAACTGCCTAAAAAGGCATGTCGAAATTACCAGACACATTGCGCCAACAGTCTGACAAAAACCTGACGTTTTTATGTTAACGTTAAAAATAATTACGTTTCCACCCACAGGCAGATGCTGGGGCATATAAACCTAGCTTAGGTTAGATGTTTACGGCCTCAACAATATGATGCGATCGCCGTATTATGCAACTCATAAATAAAGCTTATTAGCCTTCGATTAAAACACTTGCAATTGGTGAATTTGCGGCTATATTGCGCCGCTTCAACCTCCTTGCCGAGGGACTGCCTTCGGCTATGCCTGCCTTCCTAATGTTGGGATTGTGGGTTGAGATAATCCGAAAGGAGCCAAAATGGCTTATTTTGAAAGCGTGATCATCGCACGCCAAGATCTTTCCACCCAACAGGTCGAAAGTCTTACCGAACAGATGACTGCCGTGATTACCAGCAACGATGGCAAAGTTGTCAAAACGGAACAATGGGGCTTGCGCTCAATTGCTTACCGTATCAAAAAAAATCGCAAAGGACATTATTTCCAATTGACCACAGAAGCCCCAGCCGGTGCTGTGGCTGAAATGGAACGTCAACTGGGTCTGCACGAAGACGTACTGCGTAGCCTTACGGTTCGTATTGATGAAATTGACATGGAACCTAGCGTGATTTTGCAATCAAAAGGCAGCCGTGATGAACGCCCTCGTCGGGACAATGATGAACGCCCTCGTCGGGACAATGATGAACGCCCAACATCAAAACCCGTTGAAGAAAAAACAGGAGAAGCATAATGGCCCGTCGTCCTTTCTTTCGCGGACGCAAGTCCTGCCCATTCTCCGGTACGAACGCATCGAAGATTGATTTTCGCGATACCAAGCTTTTAAGCCGTTACATTTCTGAACGTGGCAAAATTGTTCCCAGCCGTATCACGTCTGTTTCCAACAAAAAACAACGTGAATTAGCCAAAGCAATTAAGCGCGCTCGGTTCTTAGGCTTATTACCGTACGTCATTAAATAAATTTTGAGGATAAAGCGGTGGTTTTTGAAGCTTTTAAAACCACCGCTAATTCGGCATGAAACCAACGTTTCTCGCCATCTCCGCTGGATTGGCAAGCGGATTATTGGTTATGGCATCCCTTTCGGGAGCGTCCATCGCGGTTGCCTATTTAAGTTTGGTTCTCCCCTTGCCCATGTTTATGGCTGGTTTAGGGCTGGGAACCAACAAGGCAATTATAGCAATCGCCAGTGGATTAGCCATCACCACTTTGTCTGCACCTGTTTCTGGATTGGTGTTTGCTATGATGTTTGCCGTACCCGTGTGGATGATTGTTCGTCTAAGCTTATCGGGGCCAGATGGCGTCATTAGCGAAGCAACAGAACAAGCAGGGCCATTTGTACAAGAAGGCCCTGAAACTCAATCGACCTTCCAAGACCGAATTTTGGGGCGGGTTTCTGATTGGAACGGCGAACCTGGAAAACCCGCCCGCGATTTAGGTTGGTTTCCGGTAGGAAGCATTGCCGCAGGCATCACAGCCTTAGCGGCCGGATATATAATCGTTGCTGGGTTTATGGCTTCTAGCAACGATGGTTTAGAAAGCATCGTGACAACGTATCTGACACAAATCACAGATATTATCGCGGGTGCACAAGACCAAAAAATTCTAAAAGAAGCCATTATGCGAGCCGTGCCCTTCTTTCCGGGTTCTGTCGCCGCATTTTGGGCATTGTCGTTGTTGGGAAACGCGATCCTTGCCCAAGGATTATTAGCTAAAGGTGGGCGCAATATACGCCCTACCCCACGCTTAAGGGAGCTTACGCTTCCGGAAATGCTAAGTTGGGCTTTGGTAGCCTGTGCCCTTGTGACGCTGGTTGCCCCGGGGGAAATTGGATACATCGGACGAAACCTATCTCTGGTCTTGGCCGTACCGTTCTTTTTCCTAGGTCTTGCTGTGGTTCACAAACTAGCGGCTAAGACGCCGTTACCGGGCGCGCTGTTAGCCTTAGTTTATGTGGTGATGATTTTTTCAGGGTGGTTTACCTTGGTCATCGCCGGACTTGGAATTCTAGAACAATGGGTCGGCTTAACACGCCGAATGGATTCCCCCACGAACGAACATTAACCTTTTGACCGCTCCCAAAGGGGGCTGGAGTATAAAAAATGAATCTTATCTTATTAGAACGCATCGAAAAATTGGGCCAAATTGGTGATATTGTTACCGTCAAGCCCGGTTTTGCGAGAAATTTCTTGTTGCCCAGAGGCAAAGCCCTGCGCGCCACAGCAGCAAACAAAAAAGTTTTTGAAGCCCAACGCGCACAATTGGAAGCCGACAACCTTAAACGCCGCGATGAAGCCGCATCCATTGCTGATAAGATGGATACCCTGATTGTTACCCTTATTCGTCAAGCTGGCGAAGCGGGTCACCTGTTTGGTTCTGTAAATGCTCGTGACATTGCCGCTTCGGTTACGGATGGCGGATTTACCGTCGCCCGCAGCCAAGTCGGCCTAGCTAGTCCCATCAAAGCGTTGGGCCTTTTTGAAGTTGCCATTCAATTGCACCCCGAAGTCAGTGTGAATGTAACAGTGAACGTTGCCCGTTCAGAAGATGAAGCCAAAATTCAAATTGAAACCGGGCACGCTATGATGTCCACAGCCGAAGCCGAACAAGCAGAAGCAAAAGCAGAACTAGACGCCATATTTGAAGAAGGCGCTGCCGAAGCGGCTGCTGAAGAATTGGCCGCTAGTGATGACAACAGCCCAGAAGAAGACGTTGTTGAAGAAGCTGCGAGCACAGAAACAGAAGCTGAATAAGCTTCAACACTAGACGTTTAAATTGCAAACAACTTCATGAATTCTATATAGTAATTTGGCGTGCCCATTTTTGGGTACGCCTTTTTATTGACCAAAATTAGCCATATTTTTGTTGCTAAAAAATATAGGGGAAATAAATTCAATATAATCATGTGCTGGTCTTTGAGTGACATAATCTCAGTCACAAAGCATGTAATGGTTGTGTTAATTATTTGAATGTTTCATGATCGGCATTCGCTCTCATTGTTGTTGGCTATTTAGGGTGCTCATATTATTTAATTTACTGAGGTAATTCATGGATTCTTTAAAAAAAATAAAAATTTCAAACAAAGTTTTTGGCGGTTTTGGAATTGTCTTATGTTTGTTGATACTTATCGCTGTTGTGGGCTTTAGAAGCCTTAATTCTGCAAAATTTGACTTTGGTGAATACAGAAGTCTTGCCCGTCAAACCAATCAAGCGGGGCGCATTCAAGCCAACATGCTTATGACGAGAATGTTTGCTAAAAACTTTATGCTTTCCCCAAGTGAAAAAAATATTTCTGGCGTTCATAAACGCGCAAAAGAAACTTTAAGCCTTATTCCCGAAGCGCGCAAAATATCAACGGACCCCAAGTTCACCAAAATCCTCGATAACGTTGAAAAAGAACTTAAATCTTATATTGTGAGCTTTACAAAAGTCACCGAACAGCAAAAACACCGCAGTGATATCGTTAACGACACCTTAAATGTGGTCGGCCCCCAAATGGAAAAAGAGCTTTCTGCAATTATGCAAAGCGCTTTTAAAGATGGCGATGCCGAAGCCGCTTTTCGGGCGGGTAATACCTTACGTAATTTACTATTAGCCCGCCTATACGTCGTCAAATATTTGATCCAAAATGACGAACCTTCCCACACTCGCGTTCTTCAAGAATTTGCCGCCATGGACAAAAATGCAAAACAACTAAATGCTAATTTGCAAAATCCAGAACGACAACGGCTTGCCATAGAGGCTGAAAAGCAAAGTAAAATATATGCCGCCGCGTTTGAAGATGTGCACAAAACAATCGTTGAGCGCAATGCTATTATCACACTTGAACTTGACCGTATTGGCCCTGTGGTGGCCAGCGAAATTGAAAAATTAAAACTTCATATTAAATCTATGCAAGATGAACTTGGCCCAAATGCCGAACAAGATATCAAATCAGCTGTTTTGTTAACGATCATCGTGTCTCTTGCCGCCCTAACGATAGGTATTTTAGCAGCATGGTTGATCGGCAATGGTATTTCCAACCCAATCAAATCCATGACATCAGCCATGGATAAATTAGCCAATGGGGATAAACAATCAGAAATTCCAGGCCAAGATCATCAAGACGAAATCGGTCAAATGGCTGGTGCTGTTCAAATTTTTAAAGATAACATGATCAAGGCCGATCAGTTGGCCAATGAACAAGCAAAAGGTAGAGAAGACCGTGAAAAACGTGCCGAAATTTTGCATGACTTAACCTCGAATTTTGATAATGACGTTGCTGGCATACTATCCCTTGTTACTTCTGCGACGACTGAATTGGAATCTTCGGCTCAGACGATGGCAACAACGGCGAAAGAAACCAGTAATATTTCAACGTCTGCATCAACGGCTTCAGAACAAGCTTCTGCAAATGTGCAAACCGTGGCCGCCGCCGCCGAAGAACTTTCCAGTTCAATTGATGAAATCAGCCGACAAGTTGCTCAATCAACTCAAATATCATCAACCGCCGTTTCCGAAGTTGAAGGTGCAAACGATCAAGTCCAAGGGCTTGCCCAAGCTTCTGTAAAAATTGGTGAAGTCGTTGCTTTGATTACGGATATTGCCGATCAAACAAACTTGCTAGCGTTAAATGCAACCATTGAAGCCGCACGCGCCGGGGATGCTGGTAAGGGCTTTGCTGTTGTCGCCAGTGAAGTCAAAAACCTTGCCAATCAAACCGCAAGAGCCACAGAAGAAATTTCTAGCCAAATTAGTGGCATTCAAAATGCGACCCAAGATGCCGTTCAATCCATTGGTTCCATTGGGGCCATTATCAACCAAATGAATGAAATTTCTTCGGCGATTGCTGCCGCAGTTGAAGAACAAGGAGCTGCCACGGGTGAAATTGCCCGAAATGTTGACGAAGCAGCGACGGGTACAGCCGAAGTTTCTTCTAATATTTCAAGTGTTAACCAAGCTGCTGGGGAAACCGGGCAAGGAGCTGTTTCGGTCGGTGAGTCTGCAAAAGATTTGGTCGTGCAAAACAACAACCTTAAAGCCGTTATCGACAAATTTCTTGAAGGTGTCCGCACGGCCTAACGTTTAAAAACGATCTCTCTATCAACACAACCACCAGAACGCGTCCTTACGGGCGCGTTTTTGGTAGCTTGTCCGCCATTTATGGTATAACAACTTGCGAGGACGGCTGTTGCTAAGGGTGACGGCTTGTCCGCCGATAAGAATTAGTCTAAATTTATTTTTTGAGCTGTCATTATCAACATTAAGGCCACCCACTTGAGCGCTTTCTATTTAAACAAGTTCAAAGTGATTTTAGCATTTATGGCGGTGATGCTTTTTCTACCCCTATCTGCTTTGGCTGAAATGGATTTACCCATTGCTCAGGTCACTCGCCTAAAAAATTCCGCGACCTTAACCTGGTCGGGTGTGGTTCAAGACATCGACTTGAATACAAAATTTCAAGCCACAGACATCATCGAAACAGGACCTGACGCTAGGCTTGAAATCACGTTTGAGGATGGCACCACTTTGACCTTGGGGGAAAACGCACGTATTACCCTAAATGAATATGTTTATGACCCAATCAATGCAAACAATCGCTTGGCTATATCCTTGCGCCACGGAGCTTTTCTGTTCATATCGGGCTTAATGGGCAAACAACCCAATCGTGACATGTCCGTTTCAACACCGCTTGCCACCATCGGCATTCGTGGAACCACTTTTTGGGGTGGTTCTTTGGGCAATCCTTTGGATGTCTTGTTATTGGATGGCAAGGTCATCGTCGAATCACCAACAGGCTCGGTGATGCTCGACAAAAAAGGCAAAGGCACCAACATCCCCGTTGCCGGCGAAAAGCCCACGCCGGCTAAATTTTGGTCCAATGAAAAACGCCAACGCGCCCTATCAACCGTTGCCTTTTAAGATTTAAGTCAATGAAATCGTGTTATGCACGTTATTCACACTATGGGGATAACCGCTAAATGGCGTACATTCCATTTCATGGCCATTGATGATGAACATTCAGACGATTTAGAAACCAATATCCCTACGGGCGAAGATGGTGATCCGGGCGCTCAGGGCTCTGATATTCCAGACCCCATTTTGGACATTGCAAATCAACCGGCGGAGGACATGGTGCCGCCGCCTGAGGCAAGCTTTAAGGCTAACCCCCAAGACAGCACAGAAAATAATGCCGCGACCCCTGAGTATAGAACATTACCCCACAATATTGAGGCTGAAAAAGCTTTGCTGGGAGCGATATTCACCGACAACCGAGCCTATGAACGTGTCAGCGAATTTTTACGCGCCGAACATTTTTCAATTGCTGAACATGGTAAAATATTTGATGCCATTCAAACGCTGTTGGAAAAAGGTCAAATGGCCAACCCGGTAACCTTGGCTGGATTCTTTGAAGGTAATGATGATCTGGTCGCCATGGGTGGCAAAGTTTATTTGGCAGAATTAGCCGCCAGTGCCGTCACCATCATCAATACGGGGGAATATGGCCGTATTGTTTATGACTTGTATATGAAACGGGAATTGATCGAGCTTGGCACGACTATGGTCAACCAAGCGTTCGACCAAGGGACTCAAGATACCGCCACCAGCCAAATCGAAAAATCGGAACAATACCTTTATGATCTTGCCACCCAAGGCGACATCGAAGGTGGATTTCAAGATTTTCGCAGTGCCGTTCTTGAAGCCATCAACATGGCCGAACATGCCCACAAACGTGATGGCGCTTTGGCAGGCGTTTCCACGGGTATGAATGATTTGGATACAATTTTGGGCGGACTGCATTCTTCTGATCTTTTGATCTTGGCGGGGCGTCCATCCATGGGGAAAACCGCTCTGGTCACCAATATCGCCTATAATGCGGCCTATTCGTATCACAAAAGCGCGGGCGAAGAAGGGGCTGTGGTCGGCTTTTTCTCGCTGGAAATGTCATCAGAACAATTGGCTGCGCGTATTCTTTCTGAACAAGTCGAAGTATCCTCCAACAAAATGCGCAAAGGTGAATTAGACAACAACGAGTTCACCAAATTGGTTGTCGCCAGCCAAGAATTGCACCGTATTCCTATGTTTATTGACGATACCCCGGCCTTGACCGTTTCGGCATTGCGCACCCGTGCTAGACGCCTTAAACGGCAACACAATTTGGGCCTGATTGTGGTTGATTATTTGCAATTAATTTCCCCACCACCAGGAAAATCAGATGGTCGTGTAAACGAGGTTTCAGAAATCACCCGTGGCCTTAAGACTTTGGCCAAAGAATTAAATGTGCCGGTCATTGCCCTGTCCCAGCTTTCGCGGGCGGTGGAAAGCCGTGACCCACCCCGTCCTCAATTAGCAGATTTACGAGAATCTGGTTCTATTGAGCAAGATGCCGATGTGGTAATGTTTATTTACCGCGAAGAATATTATATGGAACGCAAAAAACCATCCCGGCGCATGGATGAAGATGAATCCAAATATTTTGACCGCGAAGCTCGATGGCAAGAAGCCTTGGAAGCCGTTCGCGCCACCGCAGATGTCATCATTGCCAAGCAACGTCATGGCCCCATTGGCGATGTGAAACTTGCCTTCATCGGTGAATTTACACGCTTTGCTGATTTGGACAGTCATCATCCGTCCTATAACGGACCATAAAAGGCAACAAATCATGAGCGACACACCCAAACAACAACGTGCTGGTGCCGTTTTAACCATTGATTTGGATGCTCTTACCAGCAATTGGCGGCTGTATGCAGACAAGGCGCGCGGCTCCAACGCCAAGGCTGGGGCTGTCATCAAGGCTTCAGCCTATGGTTTGGATGTAGCCCGCGTTGCTCCGGCTCTTCACCTTGCAGGGTGCGATACTTTTTTCGTGGCCACGATTGATGAAGCTATTCAAATTCGCAACATTTTAGGCAAAATTGATCAAGCGAATCCTTCTATTCACGTTTTTTATGGTCTCATGGATGGTTGCGAACGCGATTTCAGCCAATACGACCTGATACCCGTGCTCAACACCTTGGGCGAAGTTGAAGCTTGGCGTGCCTTTTGTGGCGGTTTGGGAACGTCTTTACCGTGCGATATACATATTGATACCGGGATGTCTCGTTTGGGGCTTGATGAACATGAATTGCAAAAATTTATAACCAACATGGATCAATACATCGGGCTGAATATCAACACCATAATGAGCCATCTTGCTTGTGCGGAAACACCGGAACACATTGAAAACAAACGGCAACTTGAACGGTTTACAACGGCTCTATCAAAAATTAATTTCACCCAAGCATCCCTTGCCAATTCATCGGGGGCTTTTTTAGGCCCCAACTATCACTTCGACTTAATTCGCCCTGGTGTTGCCTTGTATGGTGCTAATCCTACACCTGACAAGCCCAATCCAATGAAGCAAGTCGTTCGTTTGCAAGGTAAAGTTCTGCAAGTAAGGGCAATTGACACCCCAAGGGGCGTTGGTTATGGTTCCACCTTCGAAGCATCTCAAGGCACGCGCATCGCGACCCTTGCCATGGGATATGCGGACGGTTATCCGCGCAGTCTTTCAAACGTCGGTGAAGTTTATTTCGGCGAACACAAGGCCCCCATTGTGGGAAGAGTATCCATGGATTTGATTACAATTGATGTCACTGATATTCCTGCACACATTGTACATGTGGGGCAATTAGCTGATGTCATCGGCCCCCTTAATCCCATTGATGATGTTGCCGACAAAGCCGGGACCATTGGATATGAATTATTGACCCAATTGGGTTCACGTTATGACCGTAAATATACGGGTGGAAACTGATCATTATGAACCCTTTTCAACCCATTGGTCGCGTTTTTTTGAAATTCCTAGAAACCACAGGCCGCCTGGTTTCATTCTTGACGCTGGGGCTTATGCATGCGGTTCGTCCACCCTATTACCCGCGCATTATCTTGCGCCAAATGATTGATATTGGCTTTTTCTCATTGCCTGTTGTGGGCTTGACCGCCGTTTTTGCCGGCATGGTCTTGGCGTTACAAAGCTATACCGGGTTTTCCCGTTTCAGCGCCGAAGGCGCAATTGCCAACGTGGTGGTATTGTCTATTACCCGTGAATTGGGTCCGGTATTGGCGGGGCTTATGGTTGCAGGTCGTATAGGCGCATCATTGGCTGCTGAAATCGGCACCATGCGCGTAACCGAACAAATTGATGCTTTGACCACCCTTTCAACCAATCCTATGAAATACTTAGTTGCCCCCCGCTTGATCGCTGGGATTACGATGTTTCCAATTTTAGTATTAATCGCGGACATCATTGGCGTGTTTGGCGGGTATTTGGTTGCGGTTCACAAGCTGGGCTTTAATGCGGCTAATTATTTGCAAAACACATGGGATTTCTTAACCGCCGAAGATGTCCAGTCTGGTCTGGTGAAAGCCGCGGTGTTTGGCTTTATCGTATCTTTGATGGGATGTTATCACGGCTATAATTCCAAGGGCGGAGCCCAAGGTGTTGGACGTGCCACCACCAACGCTGTGGTTTCTGCGTGTATTTTGATTTTGTGTTCCGATTACGTTTTGACCGAAATGTTCTTCACCAAATAGCGTATATTTTAAAAGGATGCTTTAATGAACGAGACTCCCAAAATTGAAATGCGCGGTGTTCACAAAACCTTTGGTAAAAAGGTCGTTTTGAACGGTGTTGATTTGGACGTTAATGTTGGCGAAAGCGTTGTCATCATTGGCGGTTCAGGAACTGGCAAATCAGTTACATTAAAATCTATCCTTGGTCTTTTGACGCCTGATAGCGGCACCATCAAAGTAGATGGGGAAAATGTAATTGGCATCGGCTCAAGCGATCGTGAACGCATAAATCACAAATTTGGCATGTTGTTCCAAGGGGCAGCTTTATTTGATTCCTTGCCAGTGTGGGAAAACGTAACGTTTGGCCTGTTAGCGGAAAAACGGTGTAACCGCAAGGATGCTCATGACATTGCCATTGAAAAGCTGGCGATGGTAGGCATGAAGGCTGATGTTGCCGACCTTATGCCATCAGAGCTTTCGGGCGGCATGCAAAAGCGCGTTGGTCTGGCGCGGGCCATTGCGTCTGATCCTGATATTATCTTTTTCGATGAACCAACAACGGGTCTGGACCCGATTATGGCTGACGTCATCAATGATTTAATCGTCAAAGTCACCCGCGATGTCGGAGCCACGGCTTTAAGCATCACCCACGATATGGCTTCTGCACGTAAAATTGCCAACCGTGTTGCCATGTTGTACGAAGGTAAAATTATCTGGCAAGGTCCGGTCGAAGACATTGATCATTCAGGCAATGCTCATGTCGACCAATTCATTCATGGTCGCGCCGATGGCCCTATTCAAATGGCTGTTCGAGCTTAGCTATAAATTCTATACTGTTTATACAGCCCCAGATAAATGCTAAATCGTCCATATTTCCTAGCTCTGTTACGCACCAATAGGGAAACAGGACAAAGCCATATTGTACGGTTTCCTATTGCATAAAACATTAGAGTAAAGGCAAAGGGGTTTTTCTTTTAAATTTTTGAGCGCTCAGATATAGGCTTTTCGCCCGCCCCTGCTGCGTCTGGTTTTGCTTGCACGCGGCGGATCAAAATGTCGCCATTCGGCAAAATAACCGGGGCTTCAAATTGCGGGATTGAACGTAATATTATACCCAAAATATCGGTCAAATTCTTGGCTACTTCTTCCATCGCCCGTGTTGCGCCTTCTATTTGTTGGTCGTTCAAAATGTTGGGGGAGTTTTCAGCCCCAGCCGTGACTGGTGATAAAATTAAAAAAACTAAAAATGCATACCGTTTCATTTTGAAAGCTCCATATAACCCAACATTTCCTTCTTAAAGCTTATCTGCTTGCCCAACACCAAGCCACAAAAAAAACCATCCGGGAGGGGGGAACCGGATGGTTTCTTTTAAAAGTAACTTTTCAGGGAGGGAGGGATAAGTTACTTCGTTCGTTTCAATATTTTCACATTCGCCTTACGCCGGGGTGT
>Ga0316204_10009241_pt1 | contig 13272 bp, 11 predicted proteins | sample 6monrhotite_MG_2_FD_205661 | JGI IMG/M metagenome (GOLD analysis project Ga0316204, IMG submission 205661) | Microbial mat bacterial communities from mineral coupon in-situ incubated in ocean water Damariscotta River, Maine, United States -... | ecosystem: Environmental > Aquatic > Marine >... | reverse complement strand
ATCATAAGCGCTTGACGTTGAGGGGCGTCAACCTTAGGTGACGGGTTCAGAAGGCGAGTGGGCAGGTAGGTTATGCAGCGGATTGCAAATCCGTCTAGACCGGTTCGATTCCGGTACTCGCCTCCAATCAATCTCCTTGACGAAAAAATACCAACAATTACAGTAAGCCTCATGTATGAAGGGGTTTGAAACGGGGTTTGTGAGTCACGCTGTGCTACAAACTGTGAGTCAAAGTGTGAGTCATGAAAACCAAATTCCTAGCCAAACGTGGGAACACATATCAGTTTTCTCGTCGTGTGCCTGATGATGTTCGTCTTTTGCTGGGCATGAATCATTGGCGTTGGTCTCTCAAGACCGATAGCTTAACAGAAGCCGAAATCGCATGTCGCAAACATGCGGCGGCGACAGACCAGACCATCAAGCAAGTTCGCGATGGAATCTTTCGGCGGTTTTCGGATGAAGAAATCGACGATTTGGCGATAGAGTGGAGCGCCCAGTTCCAGCTTTCCAATAGAGAGAACATCGCCGCAACGATGTTTCCGGATGTCATTCCTCGGCATGAGCCAATTGGTGACGAAGAGAAAACGCCGATATTTCCATCAAGGAAAGAACTCGAAAATTCCGTGGCGCGATGGGCCGCAAATAATACAGATGTGCCAGCACGTAGCACCGCCGATTGGGATAGACTGGTGGATACATGTCTCGACGAGTATCTTGTTGGAAACCCAGAACTTTCTAGTGCGTGGATCGACATATTGGCCGATCAGGGTCTCGACCTATCAGGAACGCATAGCAGTTATTTCAAGGTAGTCGAACGCCCCAAGAAAGCTGTTCCACGCAACTTACTGTCCGCCGTTTTCAGAGACTTCATCGCCGGAGACCATGGGTTGGCCAACAACACCGTCATTGAATATCAATTGTCCGTAAATCGCTTTATATCTGTTCATGGTGATCTCGACATCAATGAAATTACCAAAGAGCATGTAAAGCAATTTCGAGACCTTCTTCGCAAGGTGCCATCGAGACCCCCCAACGCAGTACGCGCTTTGTCAATTACGAAGCAAGTCGCGTGGGCGGAAGGCACAGACACTCAAAAGCTATCACAAGCTGCGATCAACAAGAACTTCCTTGGGGTCAAGGCTGCACTTAACCATGCACACAACGAAACGAGTATCTTGGCTAACCCACATTGGCGCAATCCGTTTGAGGGGTTTTCGAAGAAACCAAAACAGTCTCAGAACCCAGTCCGGCGCTTTACAGACGAACAAGTCAAATTGATATTCTCACGAGAGGTGTATACACCAAAAACCGCTGAGAAATTTTGGGTACCACTCGTCCTTTTCTACACTGGTGCTCGATTGACAGAAATAAGCCAGTTGCATGTGAACGACGTGCTGTCCGATCCGGTACCACATATCCTACTGGAGAACCTTGAAGACGAGGACCCTGTCGCGGCCAAGAAGCTGAAGACTGAGTCTTCCCATCGGACTGTCCCTTTACATCACGAACTGCTGAAACTTGGGTTTCTTGGTTACGTCGCATCAATGCGTGATGCAGGTTGCCTTCATGTTTTCCCGGAACTGCCACACGAGAAAGTTGACGGTGTCGGCGATCTTATTTCTAGGGATTTTATCAGCCGGTTTCGGGCATATGGAGTCAACAATCCTGACAGCGGCCTGGATACAAAGTCTCTTGTCACGCACAGCCTTAGGCACACATTTCGGATTGCCGCGCTTAAACTTGGCGATCAGAAATACGTTGAGATTGTAATGGGGCATTACGTACCGGGTGTATCAATTCAGACATATGGAAAAGAAGCTTATACGATGCCTGATCTCCTTGCCCAAAAGGTTATGGACGATGCACAACTCCCAAGCCTCGATATCGGTTTTTTGCGCACCCAAGGGCAGCGATGGCTAAAAGCACGTTCATTCGAATGACCCCGAGCGCGGACATTGCCTCATGATACCCTACATGGACAGCGGGTGTGGAGGTTATCATTAAGGGTAACTACACTATTTTAGTTTTAATAGATTCCTGAAGTCTGTAGAGAACAAGCGTCTTTCACCTAATTGGGCATCTATGCGGCGATGCAAGGTGAAACCGAAGTTCAGTCCAGTAGCAAAATCTCAACCAATCCATCCAGGTGATGCTTCGCCTTGCGCCAATCTCCAGCATGGGCGTCGATCAGCTTCCAGAATGCAGGGCCATGATCGTGATGCTTCAGGTGTGCGAGTTCATGGATCAAAACGTAGTCGATGCAGTTGCGTGGTGCTTTGACCAGGTGTGGGTTGATGATAATCTCACCAGATGGCGAACAGCTTCCCCATTGTGACGACATCTCCAGCAGCCGGAACGGTGGCGGTGTATACACCCACGGTAGGCTCTTGGCTAATGCGTCCAAACGTCGGCTCAAGTAATCTCTTCCTCTGACGCGATACCACGCTCGGAGACGCCCTCTGATGTCATCTTCAGTGCCTTTGGCCGTCTCGACTTCCAATCGATTGCCTCTGAGACGCGCTGGGGATGGTTTTCCGTCCGTGGGGATCACCTTGAGCATATACCGACGCCCCAGATACAGAACCTGTTCACCTGAGATGTATTCTTTGGGCAGCACATTGGCGTAGCGTTCGCGGGCCTGCTTCACGTGATTCGCCACCCATTTGGCACGTTTCTGAACGGCACTCTTAATGCTGTTGTCATCAAAGCCTTTGGGTGCATCGACAGACACTGACCCATCTGGGTTTACATGGATGGCCACACGGGATGTGCGGCTGTCATCGTAGGCCACCTGATACCGGATGCGGTCATCCCCATATACCAGCACGAACTGGGTCACTGTGCGTCCTTTGCCGAACCTGCACGTACTATGGTGAGAACCTGATCGATCAATGCATAGGCGGCATCAGTCCCACCTAGCAGGTTGAAATACCGCACCAACAGACCCTTCTTGATCGCGGCCTCTAGGTTGCCAGGGCTGATCGAGTGTGATTGGACCGCGTCGAGCACAACGGTCTCGATGTGTAGGGCTTCTTCCACCAGCATGTCTTCGGTTGGGTTCGTTCCTTCCAAGTGATCCAGTAGCAGCCCGTAGTAGGCTTTGGCACGGGGGTGGTCGGTGAACCGATCTGGCACACCGGGCGTGTTCCGATCAGCGACCTGTTCTTCAAGGTCTTTGAACATCGTGTATTGTTTGCCGGGATGATCGAACATCGCCTCAGTGGCTTCAATGGCCTCTTTCAGCAGTTCCGAAAACACCCGCTGTGCATACGGATCATCAATCAGTTCTTGCTCAATGGTCTTTCGCAGGCGGGTCTTGATGACATCGGCCTCAGTACGGGTCTTGTCGTCGGACCAGTCATCCGGGTCGTCATTCTGTCCAAGCGTATCAACGCGGATGAAGCCCTCTGGATCGATGATCTCTTGGCCAATGACCTGCTTGTCCACCATGCGTCTGATCTGGTCTTCGTATTCCGAGAAATCGACGGTCTCACCAGCATCGCGTTTGGCTTGCACACGGAGTTCCGTGAAGAACCGCAGGTCACGCTTATACCGCTGGATCATCTTCTCATCGAATGCACCATCATCAAAAAATGTGCGGGACGACAGAGCCAGCTTGAGGCACATTCCAAAGGCTGTGAGCGCGTCATAGAAGTCTTCGCGGGTTTTTTGGGCCTGATCAAAGCTGTGACCGGTCTCATCCTCAGTAACCCGTGGCACCAGCACCCGGCGAAGCTGCTCATGGTCCCCTTTGTTCTGGACGGATGCAAAGATTGCCCACAATGCATCGTGCAGGCTCGGCAGGCGTTTGTATTCGGTTGAGACGTTGGAGAACGTCCCGATCAGGTCATCCACATCGTAGCCATTTTGGGTTTGTGCGGCGAGGTCCTGATAGTCTTGAATGGATGTATCCAGTTCGCCGAGGATGCCACGGTAATCGATCAGGTAGCCGAACTGTTTGGCCTCATGCAGGCGGTTCACCCGCGCGATGGCTTGCAGCAGGTTATGGCTCTTGAGATGTTTGTCGATGTAGAGGACAGCATTGCGTGGTTCATCAAAGCCCGTCAGCAATTTGTCTACGACGATCAGGATGTCAGGCGCACCATCTGTCGCAAACCCTGCGATGACATCGTTCTCGTAGCCCTCTGGGTCATTGCCAACGGTGTTGTTCCACCACGTCTGCACCTCGGGCGTCTTGGCCTCGTCAGTGTCATCATGGCCTTCACGGGTATCGGGTGCTGAAATCACCACAGCACTTGTTACCATGCCTGTGTCGTCCAGTGCCTTCTTGTACCGGATCGCCGATAGTTTGCTGTCCGTGGCAAGCTGCGCCTTCAGGCCGGGGCTGCATTCGATGAAGTTTTCTTTAAAGTGTGCGGCGATGTCCCACGCGATCATCTCGATTCGGGCCTCGGCCTTATAGACTTGCCCACGTGTCGCGTACTTCTGCTTCAAGTCAGATAACTGCTGATCCGAAAGTCCCATGGTGCGCTGGTCAAACCACGCGTCCACAGCACGTTCATTGATATCGACGATGGGTTTTCGTTCTTCATAAACCAAAGGTGTGACAGCACCGTCTTCCACCGCATCCTGCATGGTGTAAGCATGAAGAATCGGACCAAATTTGTTGCGGGTCTTGTCTTCCTTCAGCAGCGGGGTACCGGTGAACGCGATGAAAGCCGCATTCGGTAACGCTTGTCGCATCCGCTCGTGGTTCTCCCCACCCTGACTGCGGTGGCCTTCATCGACCAATACGATCAGCTTGTCTGATGCGTTCTTACATTCGGGCAGCTTGGTGGCTGAGTTGAACTTTTGCAGCAGGGTAAAGATGATCCGACCAGTCCCCGATCCGATCTGTTTCGCCAGATCACGCCCGGACTGAATCTTGGCCTTTTCACCATCCTTCTTCGTCGCAACGACTGATCCGAATGCGCCTCCTGTTAGAAACGTCGCGGCCAGTTGCTTCTCAAGGTCAACACGGTCGGTGACAATGATGACACGACTGCTGGCAAGCTCAGGATCGAGCAACAGCGCCTTGGTCAGCAACACCATCAGGTTGGACTTGCCTGACCCAGTTGTGTGCCAGATCACACCGCCTTCACGGCTTCCGTCAGGCCTCTGCTTGACCACCTGCGACAGGATTGCTTTGACACCGCCAAATTGCTGGTACCGGGCTGCGATCTTCTTGGTGCCTCGGTCGTAGAAAATGAACCGCCTGGTGAAGTCGAGCAGCCTATCGGGCCGCAGCAGGCTGATGATCATACGATCCTGCTCAGTGGGCAGCACAAGGCCGCTGTGGAGGCGTTCGAAGTCATCCTTGGCCCACCGTGGCTTGTCCGCGAACAGCAGCGCCTTCTGGGCTTCTGATAGAGGAGTGGACTTCACATTCTGCATCTGGGCTTCGGTAATCTCTTCCTCGGTCCATGAGCCCCAGAACTTCTTGGGTGTCTCGGTCGTGCCGTACTTGGCATCCGTGCCTGAGATCGAAAGCAGCAACTGGGAATAGGCATACAGGGTCTGGATGCCCTGAACCTTCTGGTTGCGATTGTGCTGGCTGATCCCTTCGGCAACCATGGACTTCTCTGCCGACGATGACGTTGGCCGCTTCGCCTCGATCACCACCAGCGGCAGACCGTTTACGTAACATACGACATCAGGCCGATACCGCCCCATCCCCGCCGGACGTTCCACGCTGAGTTCTTCGGTGACGTGAAAGAGGTTCGCATCCACGTTGGCCCAATCGACCAACGGCACCGTGACGGATGTTTTGTCACCCCCGACAAACTCATCAACCGTGATGCCAAGGGTCAACTGCTTGTAAATTGCTTCGTTGGCCGCGATCAGGCCCTCATTCAACTTGGTTGCCGTGATCGCTTTGATGACCTGATTGATCCCGCTCTCCGACAAAGGATGTTGCTTTCCCTTGAAGTCGAACCGGTGCGCAGCCAACCATTCCCGCAATACAGGCTCCAACACCACTGACCGTTCCGACCCAAGCATGACGAGTGCTTCAGCGGGTGGTAGGTAGGTCCACCCCATGTTCATCAGGACGTGCAGGGCTGGTAACTTTGACGCGGCCTCTTCACGGGTGTCTGGTGTGTGGTTCGTTGGCATGTATGGGGTCTCTTCAAAGGTGGATAATCAATTGATGGGTCGAAATCTGACTACGAGTTAGACGAGGGCTTATGATCGGACACTTCTACAACTTCGATCCCCTCGAACGGGATGACCGTTGTCAGCCTGTAGGCCATCTGCGAATAAAACGCTTCGGACACCTCGCCAGTAAAGTTGGCTGGAAACTGAACCTCTCCACCTCTTTCATCTTGAAACAATGACAGCGGGAGGGGCGGCAACTTCAGGACGATGGGCTTTGGTGCAAGACCTACGAAAGCTTCTAGCCGAGCGTACACCGACAATCCTTCGCGAACCGAACTATCTCCTCGACGGTTGGCGACTTCCAGCACGGTCCGCACAAACGATACAAGCTCTGGGGCGATACTGGCGTAGTATGCGGCCTTATCGTATCCCCCAGCGACATACACATCGCCATATTCAAAGTTCAGCCCTGCGGCCCCGCCCTTTACGGCTGCCATGATCGGCTGCAAGTCTAATATATCGGGATGTGCGAAATCATCCTCCGCGACATCAAGAATTTTCAACGCATCGGCAAGGAAGTCCATCACACGCCAGTCAGCCATTGGATTACTGCCACCAAGGCCATGTTCTTTCATCATTGGCAGAAAATGTGCCGAGGTGCCGTGCCAAAGGGTGAAGGGGAACAGACTCATACCACCACCCGCCGTTTGCCCGTGAGCAGTTGCTGCATCAGGGCTTTCTTCTCGGAGCGGAGTTTAGTTATTTGGTCTGCAATTGTTTTAATCTCAATGTCTATTCCAACGAATACGTCGGCAATTTGGCTTTGTTCAAGTTTGCTTGGGACCATAAGTTTGATAGCCCGCAAGGTCTCACGTGACAGGCTCGGCACACCTGATGCTTCATTGTAGATTCGAAGGTTTATCGAGCGAAGCCACGCGAACAACCATCGTAGATCGTGTTCGTCATTGGTTGTGCAGAAGTAGGTGGTGTCGATGCACCAGAACTTTCCATCAACCCATTGAGGCGCGTCAATTGTGCCTTTCCTGCCAATTACAATGACAGGACCATCGGCCATCGCTGTATCTGTTCGTCCAGTTTCGCCCCCTGTGCCAATGACTGGATACTTGCCGTTGTCTTTGAACACTTCCTTTGGGGATTTCCCGTAGCTTAGCTCCAAGACATCCCCCAACCGCACCTCTTTCCATGGCTGGCCTTCGAACGCGGGGAAGCGGCGTTTTCCCGTGAGGAGTTGCTGCATGAGGGCGCGTTTTTGGGTTCGGGCGTTGCTCAGCAGGGCCTCGGTCTTTTCAATGGCCTGATCCCACGTCGAGAGGATATCCGCGATCTTTCGTTGTTCGGGGAGTGGGGGGACGTTGATTCTAAGTTTCTTGAAGAATGGGAGACCAATTGTCTTGATTGTTGAGCCTACCGCCATGCGTTCGAACAGAGGCTTCTTCATCTGTAGCCAGTTATAGAGGAACCAGTTGTTGAGCTTGCTTTGCTCATCGCAGGTCCATGCGATGAAGTGTTGGCTCACAGCCATGTCTTCACCGAGAACGGCGCTTTTTCCGACTCCCGCATCACGTGACAGAATTACGGTTTCAGCAGGCAACATGACAGCCGAAGAGTTCTGCAAACCTTCTGCGGAAATCTCTTTGTCCGTATTGCGGATGTATCCGTCATCCAACGCACTACTATCGGCGAGGGAGACCCACTTTATCCCGCCGTTCCAGTAATCGGGAATTTTCCTGTTGGGTGTATGGCCGCTTCGACGTTTAGCCGAGTCGTCCAGTGGACGTTCTTCCCACCCCTCAGGAACCATACCCAAGCTCCTGCAAATACCCTGCCATGCGGGTTTCCAGTTCGGCCAGATCGTCCTTGAGCTTCACCCGTTCGGCCCGCACTGCCATCAGGTCGATCTCGTCCTCTTCCTCAAAGGTATCAACGTAGCGGGGAATATTGAGGTTGAAGTCATTCTCGGCAATCTCGGCCTGCGTCGCACGGTAGGCGTATTTGTTCACCGATGTGCGATCCGCAAAACACTGCATGATTTTGTCGATGTGGGTTTGGTCCAATGCATTCTGGTTGGAACTCGACACAAACTCTCGGCTGGCATCGACGAACAACACGGAGTCGTCTGACTTGTGTTTGCGGAATACCAGTAGGGCCGCAGGGATGCCCGTACCGAAGAACAGTTTTTCGGGCAGGCCGATTACCGCATCCAGCAGGTTTTCCTCCACCAGCTTCTGGCGGATTTTCCCCTCGGTCGATCCACGGAACAGCACACCATGGGGGACGACGACGACAGCGCGGCCTGTCTTGGGCTTCAGCGTCTCGATCATGTGTAGGATGAAAGCATAGTCGCCCTTGGTCTTGGGTGGGATACCACGGCGGAAGCGTCCGAAGGTATCAGCCTCAGCGGTCGCGGTCCCCCATTTGTCCAGACTGAACGGCGGATTGGCGACGACCACATCGAAGTGCCGCAGTGCGTCTTCCTTCACCCGCAGCTTCGGGTTGCGAATGGTGTCACCCCAGACGACTTCGTGATTCTCCTCCCCGTGCAGGAACAGGTTCATCTTGGCCAAGGCCCATGTGGACCCGATAGATTCCTGACCGTACAGAGCGTAGCGTTTGGTGCCTGTCTTGTTGCGTATCTGACGCCCGCATTTCATCAACAGGGATGCGGACCCACAGGTGGGGTCGCAGATGTCGTCACCTTCTTGGGGATCGGCGAGACGGGCCATGAGATCGGACACTTCAGGTGGTGTATAGAACTCCCCCGCCGTTTTACCGGCTGTGGCCGCGAAGTGTTTGATTAGGTATTCATATGCCCCACCGATGATGTCCAACTGCCCCACACGGGACGGACGCAGGTCGAGGGCGGGCTTGGCAAAGTCTTCGAGTAGGTGACGTAACAGGTCGTTCTTCTGCTCCTCGTCCCCCAGCTTGGTGGAGTTGAAGTGGATGTCTTGGAACACCTGATCCAGTTTGTTGCCGTTGGCTTCTTGAATTGCATGAAGGGCCTTGTCGATGCGTTCGCCATTCCCAGCCTCATGCCGACGTTTGTGCAGAGTGTGAAAGCTGGCATCGTCCGGAAGCACAAAGGATTCCTGCTGCATCATGGCTTCGACAAGTTCGGGGCTATCAGGGTGTTCTGCCTGGTACTTGGCTTGATGGTCCTTCCATACATCCGAGATGTATTTCAGGAACAGCATCGTCAGCACATAGTCCTTGTAGATCGATGGATCGACCACGCCACGGAACGTATCACACGCAGACCACGCCGCATTGTTAATATCAGCTTGCGTTACTTGGGTCATTGATCGCCTCTATGATGCTATTTCTCCACATCATCTCGATACAGGCAGGATAGTTCAACCTTAACTTGTTTGCCAGGTCCCAAACCCTGGCTCACTGGGGCGATCACATATCGTAGGGGAAATTGAATTAAAAAATTGCCTCGATACCAGTACCGATTAGAGGGTCCCAATTATTCAGTTTGTTCTGAAAAAGTATTTTCCAACCACTGCGCTAAACACAACCGACTGGGTCGTTGCGCACCTGATGGTTGGGCATTGCGCAGATGCATAAATACTTGTGCCGATCAACATAGAGGGACGAGGAAATGGCGTGGTATCAATCAAACAAGACGGATGACGAAGTGGCACAGGAGGCGGAGGCATTCTTCGCAGAAATTGCTGACGATGATCTACTGAAATTTCTGAGCCAGCTTCCGATGGTGTGGGGCAACGATGAGCGGATGACGGTCGGGGATTTTGTGTACGAAGCGTTGCTATGGCCTTATGTCAAACAGGCGTGGAAGACCATTGATGGCGCACCGGGCCTCGCTAGTCGTTTGGGACAACTTTCAAAGGTGTTCTCCATGGCCGAGCAGGAACTTGAGCGTGAAACAGGACGTACACGTCGAGTTCCACGCATAACGAACCTAGCGGCCTTCATAGGTGCATATACGAACGGCGACCTCCAAGCTTAGCTTTGACCCTGCAAGCACTCAGCGGCCCCCTCAGGCACTGTTAGACGCACTCAACGTCGCCGACGTTATCTTGTTCATCCTCGAAGACCTCACGCCAGTACGAGTTGATACAATCCTCTAGAATCGCTCCAACCTCACGCCGCTCGACGGCCTTGAGTTCACCCAACATATCGATGGCATCTTGATCCAGGTTTCGTACAGAATATCGCTTCAGCATTGCTCTTCCTCCCCCATTATTTAGGGCTGGAGGTCTTCTGACGGACGTTGGTTCACCGCTGCGTCGAACCCTTGTATCTCGGATGTCCCTCAGTCCGACACCAGTCTGACTAAATACCACAACGTCCATGTCGGAAGCAGTCCTATGACCCATGACTGAACCGCGATTATCGTTTGGTGAATACCGCGCCTACATGTGACGGCAACATTGACGCCAATCATCGAGGAAAATTCATGGCCAGACTTACTATCAAACGCCTTCGGGACAACGTGGACGCAATCGATATCGGCAAGAAAGGTCTTGCCAATGACCAGCACTTGAAACGGAAAATCCTAAAGCGAGAATTTCAGGCGACGGGGGACACCGCACTCGCATTGGTGTTACATCAGCAAACGAAACTCGAAGCACGTCATGCACGTGCCAAGCTGTGTGCTAATGATCGCCGCACCACGGCCCAAGCCTACCGCACAAACCGTCGTAGGGACTTTCGAAGCCCTGAGGGGTTCAATCATTGCGGGGCCGACGTCGGTCGTTCTTACGTCAGTCGCGCCGCTGAACGCAAAGAAACCAAACAAGCCGGTTTTCCCGACGTGATGCGGCACCCGACAACTCTCAATCTGACCATTGTTCCAGTCACGGGTGACCTGAGGACTGAGAACGATCTAATCCGCCCTCGCATGCGGACGGCCTTCGATGGTTTGACCGAAGGTAAACAAGTCGAGGGGAGCTTCCAAGAATCTCTGCATTCAGCGGAATATCTTGCTTCGATGATTCCGGACGAGGAATGGCCGATAGGGTTCGATCCGGTACTGCGACCTGATGAAATCTTCTGCCTCCTGCACTGGCACGGCGTAATTTGTGATCCTCACCTGTCAAAGAGAGAAGTTCGCAAGCTGCTGAAGAAGGCCTTTCCAGGGTCTCATCGGATATGCGTGAGGCGAGTCATCCCAGAGCGCACGGACGAACATGGACATACCACACATGGCGCACAAGGCTTTCTAGAGTACGGCCTGATGGATAAGACCGAAGTCAAGTTTAAGAAACACCAACAGAAGATCGATGCAGTACTGGGTCATGCGCTGCTGGGGTCAACTTGGAACAAACGAAACCGTAGATTCTCTATGGGACAGTCATTGGCTAAGAGCGGTGTTCTGATTGATCCAGACAGAGTGATCGAACTGGAACTGATGGCGCGGTTAGATCACGTTCGTAAAAACTGGAAGCGGCTAGGTTATGCGGAACAGTTCATCCATCTTTGGTTCTCTGGGATGATCAAGCTGGTGGGTAAACCTCAAGTTTGGCTGAATATGAGTGGGAACATCATTGATCGCTTCAAGCAGATTATTCAGTTACTAAGTAACTGGTGCGATGACCCAACTGCCGAAGATACTGATTTTATTGATTATGTCGTAGCCTCACTCGAATAGTTTGCATTCGGACACCTCTGAGGTGGCCGCTTTGCTTATTTCGACGCAGCAGCGGTCTAATCGGTGGCAGTTCAGGCCTGAAATCAAAAAATCAGGCACCAACTAGAGGCAAAATATGCAAAGACAGCACGGTCCAAGCGCCGTGATAAGGGGAGGTGTGCCTAAGACTGACGCGTCCGATGTTCCCGTTCACTTCTGGCCATCACTGGACGTCCAGTACCCACAAGTAAGAATGTGGCTTTCGAGCATGGTGCTGGGTCGTCCATCCGCCGGTTGGCAGACGGCTGGTGGCATCGAGGATGAAGAGATCACGACCGGTCATTCCCATGGCCTCGGCATCCGTCAGGATGTGGTGGTGCAGCCATCGCTGTGAACCAGAAGAAACGGTATCTTTGCACTTGACCCACACCTGCCGACCGGCGACCCGTTGCGCCTCTTTCATTCCGTCTCGGTATAGATCGCGTATGTCGCTGTAGTAGAAACCTTTGGTGGTCTGGGCGTTCTGATATCGGTCATTAGACATGTGCTGACCCGGCCAAACTAGATATGGAGGGTCAAACACCACGATGTCGAAGGAATTGTCCTCATATGGCAGGTCCCTGAAATCATATGGTCGTTCAGGCACAGTGATCAGGTCGGAGCCAGTGACATCCAGTTGCGGGGTCTTCCTCCAGAACGCACCTTTGCCATAGGTCACATCCGCAATCCGAAGAGTTGGGTCGGTCGCGTAGAGGCGGGCCACCTGTTTGATCAGGTCAGCGTTTGATCCTCTGACTAATGCCTCGACTGGTTTATGCATGGCACGTTGGCGTCGTCGGTAGTCGGCTTGGCGGCAGCGGTTGGAACAGAACCTCCGATCAACCCGATTGTCATTTGCTGGGATGGAGTCGCCGCAGTGGGTACAAGGTGTAACGGATATGGATGCCTTCATGTGTTACAGTTAGCGGTCAAAACTGGCGGGTGCAATCGAGGTTCACGCTTCAGAAGACTTCATCGTTCAACGCCCGTATGAGTATGCATCAACGGACTCAACGATCCGCATCAACCACGGCGTCCACAATGCAACCTATTCGTTTGCGGACATCAATTCTAACGGACACCACCCAAGCATACGGATTCATCGAGACGTACCAGGTAGCCATCGGTACAGTGTGGGTACCGACACACCCACGGCGGCGGCGGCGTCCTTCACCGGCGTCCCAGTGGCCAGCAGTTCACGAACCGCGCTGATCTTGTCCTCTGTCATCTGGCGTGGTCGCCCACCGATGCGACCCTTGGCCCTGGCGGCCTTTAGTCCGGCTTGGGTACGCTCACGGATAAGGTCGCGTTCAAATTCGGATATTGCACCCATGATGTGAAACAGCAATTTTCCGCCAGGTGTAGACGTGTTGATGTCTTCGGTCAGGCTCTGGAAACCAATTTCTCGTTCATTGAGATCGTTCATGATGTCGATGAGATGCGGGAGGCTGCGGGCGACGCGGTCGAGCTTGAATACGATCAATTTATCGTCGGAGTTTGAACGAAGGTATTTTAACGCT
>Ga0316204_10009240_pt1 | contig 13273 bp, 10 predicted proteins | sample 6monrhotite_MG_2_FD_205661 | JGI IMG/M metagenome (GOLD analysis project Ga0316204, IMG submission 205661) | Microbial mat bacterial communities from mineral coupon in-situ incubated in ocean water Damariscotta River, Maine, United States -... | ecosystem: Environmental > Aquatic > Marine >... | reverse complement strand
GCTCCGCAGGCGCTTTGGAATTTGCTCGTTTTGATCTCATCTTCGTTCCTTACAGTCACTGCGATGAGACCAAAACACTCCTCTAGCCAATCACCTCAATCTGTCTCATGAACGCTGACGGGGAACACTTTACTATCTGATCAGCTACGCCGCTCGAGGGTCATTGCGACGGAATAGCGAGACAATTTCCGAAGCGCAGTCACATATTGTCCTGCATGTTTATCAACGGCTTCTCATGTCAGCTTTCTGGAGAAAGCCGTCACAACGCTATTGGCCGCAAAGGGCGCATCTATGGACAGCGTGTTTTTGGCAGCGACAACACCAAACTCAGCAAGATGGCCCCGTAATATGTTGATCAACCGGGCCGAAAACCGCACCCACTGATCACGCGCGCCATGGAGCACCAGCAATGCTTGTTGATCGGTGGTCTTGATCGGTAGTCTTGATCGGTACAAATCTCATCTTTGGCCGTGTCACCGCCTCACAGATCGCCTCAGCTTCGGCCATGTCATTCTTCTGGCTCTTCACATAAGGCTTCACATATTGCGGTGGCATCAACTTAACCTCGTGGCCGAGCGCTCTGATCTCCCGGCCCCAATGATGCGCTGTTGCGCAGGCTTCCATGCCAACCAGACACGGTTCCAACTTGCTGAAGTAAGCCGAGACCCGCAAGCGGGACAGTTTGCGGCGCACCACAACCGCTCCACCATCACTAATCCCATGAACCTGAAAGACCGACTTGGCTAAATCCAATCCGACAACTGTGATCTGCTGCTTCATCTGTGTGCTCCTGTGCTGGCGGCATTGCCACCTTCAATATACCAGCCCGAATCGGCTAGCGGTGCACGCCGTCCACTGCATCAATAGCGGACACAAGATATCGATTAGAACAAGAGCGTTTAAGGCGACTTTTCGGGAATTTTATGAAACTCGAGATCAGGAGCGTTCTCAATCTCCATTTCGAGCTGTTGCTGATCACCCACATTGCTATATGTTCCCAGCAAGAACGCTGCTGCTCCCACGATTACCAATAATATACCGATATAAATCGTTCTTAGATTCGACCAGTTAAAGCGGCCCGTCTTATTAGGCCGTGATCGCATTTGGCCGCTGGCCGTAGCTGCTTGGGGAGCCACGGTTAGCCGATAGCCAATGCGTGGCAGTGTTTCGATTAAATTACTGTCACCTAGTATTTTGCGTAGCCGCGAAATCGCTTGAGTGAGTGCTTCATCAGAACCGTCACTGTCCCAAACCGTATCAAGAAATTCGTCTCGAGTGATTATGGTTCGCCCACGCTGAACCAGAAGCGCCAATACCCCGCACAGTCGAGGTTCGAGTTGAATCAGCTTATCGCCAATTTCGATCACGCCCTGGGAGATGTCACAGGTTATATCGCCAATTGTGAACCGATTAGTCGATGTTGGTTCAAGGGTTTCTGTGCTGAGCATATGTTTCAAAAATGTTTTGGTCAGGTTGGATGCTAATCTCAACACTAAGGATAGCAGTCGGAATCAGGATCGATAGGAATGTTATGAAAAATAGTCTCAAAACAGTAATTTGGAAAGTCTTTTTGCTGGTCTGTTCGATAATTGCAAGCCCGTGCTACGCGGCCGATGGCAAGATAGACCGCGCTGCTGAGGCGTTTGAGGTGCAGCGCGCTAAAGGATTTACAGGCTATGTGGTTATTGTTCACAAAGGACAAACCGTGTTTTCACGGGGAGCAGGGATCGCTGACGCTCAAAGCGGCGCGCCCTTTGCTGAAACAACGCAGTTTGATATCGCATCAATTAGCAAGACAATCACCGGATTGCTTGTTGCAGAAGAGATAGCTCAGGGACGGCTCAAAACAGATGCACGATTGGACGCGTTTCTCGAGGTAGCTGGAACGCCTCTAGGAAAGATCACGCTTCAACAATTGCTGACACATACTGCTGGCCTTGTGGATGTGGTCGGTAAGGATGCTGAGGCAATCAGCCTTCAGGATGTTGTCAAACGCGCGGCACAAACCTCTCTGCTATATGAGCCAGGAACAAAATATCGTTATTCCAATCTTGGCTATTCACTCCTTGCCGCGGTTCTCGAAGAACATCTAGGTTTGTCATTTGAGAAGATTGCAAGGCGCCGACTGATTGCTGTTAATGCGCTTTCAACTGGATATGCTGGAGTTCTCGATCCTACAAAATCCGTTAGACGAGTTGATGGTCGAACTATTTGTGAAATGTCATGGGGCGGCCACCCCCCGGGCGGAAATTTAGTTGGAAACGGGGGAATGATTTCGACACCGGGTGATATGGCGCGCTGGCTTACCGCCTATAGTGACGGAACGCTTGTAACCAAGGAAGCAAGGGATCTCGCTCGCACCCCCTATGTCGATGAAACGGGGGAAGGTTTGTCCTACTACGGCTATGGTCTTGTGGTAGAGGAAGATGAAAAACTTGGCACCGTGCTTTGGCATAACGGAGGTAGCCGTCAATTCAATGCACACTGGCGGGAGCTGGTTGATCAACAAATGATTATTATTGCTCTATCCGACCAGCCTCCGGCTATGGCCGATAGAATGGTGTTTGCGTTGCAGCGGGCCATGTTCAAGGACTAGGCAGCAATGTAAGGTGGAATGCTTAATCTCCGCTTTTGGGATTTAGCAGCCACAACGCTAGAATCTGGTTTGGGCGCAAAAGGAGACATTTGGAATATCGGTTTGATCGGTCGCACTAATATTGCGCTCAAAAATGTCTCAATTGGCATTGTGACTACTACAACCTATTTCACGCAATCCTAAATTTTAGCCGGCTTTTGGTATTCGTTTATTGATTCAAATATCATGGTGAGCGCTGTGCGTTCGTCTTTCGAAATCTCCGGCCGCCAAATTTCAAAAAGCAGAATCACTCGGCGTTGATCACTGCGATTCCAAGCTTCATGTTCGAAACTGTCGTCAAATATCAATGCTTCGCCGTTTGCCCATGAGCGCGTTTCGCCGCCAACACGCAAGAAACAATCTGGCGGCAACAATAGCGGAATATGGCAAATCAGCCGCGTGTTCAGTAAGCCGTAATGTGGTGCAATGTGTGTGCCCGGCTCTAACACCGAGTAAAGCGCCATAGGAGATCGCTCTTTTATCTGAGGCATTGGTGCATCCTTGAGTGCGGCAACTGTTTTCGGACATTTGTGAAGATGATTTGTTACCGCTTCTCCACTCTTCCAGAAATAATAAGCTCCCCAGCTTGGATCATTGAGCAGCGGGTTGTTGGGCCGCGGGCGATCAGGATGCGATTCAACATAAGGTGAAAACTCATCGGTATCTGCAATCACTTTCTTTAGCTCTTCCTGCATGTCTGGGATCGCGGCTTCGACTTTTGCTAACCAGGGAAATTCATCTCGATCGTAGAACTCACGCTGTGGCATGGCAGGATAATAGAACATCGATGGTTTTTGATAGAATATCTCCCTTCGTCCCATCAACAGGTCCAGTGCTTGAAGCACGGGTTGTGGAGTATTCGAGCCACCCAATCCAGAATCAGCTAACCGGTTCAGCAAGTAATTTTCGAAACGTTCCTGTGCGCCGCCCAAAAACTCCTGTGCTTCCATCAACTTGGGTTTTAGCTCATCGGAAACAGCCGCCCCTGCGCTGACCATGTTCAGTGCGGCCTTGTAAAATGCATTGGCTGAGCGGTCGTCCCCTTTTGCGGCTTTGATTTCTCCCATTCCCAACAGTGCGGCAAGGTTGCGCTTCTCTTTCGATAATATTTGTGCAAATGCGACTTCTGCATCCGACAGGACTGGGTCGGCTGCATCGCATAGATTCGAGTCAGGCGCGATGTTCGTCATCTGCGGCGTTTTGAAAACGGCCTGAGATCTGTTCAAATATAATTCAACCAACACCCACCGGATATCGATCAACTACACAGCAAAACCGAAACCGGTAGGCAAGAGGCCCAAAATCACTAGCGAATCTATCCGTTGATGCCTAAGTTGGATTCAGTTTTCGGGATTAAAGCGGTCATTCTATTTATTCAGCTTCAATGACTGCAATACCCAGAAGAAGGTGGACGCAAACGTCTGCCGTTGAGTTCACTTTAACAATTTAATGACGCTGGCCCACGAACGTTCCCGCGCCAGTTCTTTCAGGGTTTTTCCTTCTTCTGACTTGAGTGAAATATCAGCCCCGCGCTCTATCGCCAATAACGCAATCTCTTCATCCTCCGTAATATAAACAAGCGAAGAACTGGTGTTTTCAATATCGTTCAACGGATCAATGCTACCGGCATTTACATCGGCTCCAGCGTCCAACAATATCCGTACGATTTCAATCGTCTCATCGTGAGCGTGTTGGAGGGCAGTGTATCCTATCCCATTTTTAGCTTCCAAATTCACTCCTGCTGCAACCAGTAGTTGAACTACCCTTTGCCGATCATCGTCAGTAGATGTTTGGAAAAAATCGTTGTCTAACGCCGCAACCAGCGGTGATGAATTGTTATAATTCAATCCAGCGCCTTGATTTAACAAGTTTGCCACGAGATCAGGATTGTTGGATTGCGCCGCTAGCCACAACAATTCGTCTTTTGAATTCTGATCTAGTTTTGCGGTCCAACCGTCTTCATTCAAGCGGTCAAAAAGTCGTTCACGATCACGCCGAACCGCGGACTTTAGCGCTCTTGCGTAAGTTTTTGGATTTGGACCACATTCCTCGCAATCTGGATAATCCGCGTATTCTGTATTTAGTGGAATTCGCTGATCTAGCAACTCGACCGCCAGCCCTTCTGAGGAATATTCAATCGCTGAAATTAGGCTTCTTTGAGCTCGAACAGAATTGAAATTAAAGTTGCTGGATTTGAGCGATGCAACAGTATCTTGATTCCCTCGCACCCATCTTTCTGTGCTTGCAACGACATCTATTTGTTCCTGCAATTGGCGAACGGCGTATGGCATTCCTACCCGCAAACCGACATAATCCGTAACTGTCTTTCGATAGTCCCCGGACTGGAAAGAGATCACATAGGTTGGGTTATCAGTGACGGCGTGTCGATACTCATCTTCCAAGTTCCAAAAATTTGCTTCGTCGAATCTGTGAACCAGATGTTTTACAGCATCTTTGGCGATCTTGTAGTGTTGGCTTCCATCGACGATCACATAGCCGTGACCCTGATAATTGACATTACCCGTACCCGTTATCTCAACTGTATAGGCTGGGCAGGTTCCAAAACAGCCGCTCCTCGCAAGGGTAATAGAAAGGTCGTTCCAGTCGATTGATGGCATAGAGTTTGAAGTTTTTGGAACTCGTTCCGGTGGGTATACGTTTACATACACCGAGGTTTGGAATTCTATTGGCATTCCATTTCGGATGACTGGATCGAATTTGGTTTGTTCTACCTTTCGATCGGCATAGCGTTTCAAATGACTTCGTATTAGACTGTCTGGAAAGCGAAAAAAATAGTCACGCATTTTGAACGAGACGACATTGCCCTTCGTGTCGACCAAGGCTTCATATGCGATTTGTTCCGACTGCCCCTCTTCGATCAGTCTCGACCGGAAAAAATTTTCGCCGGAAATGGATTCTGCACTTATAACCGGGTAGTCATCACCAAAGCCTCCTTGACTGGAACTGCTGGAGCAACCGAAAAGAAATAGCGTGACTATTAGAGTTTGGACTAGGCTATTCATTCCTTAGAAATAACAGAACTTGTGGGGCATCTTAAGCCCCATTAATCCATTTTAGAAGCGCCGGTTAAAATGTCCACAATTGGGTCGTTAGCTTACAGACTGATTTGATATTTTGAATGTCAGCTTTTGCGCCCTTAGCAGGCACTAGGTTAAATTGAACATTTGCCTTATATCGACAAACTGTGTGATGTTTAGCTTCTAGCGAGAGAGTGATTGCATGCCCTGTCTGGACAATGCTTTGGTTAGCGGCATGAGATGGTGACCTTGTTGGATACCCGAGAGCGCCTCCTGCACGGTCCCGTATTGATCTAGTGTTTCCAGAGAACGCAGCGTCGGATCAATCATCTGCCAGTGACCTCTGTCCTTGTTTGCAAGAGCGGTACCGGGCTGGATCCATTCATCATCCACTGTTTCATGCGTATAGGCATGGGTGGATTGATCTGCGGGCATCGTCGCAACAAAAAACCGGGTATCAAACCGGCGAGGGGCCTGGCTTGGGGTGACCCAGTGGGAGAAATATGCCAGCCGTTTGCAGTCGATCTGAAGATTTTCCAACCGGCAAATCTCACTGAACGAGATTGCATTGGCCAACAATTGTTCGCGGTGATTGCGGAAACGCTGTTCAGCATTCTCGTCAAACGCGAAAGATTTTCCTTCTTTGCATGCCAGCAAAACCCCGCTCTCTTCAAAACATTCCCGGGCAACCGCAATCCAGTATCTAAGGCCCCCGGAACCTATCCCCAACCGCTCACTCGCTTCGGCATCCTCCAGTCCGAAGCAAATCTCGGGAGAAAAATCATCTGCGTCCACTTTTCCACCCGGAAAAACATGAATATCTGGAAAATCACCTTTTCCTGGTCGCTGAACCATGAATACTTCCAGGCCTAAAGCTCCGTCACGGATTAGCATAACCGTCGCGGCCAATCGCATGTTCCCTTTGACTAGCGCTTGCATTTCGGGAGTTGTGTCGGTCAATTTGGTGCCTGAAGTGGAATTTGAAATTGATCTATGCGGCGATCAGGAAATTGGAAAGCTGCGTATCTTCTTGCTCGGAATATTTGTAGTTGTCTTGCATCCTTGCATTTAGGAGCTCGCCAATCTTGAACGACCGGTACACCGGTTCTTCATCCCGCACGACTGTTTCTATGACTGCTCCTGGCTTGGGAAAAAAGAAATAGGGGAAGGAAAATCGCGAAACCCCGCCTTGAACCGGTAACACACGATGATTGGCCGCCTTATAGCGATTGTTGGAAAAGGCCTGCATCAGGTCGCCTACATTCACAACAAAGCTATGCTTCTCTGGCGGAACATCTATCCAGCCATCCTCATCGGATTCAGTTTGAAGGCCGCCACTTTCATCCTGATACAAAAGCGTAATAGCGCTTGGATCAGTATGTTGGCCCAGTGCCAGATCGCCAAGCACATGTTCCTTGTCTTGCTCTTCCTCTGGCAAGGGATCATAATGTGGATAGTGATTAAGCCTCGCCAGGCTTGAATGCTGTTCATCAAACAAAGGCAAAACCCTTTCCGCTTCGCCATTCATAACAGAACACATCAATGTCACGACTTTTTTGGCGAGTGCGGTGTTTGCCGCATAATATTCCGTCAGTGTAGACTGAAACTCCGAAAGACCGGCTGCGTCGAGCCTGCCATCTTCATTCTGTGGCCAAAAATGAAAAGCATCGGCCGGTTCGACACTATCATTTTCGATCGGTTTACCGTGATAATCGAACACCTCTTTTTTGTCGCGCTTACCCTTGGTAAGTTCGCGATCAAAATACCCATAAGGGCTATGTTCCGGCCGCAAAATCGATGTTTTTATCTCACGTGAAGAATCAAAAAATAATTTGGCCTGATGATGAACGGCATCGATAAGATCATCAAGGCCGTGACCTATAAGATTGAAAAAGCCATGATCAACACAGGCCCTGTCTAGATCTCGCAGACTTTCATCGCTCAAATTGTTTAGATCAATCGTCGGGACACCAACCATAATTATTCTCTCCTGCACTGTCATCATGGCGCAGTCCGTTTGGTCTAGTCAACTTTCGCTTTCTCGAACTTCAATCGATCAAAGGTCTGGTACTGCTTCTCGCCTGCGAATCCTAACGTCCATTTTTTCTGCCATTGTGGATGATAGCGGTTATCGCCCTTTATCCTTTTCGATTTTTATTCTGAAGAATTGATGTCCATGTGACTTAGGCAGATATCGGGACGATCTCCAAACTGGAAATCACCACCGCAAACCAAAACAGAAGATGTCGGATTTGGTGTTGCGTTGGGCAGAGATATGGACCTGATAGCGATGCCCTTTTTGGAAATAGCGAATATCATCTGCCTATGCTCGGCGCTAAATCGATTCGCTGAATTGGGCGCGCTACGAAGCGAGGAGTGGCTCCCTTTAATCAATCAGTTAAATTCCTGTTTGCAAGCCAGTTCCCCCAGTGGCATAGTGCTACCTAATTGGGAGAGTGAACATGGCTACACGAGTCTCTGAGAAGAGCGTTGTACGGCAAGCATCAGACATCGAGTCTGTTGATGTGTTGATTGTTGGAGCGGGTATTTCCGGTATCGGCATGGCAGTGCATTTACAGGACAAATGTCCCGGGAAATCATTTGCTCTGGTTGAACGCCGCGAAGAAATTGGCGGTACCTGGAATCTCTTCCAATATCCCGGCATACGTTCCGACAGCGATATGCACACTCTGGGCTTTAATTTTGAGCCATGGACAGAGCAAAAATCAATTGCCGATGGTCCATCGATCATGAAATATTTGCACCGGATCAAGAACAAGCACGATCTGGAAAAGCACATTCGATTTGGTCATAAAGTATTGTCGGCCAGTTGGTCCAGTGAGGATGCGCGGTGGACAGTGACCGCAGAAAAATCTGATGGCAGCTCTGTTCAAATCCACGCTAACTTTATCTATATGGGCGCGGGATATTATGACTATGACAACCCTTATGATGCCCAGATAGAGGGCATTTCGAACTTTAAGGGCGATGTTGTTCATCCACAATTCTGGCCCAAGGATTTTGACTATTCGGATAAAAAGGTGGTTATTATCGGTAGCGGCGCAACTGCGGTGACCATTGTTCCTGTTATGGCGGAAAAAGCGTCACATGTTACGATGCTGCAACGCACGCCAACCTGGTATGCTGCGCGTCCGGCGAAAGATTGGCTGGCCAATAGTTTGCGCAAGATTATGCCGGAAATGTGGGCCTATAAAATCATCCGCAAGAAAAATGTCTGGATGCAGGATCTGACCTTCCGGATGGCGCGGGACAAACCGGAAAAAGTAATCAGCAAGCTTGAAAAGCCGTTAAAGAAAGAGCTTGGAGATAAATATAACAAAGAAGACTACACGCCGCCTTATGGCCCCTGGGAGCAGCGACTTTGTCTGGTTCCCGATAGTGATATGTTCAAAGCTATTGCCTCGGGCAAAGCAGATTTGAAGACGGGGCATATCGAAACGGTAACCGAGAATGGTGTTACACTGAAATCCGGCGAGACGCTGGATGCAGATATCATCGTTACGGCAACTGGATTGAAGATGGCAGTGGCGGGGAAAGTTCAGTTTGAAGTAGATGGTAAACCGGTACATTGGCCCGATCATTATTATTATAAAGGCTGCATGTTCTCCGACATTCCCAATCTGTCGATCGTGTTTGGCTATCTCAATGCCAGCTGGACGCTGAAGGCGGATATTGTTTCTGAATATACATGCCGGGTGCTGAACCATATGGATGCTTCGGCGACGCGCATTGCCAACCCGGTTCTGGACAAGGAACTGGAGCAGGAAGAGCTTTTCGACTTTTCTTCCGGCTATATCCGGAGATCGCTCAATGAGTTACCGCGACACAGCACGGCTATGCCATGGAAGCTCAATCAGGATTATCTTTATGATAAACCGATTTTGCTCAATGCCCCGGTCGATGACGGGGTATTGCAGTTTTACGGTCCAAATAGCGCGAAAGCCGATAATGACGTAGCGCTTGAAGCTGCTGAATAGACTATCTTGCAATTTACATTAATGTAAGTAGTAAGGCGCCATGGAAAATGAAATTATCGATGTCCTGATCGTTGGTGCCGGTATCTCCGGCATCGGTGCCGCTGTTCACCTTACCAAAAGAAGTCCGGGACGAAGTTTCGCGATTGTTGAAGCAAGAGAAAGCCTCGGTGGGACTTGGGACCTGTTCAAATATCCCGGCATTCGATCAGACAGTGACATGTATACATTGGGGTATAATTTCAAACCCTGGACCTCTCGGCAGGCGATTGCCGATGGGCCGAATATTATGGCCTATCTGCGTGAAACGGTCGAAGAATATGATCTGGAAAAACATATTCGCTATCAACAGAAAGTGGCGAGCGCGAGCTGGTCCAGTGTTGAAGCATTGTGGACGGCAACAATTTCGCATGGAGACGGCGCATCCAGCATCGTCAAATGCCGGTTCCTCTTCATGTGTTCAGGCTATTATAATTACGAAGAAGTGCATGACCCCGAATTTACGGGCGGTGATGACTTTGCGGGGCAAATCATCCATCCCCAATTCTGGCCCGAAGATTTGGATTATACCGGCAAGAAAGTAATCGTCATTGGAAGCGGTGCTACTGCGGTTACCGTGGTCCCGGCCATGGCGGAAACGGCCGGCCATGTGACCATGCTTCAACGCTCACCCAGCTATGTCGCTTCACGTCCGGGTGAAGACAAATTCGCGCTGGCGCTTCGGAAATTCCTGCCCAGCAAGGCGGCATATCTGATTACCCGCTGGCGCAATGTATTGATGCAACTCTTCTTCTTTAACCTGGCGCGTAAACGACCGAAACGGGTCAAGAAAGCACTGCTTGATATGGTGCGTGAGGAATTGGGGCCGGACTATGACATGACCCATTTCACACCGCGCTATAACCCCTGGGATGAGCGACTTTGTGCCGTGCCGGATAGCGACCTTTTCAATGTGATCCGTGATGGCAAGGCCTCTGTGGTGACCGAACATATTGACAGATTTGTGGAAAATGGAATCCTGCTAAAATCAGGAGAGACACTCGAGGCTGATATAATCGTCACAGCGACAGGACTCAAATTGCTCACCGGTGGCAGTGCCGAAATTGAAGTGGATGGTCAAAAAGTCGATTTTGGCAAAACTATCAATTATAAAGGGGTAATGATGTCCGGGGTGCCCAATCTTGGCATGACCTTTGGCTATACCAATAGCAGTTGGACATTAAAGGCCGATCTAACCAGTGAATATATCTGCCGGTTGCTCAACCATATGGAAGCGAACGGCTTTGACTACGCGGTTCCGACCCTGCCTGCCGATGGTTCGGTGAAACCGGAACCCTTGCTCGACTTCTCGTCCGGCTATGTGCAACGGGCTATTGATGATTTGCCGAAACAGGGCCAGGAAAAACCTTGGCGACTTAATCAGAACTATCCAAAGGATATTATCAACTTGCGCCACAGGGCAGTGGATGATGGCGTGTTGGTATTTGGGAAAGCCAAGGCCTCGGTAAAATCCCAGGAATTGGAAGCCGCATAAGCCTCTCGCACTTGCATTCGAGTCCGGCTATAGGGCTTAAATGACTGATTTTAATACACTGATAGAGGCCGACAAAGGCCAGGATGCTCGCACCGTCCAGATTTTGGATGTTCACAATTTTGAAGACTGGTTGAAGGATCAGCCGGATACGATCCGCGAGATTGTTAAGGCCTATAAGTTCAAGGCCAACCCAAAATCTTTCCTGATTTTACCTGAAACCGGCACTTCAAAAAAAGTGGATGGCGAACAAGGTGATTTCCGGGTTGTAGCGGGCGTCGTGAATCATAAACAGCTTGATCCCTGGTCACTGGCGAAATTGGGCGGCAAGCTGCCCGAAGGAAAATATCGTCTTTCTGGAGCCTCGGCAAAAGACGCTCTGTTCGGCTGGTTGATTTCGCAGCATGTATTTGATCGTTACAAAAAACCGACCGATCAGCAGGGTGAGAGCATATTGCTGGTCAAGGATGAAATAGCGCAACTTGACGAGGCGGTGCGACAGGCGCAAGCGACCGCTCTGGTCCGCGATATGGTCAACACGCCGGCGGCCGATATGGGGCCCGACAAGCTGGAAGACATTGTCGACAAACTATCGGTCAAGCATGATGCGGAGTTGAAGGTCACACGGGGGGACACGCTTGAAGAGCATTTCCCGATGATTTACGGCGTTGGCAAGGCCGCCATGCGCCAGCATGCTCCGCGGTTACTCGAGCTGAAATGGGGCAAGGCGGATCATCCCAAAATCGCCATTATCGGAAAAGGCGTGACGTTCGATAGCGGTGGTCTTTCGATGAAATCGCCTGTTGGTATGATGCTGATGAAAAAGGATATGGGCGGCGCGGCGCATGCCATTGCTCTGGCCAAACTGGTGATGGAGGCCAAGCTGCCTGTACGCTTGCACCTGCTGGTACCAGCTGTTGAGAACAGCGTGGATGGTCACGCATTGAGGCCCGGTGATATCTTGAAAAGTCGTAAGGGTTTGACGGTAGAGATTACCAATACCGATGCCGAAGGGCGGTTGGTACTTGGCGATGCCCTTACCCTCGCCGGTGAGGAAGAACCGGAACTCATTTTGGATTTCGCTACATTGACTGGCGCAGCGCGCGTGGCTTTGGGTCCCGATCTGCCAGCCATGTTCGCAACCGATGATGATGTGGCGGAAGCTTTGCATCAGGCGGGCGACGCAGAAGATGATCCGGTTTGGCGTATGCCGCTCTGGAAACGCTATAACTCCCGCCTTAACAGCTCGATTGCGGATTGCATCAATAGCGCATCTGGTTCGTTCGCGGGATGTATGACAGCAGCTCTTTTCTTGCAGAAATTTGTGCCCGACAACGTGTCCTGGGTACATTTTGATACCTATGCATGGCACCCGGCTAGCAAGCCAGGAAGGCCGAAAGGCGGAGAGGCACTGGGCCTGAGAGCGAGTTGGCGCTATTTGAAGGATCGTTACACCGCTTGATAAGCTGCGTATTATTCGTCTAAAGGCTGCCAGCTTGTAACAAGCGGCTTGGCCGAACAGGAGTTGGCTTAGCTTAGATCATAATTGGGGTAGCGCAAAATGGACATGAAGGCCGCAGATATGGCACGGGCAAAATTTGCTCTGCACGGTCCCGAGGAGGCATTTGACTCGCGGGTAACGGCGCATCGCGGCGATCTGGCAGATATCCGGTTAGCCGGAAAAATGTTTGCACCTCATTATGCTGAAGCATTGCCGATGCGCTGTTCTGCGCCCAAGGCAATGCTGCGCAAACAAGCCGGTAAAAATTATGAAGCGGTGTCCGAGCTGTTGCACGGCGAAGAGTTCCAGATGCTGGATGTGACCGGTGACTGGGCCTGGGGCTTTTGTCAGGCTGATGGATATGTCGGTTACGTACCTTTCCATGCCCTGCAACATATTCGCAAAACGCAGGTGCCGACCCATTTGGTGTCAGCAAGGGCTGCTCTGATATTTTCGCAACCGGATATAAAATCCGGCGTGATGAAGCGCTTACCCATGGGCGCCCGGATTGCGTGTGGTGATCCAAGCGAATGCGGGAAATTCCTGAATATGGGCAAGGGGTTTGTCCATGTT
>Ga0316204_10009239_pt1 | contig 13273 bp, 7 predicted proteins | sample 6monrhotite_MG_2_FD_205661 | JGI IMG/M metagenome (GOLD analysis project Ga0316204, IMG submission 205661) | Microbial mat bacterial communities from mineral coupon in-situ incubated in ocean water Damariscotta River, Maine, United States -... | ecosystem: Environmental > Aquatic > Marine >... | reverse complement strand
GCTTTTCCCAGGAATAAAAATCGAACTGCGGCGATACCATCCAGGAGTAATCTGGCAAGAATAATGAGGAATGCTCTTTTTCGGGGAAGGTTTTTTGTAATCGAAAAAAGGGAATTTCTAAAATTAAGGTAGGTTTTTTTAGGATTCATATTACTAAGAGTAGAACCACCTAAGTGATATACAGTTGAATCCCCTACATAATACACCTTATATCCCATATTCTTAGCACGCCAGCATAGGTCTACTTCTTCCTGATGGGCAAAGTAATCTTCATCGAAGCCGCCCAATTCATGATAGACATCTTTTTTAATAAACAAGCAAGCCCCTGTGGCCCAGAATATTTCACAGGTATCATTGTATTGTCCATGATCTTTTTCAAGGCTCTGAAAAATGCGTCCCCTGCAAAACGGGTATCCAAGTTGGTCTAAAAAACCTCCGGCAGCCCCTGCATATTCAAAGTATTCATTGTGTAACAAGTCTAATATCTTCGGTTGTATTATTGCCGCTTCCGGAAACTCAGTAAACGCTTTTTTAATGGGTCCCAGCCAATTAGGAGTAACCTCAACATCTGAATTAATAAGGCAGTAAAATTCTTCTTTAACATGCTTCAGAGCATCGTTATAGCCTTTGGCAAACCCTCCATTAGATTCATTTTGTATAATCTGTACAGTAGGATAATTATTTTTCACAAGGTCAACGGAACCATCAGTAGAGGCATTGTCTGCCAGATATACCACAGCATCTTCAGAATATTCCAGAATTGCGGGAATATATCGTTCCAGAAGCACCTCTCCATTCCAATTTAATATAACTATGGCGAAATTTGTCATGTATAGGATTTCGTTTTTCTGAGGATCGCAAGCAACATCCGGACAGGCTTACAAAGTAAAGAAATATTTTAGAAATGAACATGGGCATTAGCTGGGTTCTTCCAAATAAATTGAACACCTATGTAGCAATAAAAATTAGGTTAGAGAATTGGAAGCATATGCTGGTACATCTTCCAAAAATTTATATTTTTTGGCATCATAGTCCATTTGGCAATAATAGTGCTGAAGTCCATTAGTCAACATTAGATGGCTCGCTTTAAGATCCATATTGTAACGGGCTATTTGATCAAAGACCGATTTTGTTATGGGTACATTAGGTGCTTTACATTCTACAAGGAGGGCAATAGATCCATCTGGCTTATAAACTACAACATCATACCTTTTTTTAAGTCCGTTCAATATCAATTGTTTTTCTACGTTAATGAGGCTTTTGGGATACTTTTTGTCATAAATCAGTTGCTGAAGCACATGTTGACGCACCCATTCTTCTGGTTGCAGAACAACAAATTTTTTACGAATCACGTCAAAAATCCGGACTTTATTTTCGCTACTTTTGAATCGAAAGTTGTATGTAGGAAAGTTAAGAGTGATCATACAACAAATTTGATGAATTTTTTTTGGATGGACGAAGTTAAACAACTCATAGAGGACATAAAGAAAGGAAATATAAAACCTATCTATTTTCTAATGGGCGAAGAAGGTTATTATATAGATCGCATCGCTGATTTTATTGGTGAAAATGTGCTGACCGAGGAAGAAAAAGGATTTAACCAGATGACCTTGTACGGTAAGGATGTGAGCATAGAAGATATAGTATCGAACGCGAAGCGATATCCTATGATGTCGGAAAGACAAGTAATAATTGTAAAAGAAGCCCAACACCTAATCCGTACTATAGAACAACTATGTGCTTATGCCGAAAATCCGCAAATGTCCACTGTACTTGTTATTTGCTTTAAATACAAGAAACTAGATAAACGAAAGAAGCTACATAAATTATTGAAGGAACCTAATGGAGTAGTATTTGAAAGTAAAAAATTGTATGATAACCAGGTATCCGAATGGATTCGCAAGATATTAAAGGGCAAGGGCTATGCAATTTCACACAAAGCTTCTATTTTATTAGTGGAGTTTTTGGGTACTGATCTCAGTAGAATACATAATGAACTAGAGAAACTTCAAATTGTACTCCCAAAAGAGACCGAAATAACTCCGGACATAATAGAAAAGCATATTGGCATTAGTAAGGACTATAATAATTTTGAGCTTAAGAAAGCCATAGGAGAAAAAGACATCGTAAAGGCTACAAAGATCATTACGTATTTTGCTCAAAATCCAAAGGACAATCCATTTGTAGTTACCATTGCTTTACTGAACACCTTTTTCTCACAGTTATTACAGTATCATGGATTAAGCGACCATTCTCCGAGGAATGTAGCAAGCGCTCTGAGGATTAATCCTTATTTCGTTGACGAATTTCAAATTGCTGCCAGAAACTATCCCATGAAAAAAGTGAGTCGTGTAATTTCCTCTTTGAGAGAAATGGATATGAAAGGAAAAGGGGTGGGATCTGCTAATGTGCCACAAGCAGGATTACTAAAAGAGCTTTTAGTAAAAATTATATAGTCCCTTATTTTTTATCAATACTGTACTTTCCTGGTCCCAGAAGTATTATGACAACAAATAAAATTAAATAAAGAAGGGCTTTTTCCTTGTCCTTAAAAGGGTCTGCGCCATGAACTATAAAAGCCGCAACAGCCATTGTTATAACTGTAGGCATCGCAGACCATCTTGTTTTGAAACCTATAATTACTAAAAGAGGGCAAATAAATTCACCAATAATTGCCAGGAACAAAGAAGGAGTACTACCTATTCCAATGGGATCTCCAAATTCTAAATTACCACTAACGAGTTTTTGAAATTTTGGGATTCCATGGGTTAACATAAGCCCCGAAGCGCCAATTCTGAGCAAAGCCAGCCCTATGTTATTTTGTAGACTATTTTTCATTTAAGTAGTATTTGGTATAAATAAATGTAACTGTTTTTTATTTAACGGTACTACTTTCCTCAAGAATTGTCTCGATACAAGATACCAAATGATCGCAGTCTGGTTTTGTAAAAGTGAGTGGTGGTTTTATCTTGATGACATTTTCATAAGGACCATCGGTACTTACCAAAATATGTTTGTTTCGAAGTTTATTTTTTAATTCACTTGCAAGAATGGTGTTGGGATTTCCTCGGAGATCAATAAATTCTACCCCTAGAAAAAGACCATACCCTCGTACGTCCTCGATGACCTTAAAGTTGGATTGTAATTGGCGCAAGAGTTCTTTTAAATAGTTGCCCGTGCTTTTTGCATGTACTTGCAGATCTTCCTTTTCTACTACTTCAAGGACTGCTTTCCCAATAGCACATGAAACAGGGTTTCCTCCGAAGGAACTAAAAAATTCAGGGCCTTTTTCAAAACTAGCTGCTATTTCATTTGTGGTGATTACGGCCCCAATTGGGTGTCCATTGCCCATGGGCTTACCCAGAACTACCATGTCTGGTAGAACATCATATAATTCATACCCCCAAAAAACATCTCCCAGTCTTCCAAAGCCAACCTGAACCTCATCACTGATACACACTCCACCTTGTTTTCTAATTTCGGGGTATAGCGCGTTCAAATATCCTTTAGCAAGCGGAACTTGTCCACCACACCCAACTATAGGTTCTGCAATAAAGGCTGCAATTTGTCCAAAATGTTCAGTAAGCTGCTGTAATGCTTTGTTGGCATACATTTTTCCTGCTGTACCATCATCGGGCAATTCAGTCCCTAAGACATTGGGCATGGGTGTTTCTAAAATATGATCTGGTTTTCCAATGCCGTCTTGTGCATTGTATTTATAAGCACTAATGTTTATACCGGTACCTGAATTTCCATGATACCCATGTTCCAGAACACAAATCTTCTTCTTTTGGGTATGTATGTGCGCCATTCGTATCGCCAAATCACTGGCAGCACTACCAGAGTTCACAAAGAATACTTTGTTGAGTTGCTTAGGAAATTTTGACAACAGTAGTTTAGTGTAGGCCTCCAATTCGTTATATAAGTAGCGCGTGTTCGTGTTTAATTTCGCCATAGTTGTTTGAGCTGCACGTACTACATGTGGATGGCAATGACCCACCAGCATAATATTATTATAGGCATCTAAAAATGTATTTCCTTCTGCATCATACATATATTGAAAGGCAGACTGACTCATATGAATTGGGTTGGCATAACTAAGCGACAAATTCTTTCCGAAATGCCTCTTCCTGTTGTCAATTAAATCTGAAGTGTTGGCTTTTTTCGAAATAGGAATTCCACCTGCTTTTCTAAATACATCTTTGGCTCTCACAGGACTAATAGCCACCCATTTGTACAATAAATCCCAGGCACCTTGTTCGCTGATAGTAATATAGGAGGAGCTTGGTTTTGTGGAGGTTACATGAGCTGAATTAATTACACTTGTGCATAGCCGTGCAGCAATTAAATAATAGAGCGCATCACATTCCTTTTCTTCTAATTGGAAAACCGATGTAAACCCTTTTATGACCTCGGCTCCAATTGCTAATGGATCTTCCTTATTCATCATAACATAGGTCATTGCTATGGCAACTTCGTTTACCAACCAGGTATGGCACATGTCACCAAAATCTATGATCCCTGATACTGCCCCATTTTTTGTTAGAACATTCCAATCATTGGCATCGTTATGAATAATGCTCTGCCTTAATTGATAGGCTATAGGGGAAATATGCTGATCGTATTGAAGAAAGAAATAATCTACCAAATTCCGGTCTCGGGGATTTGAAATACAATGTAATTTAGACCTATTACTATTGAAATGTTTTAAGTCCCATGGATTTTCCTTTGCTTTTATTGCATTTTCATAGAGTTCCTTTAAAACCATATCCATTGTTGCTAAGAAAACACCAAAAGAATACAACAAGGACTTACTTTGAAGAACATCTCCCAGTAATTCGCCCTCTATATAACTTAGAAGCCTATAAATAGAATGCTCTTCTACTACCAATAGTTGGTTGTTCTTGTCAGGGATAGGACATGGCACCTCATATTTCTCGAGCACAGTTAGGGCAGTAAGTATCCTATTCTCTGCTTCCAGTATGCTTAGTGTTTCTTTATTGTATTCATACTTTTTAAGCACAAAGATGCCTTGGTCACAAACTACTTTGTAGTTAATGCTCTCATACCCTTCTAGTTTGGTAAGGACACTATTGGTAAGGGTATAGAATGTATTTATAACAACATTAATTTGCATGAAAAATTTGTTAGGTAGACTGCAAAAACTAATTATAAATATAAAGAAATACCAACAACTAGTGGCTAGCGCAATTTGGGATAATCCGTTGGGTTCATCTCATGCATAATCTCGTACACTTTTTCAAAAATATCTTCAGCATTTGGTTTGGAGAAGTAGTCGCCATCTGTAGCATATGCTGGTCTATGTTCTTTTGAACTTAAGGTTTGAGGGGCACAATCTAAGTATTCATATGCGCCTTGTTTTTCTATGATTTCTTGCATCAAATAAGCACTACAACCACCAGGAACATCTTCATCGATCACCAATAAGCGATTGGTTTTTTTAACACTTTCCAAAACATCGTTAGTAAGATCAAATGGCAATAAACACTGTGCGTCTATAACTTCTGCATCAATTCCCACTTCTCTAAGGTCTTGTACAACGTCCATCACAATTCGCAACGTAGATCCGTAGGAAACCAGCGTAATATCTGTACCTTCTTTGAGAGTCTCAACCAATCCGATGGGTGTACAGAGCTCACCTAGGTTCGTTGGTTTAGGTTCTTTTAGCCGATATCCATTAAGGCATTCTATGACCAAAGCAGGTTCATCACTTTTAAGCAATGTATTGTAAAATCCCGCAGCCTTTGTCATATTCCTGGGTACGAGGATATACATTCCTCTCAATAAGTGTACAATACCGCCCATTTGGGAACCAGAATGCCATATACCTTCTAATCGATGCCCTCTTGTTCTTACAATTAAGGGGGCTTTTTGTTTTCCAACAGATCTATAGAGCAAAGTCGATAGATCGTCACTTAAGGTCTGCAGGCAATACATTATATAATCTAAATACTGAATTTCAGCAATAGGGCGTAAGCCTCTCAGTGCAAGACCTATTCCCTGGCCAATAATGGTAGCTTCCCTAATTCCGGTATCCGAAACACGTAATTTGCCATATTTCTTCTGAAGTCCTTCCAATCCCTGATTCACATCCCCAATGGCACCGCTATCTTCTCCAAAAATAAGAGCTTCTGGATATTTGGAGAAAAGCACATCAAAATTATCTTTAAGAATAATTCTGCCATCTACCATTTCAGGTTCGGAATTGTACTCTGCTAAAATTTCTTTCACTGAGGTTGCCTTATTGGGTAATTCACTATAAAGATGCGAACTAAACCGTGGTTGCATTTCCTCTATGAATGTATCTATCCACTGAATAAGGTCATTTTTGGCAACTGAATCTTCACCCAACATATAACGCAGTGCCTTCCTGGCATTGGATGCAAGGTCTTTTTTTAAAGGCTCTTCTATTGCAATAAGGTCATTCTTTATTTTGGTGATAAAGGCCTTATTAGAACTAGCTGTAGCAGCAGCATCTAATAAAGAGACAATAGCTTTCTTAGCTTCTTTATGAGGATTCAAAAATTCGCTCCACGCATCTTTCCGAGCCATTCTGATCTCCAGCTTTATCTTTTTCTCTAAAACTAACAACTCTTCTTCTTCTGCGATTTTATTCGATAAAATCCACTCCCGAAATCGTTTGTTACAATCGTTTTCTCTTTCCCAAATTAAACGTTCTTCAGTTTTATATCGTTCATGAGATCCTGAAGTGGAATGACCCTGTGGTTGGGTAAGTTCCGTAACATGAATTAATACTGGTACATGTTCTTCGCGGGCCATGTCGGAAGCATTTTCGAAGGTGTGGATCAGTGCGGTATAGTCCCACCCATTCACCTGCAGTATTTCGTACCCGGCATCATGCTCATCTCGCTGAAATCCTGCCAAAAGCTTAGATATATTCTCCTTTGTGGTCTGATATTTGGCTGGAACGGAAATTCCGTATGCATCATCCCAAACACTAACTATCATTGGTACTTGCAGTACACCTGCCGCATTAATAGTCTCCCAGAAATGTCCTTCGCTGGTACTGGCATTTCCTATGGTACCCCAGGCAACCTCATTTCCGTTATCTGAGAATTTTTTACTGTCTATACCTTCAACATGCCTATAGATCTTAGATGCTTGTGCGAGACCCAAAAGACGCGGCATTTGTCCTGCCGTAGGAGAAATATCCGGACTGCTATTTTTTTGTGCTGTTAAGTCTTTCCAGGAACCGTCTTCATTAAGACTGTAGGTTCCGAAGTGTCCGCCCATTTGGCGACCTGCACTCATGGGTTCTTTTTTAATATCGGTGGTGGCGTACAAGCCATGAAAAAAGTCTTTAGGAGTCAGAAGCCCCAAAGCTATCATAAAGGTTTGATCTCTGTAGTATCCACTTCTAAAATCTCCATCTCTAAAGGAACGTGCCATAGCAAGTTGTGGTAATTCCTTTCCATCACCAAAGATTCCGAATTTTGCTTTACCGGTAAGCACTTCGCGTCTTCCTAAAATACTGCATTCTCTACTTGTGACGGCAATTTCATAATCGTGCAGGATCTGATCCCTGAAGTCTTGGAATGAAATGTCTTCACTTGTTTGCAGTTTTAAATTCATGAACGCTCTATTTTTTACGAAAATATCAAAAATGTAGGATTATTACAATCTCTGAAGACAGATAATCATTAACAAATTGTCAATAAATAATCAGTATAATTAAAAAAATTTAAGAAGACGTACTATTTTGCGACTAATCTTGAGAATAATCTAATTTTCAGAACCATTTTCTGGTAAACAACCCTATTAACGTCTTAGGGCTTAAGGTTACGACAAATCGGATTTTTTCATCGTATGCTGGTTGTGCAATTTCCCAACCATTATTGGAATAGAGTGGTAAATAAAGTTCAAAATAGTCGGTAACCAAATTTAAACGAATTCCGGAATCGTACACAAATCGTGGATCAATTCCTTTATTTTTTATAAAACCTGTATCGCCGTATAGTTCAATCCATCGCCAGATATTAAAGCTAGCACTGGTAGTTACCATCCAATCATTGGCAAATGGGTTGTCTAACTGAGATTTAAATCCACCCTCTGCAATGATGATTTGCTGACTGGTGATGCCAGAATCTTCTGATCTACCTAAATAGTTGTAATCAAATAAGTAGTCGGTAGGTCTGTCCAATGCAAAACTGAAAAAATCTGAATTGGTGTCATTCTGAATAAATTTTCCTGCGAAAAATCGAAAATTGAATTGTCGATTATTTTCAAATAGCTTCCGATATTCAAAGTTTAAGGAAACTTTTGAGAAATTCCCGGAATACTGTGCATCCGCAAACCAGGCGAAATAATTTATAATGCCATTGTTATAATGATTGTAACGAACGTTAAATACACTATAATCCGGATCTGTCTCAATGTTAAGAGACGGATCTATATCTCGCAGGACATTAACGTAACGAAAGACAAGTGATTTACGTTCATTTGAAATAAGATCATCTGGTCTCCAGCCAAAACCAATAGAGGGAGTAATTGTGCTGTAGCGCGAGTTGGTTTGAAAGTGAAAACTAGAAGCACTTAGATTGTAATTCGTTACATACAAACCACTCTTCCTAAGATATTGTCTATAGTTAAAGCGGGCAGAACCAACCAGTGCCCTTTCTTTCAAAGCAAATGAAGGCGCCAAAGCATAAATGAAAGGTCGCTCCAATAGAGTCTTGTTCGTAAACCGCATTCCCGGCGATAGTCCATCATATACATTGAAACCTGCTACGGGCATATAGAAAATCTGATTGTAATATGGATTTTCTGAATCTTTTAGAAATTGTAGTTTAATCTTTTTGTTACTAGAGAAAAATCCATTAAGTGTTTTCCAGTTATCACGTTGGTTAAATTCCGGTATTTTCTGGTCGTAATTAAGTACAAGTCGATCTGCGTTAGCACGCAAAATTCCAACAGTATCTATGCCTTGTATCCCGGTAAACCAATTTTTCGTTACAATAGAATCATTGGTAAGGCCAAATAATGAAATAGGGGCGTTCGTCCCTGTTTTATTTTTTAAAACCACCTGTAGAGAGTCTTTAGACCTAATAATCTTTTTGATCTTAAAATCGATTCGTTTATCGGTTGCAACATAGGTATCAAAGAACCAATCAACATCTTTTGTTGCATTTTTTTTGATGACACCTTCAAAGTCAGAAGCTACCACAGGATTTAAGCGGTACTGAGTATAGAACTCTTTGATACTGTTGTCTATTTCTGCCTTTGAGGTATAATCGGCCAGGTAAGACAATCCCAAACCGGCTTTATAGGTATTGGCTATTTTCTGATTAAACTTTATTAAAGAATCGTTAGGAGTGGTTAATCGCTGATCCAGATTCTTTCTTGCTGTAAGCATATATAAGAATGAATACTGGTCATTAAAGGACATGTTCGCAAGGTGGAAATTCTTTAAAAACCATATAGAGGAAAGCTTTCCTAACAATTTTTGATTCGGGTAATACCTGTCAACGTAGTTGATCATTAAATAATTTACGATCGCATCGCTTACCCATTGTTCTTTACGTGGATTTAAGAACATAGTTTCCCGTAAATAACTCAAAAGAGCTGTTTTTAGAAATTTCATTTCAAACTGAAATTGCTCCTGATAGGGTCTAACAAAGGAGGGAAGCTGATTAAGACCATAAAGTGGATTCTTATTAAAATCTACTTCACTTACCAATAATTGCTCATAGGGAAAGTCCCCTAAATTTTCATGAATGAACCGAGTAATTCTATTGATGGATATTCCTTGAGAAATTTCATCGTATTTGGTAGCTTTAATATCTGTAACTACAATAAGATAGGGTGTTACATGTTTAATGAATTTATTGCTGCTATTGAGGATGATCTCGCAACTTTTCCTGTTCTCACCGCGTAAACTGGCAAGCTGTTTTCTAGGATATTGGGTAATGTTAACCTCATTAAAATTAGTGCCCAGATATAAAGAATCTGGAAATGTGAAGCTAATATTGGTATTCGTATTCCCAGTATACAAATCTTCTAAATTCTTATTAGAATACAACTGCCATTTGGAATCGAAGACGGCCGGAGTTAAATACCAATCTTTGAGATAATATCCTCCTCGATTGTTATAGCCATAAGGCGTAAATTTATTGGGAGGGAGTTTAACAGTATAGGTGGCATATATCTTTAAAGATTTTGAGGGTGGAAGCGGATTGTTTAGTATAATTTTAATAATATCCTTATCCTTGGTTCGTTCCCATTCTAGCGCTCTATATTCAAAATCGACGATACTAAAAACCTGCGTATTACCCCTTTCTGATGGCTTTGCAAGATGCAGGCTTTTTTTAAAGTCTTCAGCAAACCGTTTGGCTAGCGCGGTATTTTTATCAGAGTAAGAATGCCCCCAATCGTTAAAGTAAAGAACTTCTAAGCTTTCATCGGAAGTATTTACGTACGTAAACTCTTGTTGAATATTAATTTCTCTTGTATCTGCCTCCAATGTAGCCCTAATGGAATTGGTATGTTGTGCCAAACCACTATGCATGGTCAAAAAGGAAACTACCAGACCAAGGACAAAATAAAAATATACAAGAGTGTGTCTCAGCATCTAGATTTTAGAAATTGGGGCTTAGGGTGTGTCCTTTGTAAAAGGCATCGATAATCTCTACTACCTCTTCTGCAGTATCTGCTATTTTAATTAGATCCAGATCTTTTGGGCTAATATTACCGGCTTCGAGCATTGTATTTTTAATCCAATCCATAAGTCCTTGCCAGAATACCGTACCAACTAAAATTATTGGAAACCTTCCTATTTTATTGGTTTGGATAAGGGTAATCGCTTCAAATAATTCATCTAATGTTCCAAATCCGCCTGGCATTACCACAAATCCCTGGGAGTATTTAACAAACATTACTTTACGAACGAAGAAATAGTCAAAATCAAGGCTTTTGTCATCATCTATATAAGGATTGTCATGTTGTTCAAACGGCAAATCTATGTTTAAACCTACGGAAGTACCGCCAGCTAAATGCGCTCCTTTATTACCCGCTTCCATGATCCCCGGGCCTCCACCCGTAATAATCCCATAGCCTGCTTCAGAAACTTTTTTGGAGATAGTTACTGCCAGCTCATAATATTTATCCCCTAGCTTGGTTCTCGCAGAACCAAAAATTGTTACACATGGGCCTATTACGCTCATTTTTTCAAAACCCATGACAAATTCGCCCATGATTTTAAAAATGGCCCAAGAATCGTTGGTCTTAATTTCGTTCCACCCTTTGTGATGCTCTTCTTTTCTCATGATATTATAATGTAAAACGTATTAATTCTAGACTCATTATATAATTCCTATAAACTTAAGATTTATGAATGGCTAAAGGCCATATTTAATTCTTTTTTAAGGAATTGGGCGGTAAAACTTTTATCATCTTGTGATACCTGTTCCGGTGTACCGTGCGCAACAACCATACCGCCGCCACGGCCACCTTCATATCCTATGTCTATGATATGGTCTGCCATCTTAATTACATCCATATTGTGCTCAATAACTACAATGGTATTTCCTTTATCTACTAATTTATTTAAGACATCCATTAGCACTCTAATATCTTCAAAGTGAAGTCCTGTGGTGGGTTCATCTAAAATATAAAAGGTATTCCCCGTGTCGCGTTTAGATAGCTCTGTTGCTAATTTTACGCGTTGAGCTTCCCCTCCTGAAAGGGTTGTAGATTGCTGACCCAAAGATATGTAACCCAATCCCACATCTTGAATCGTTTTCAATTTCCTGTGGATCTTTGGGATCAATTCGAAAAAGTCTACGGCCTCATCCATGGTCATCTCCAGGACATCGGCGATCGATTTTCCTTTATAACGAATTTCCAGAGTTTCCCGGTTGAATCGTTTCCCATAACATGTTTCGCATTCTACATAGACATCTGGTAAAAAGTTCATTTCTATCACCCTTAGACCACCACCCCGACACGTTTCACATCTACCACCTTTTACGTTAAAACTAAACCTACCCGGTTTATATCCTCGAATAGCTGCTTCTGGTGTCTTGGCGAATAATGCCCTAATTTCTCCAAAAACCCCAGTGTAGGTTGCAGGGTTAGACCTGGGTGTTCTGCCAATGGGGGATTGATTAATATCTATAACCTTATCTATATGTTCTAGCCCTGTGATCTTTTTGTAGGGCATTGGTTTTTTTACCCCATTGAAATAATATGCATTCATTATAGGGTAGAGGGTTTCGTTTACTAAAGTAGATTTTCCGCTACCAGAAACACCAGTGATCCCTATCATTTTTCCTAGCGGAAACTCAACAGAAACATTCTTTAAATTATTTCCCGAACATCCATCCAATACAATACTTTTCCCGTTTCCTTTTCTTCTTTTGGCAGGTACGGCGATTTCTCTTTTGCCAGTCATGTAATCTGACGTAAGGGTATCGTGCAGTTTTAATTCTGCCGGAGTTCCTTCAGAGATAATTTCTCCTCCATGTTTACCAGCTCTTGGACCCATGTCTATAACATGGTCTGCACTTTCAATCATTTCCTTGTCGTGCTCAACGACGATGATAGAGTTGCCAATATCTCTTAGAGACTCCAACGATTTAATGAGTCGGTTGTTGTCTCGTTGATGTAATCCAATACTAGGTTCGTCCAAAATATATAAAACACCCACTAGTTGCGAACCTATTTGTGTGGCAAGACGAATACGCTGTGCTTCCCCCCCTGAGAGTGACTTTGAGCTGCGGTTAAGAGAGAGATAATCTAATCCAACGTCTAATAAAAATTGGACACGAGTGCTTATCTCTTTAATTATTTCTTCTGCTATAATTTTTTGATTACCGGTTAATTTTTCATTCAGCTCTGCAAAAAATTCTGCCAGTTCAGCAATGTCTAAGTGGGCTAATTCTGCAATGTTCTTATTATCTAATTTAAAAAATAGGGAGGCTTTTTTTAAGCGTGCACCCATACAGTCAGGACATTCAATTTTGTCCATGTATTCCTTAGCCCACCTCTTTATGGAAGTAGAATCGGCATTCTGGTACTGACTCTTAATGAAATTTGAGATCCCTTCGTAGTCAATTTTATATTCACGTTTAACACCCAAGGTCTTGGAATCTATAACGAACTTCTCTTCACCACCATGCAGAATAAGCTGAATTGCCTCTTGTGGAATTTTTTCTAGTGGGTCGGTTAATTCAAAATCGTACCTCAGGGCGATCGTCTCCAATTGCTTAAACGCCCATGAATTTTTATATTCCCC
>Ga0316204_10009238_pt1 | contig 13275 bp, 10 predicted proteins | sample 6monrhotite_MG_2_FD_205661 | JGI IMG/M metagenome (GOLD analysis project Ga0316204, IMG submission 205661) | Microbial mat bacterial communities from mineral coupon in-situ incubated in ocean water Damariscotta River, Maine, United States -... | ecosystem: Environmental > Aquatic > Marine >... | reverse complement strand
AATAGTATATTATATATATATATATAGATAGAGTAGTAGTAGTATTATAGACACATTATAGGCATCTATAGGTGGGTCGGGGCGCTATAGGTCGTCCGTTAACACATTAACCTCTTAAAGTTGAAAATATTATAGGCGTCCCCACAGGTATAGGTAATATCACGCATGATATCACGCACCCCATGATACATTATAGGCATCTATAGGTGGTAGGGTGCTATAGGTCATCCGTTAACACCCTAACCCCTTAAAGTTGAAAATATTATAGGCATCCCCACAGGTATAGGTAATATCACGCATAATATCACGCAACCCATAATAATATCACGCGTGATATTATAATATCACTCGTGAGGTCCATCCCCATAAAAAGTGAAGTGTGTCAAATCACGCGTGATGTCGTCCCGAAAAAAAAAATTCTTAAAGGCATCCTTATCAATAATATCACGTGATATTAAAATTTCATATTTTCGGGGTCATGGGGTAAAATCACGGACATGTCACGCAACCCAAAATTTTTTCGAAAAAGGTATAAATAGGTGAAAATTTTCAAGATTTGTCACAATTTTTTTTTTCGACTCAAGAAATTTTTTACCCGTGATGACCTCCCGAAGCCCCGTGAAAGCCGCTGCAAGCCCCGTCAAGCCCGAAGAAGTCCCATGGCTGCCCCGACGCAAGCGACGCTGCACCCTGCATGGAAGAAAACGCTACATGGAGCTGATCAAGGAGCGCATTCAAGAGCTTGACGAGAAGATCCCCATTACAAAGGCGCAGTTTGACGACTACGTTGTTGACTACAAGTTCGCTGCACTCGACATCAAGCTGCTGAAGAAGCGCAAGCGAGAGGCTATGGAGAACCTTGCCGAGACCAATTCGCTGTTGAAGATTGCCCGCAAGGACTTCAATTGCATGAAGGACAAGGCTGACGAACACAGGCTGAAGTACCTCACGATGGTCGACGACAAGGGGCTCTACCGCGATCTATACAACAAGACGCTGCACAAGATCGATGGCGTCGAGCAGCCTCAAACCCTCTTCCTCAAGGCGTACATCGACCCAGTCGCCGATGAAAACACCGACGACGACATCCCTGATTTACCAGAGGACTACTACGTACCGTCAACACCGGACTACGAAGTCGCCTGACAACAACAACAACAACAACAACAACAAAAAAAAAAAAAAAAAAACAATGGTGGTGAGCCATATCGGGGCTTGGTTCAATCATGAGCTATTGGGTTCGATTCCCATCACCACCCCATTACTCTATGCATATGATATTAACTGTGTATTTTGCCTGTAGATCTTTTTTGTTTTCTCCGCCTCCACGAATAACTTCAAGGTATGCACTCTTTTGTTTGTTGTGTTTGTGTATGATCCTCATTGTGTGTTCTGTGTGTGTGCAGGTCATGTCCTCGTCTTCTCCAGCCTTTTCCCCTTCATCTATCACCAGTGATGTGGCGATGCTTACTGATGTTGATCTTTTGTCTGACATTGAATGTGGACAACCGGAACAAGAATCCTGGCTTCAGTCAATCATTTTATCAAGCCTTGATATTGATGATGACGAGAAGAAGCAGTTTGTTGATCGCGTGTTTCGTGATGATGATACTAATACGCAACTGGTTATGGATATGCCAAACAATGACCGGGTTTATATATTCAAGGCGAAAGTGCAAGAGAAATGTGATGGTGCTATTCCTGATTATGACTATGCACATTCGAGCACTCGCATGTTCGGTAAGCGTGGGTCGAGTTTTCGTTACCCATCTTTTGAATTTTGGAGGCGTCAGTATGATATGTGTCGATTCAACATCGTCGTGTTGCTTGATGATGATTACAATCAATGGGTTGATCAGTATGTTTTGACTGAGAATATCGAGATGAGATATCAATGCCCACACAAAACTCGCCATCGTCTTTCGACGGATCGTTGTCGGGTTCGCCCTGTGTGTTGTGATTCGTATAATCGATCGTGTTGCTGGGTTGATCAGAGTATAACCTTTCATGGTTCAAATGGCATTCTGACCTGTGGTACGATCGGAGCGAACGCCCCTGTACCATCATTCGATGTCAACTGTGCGGCACTCCATCCAATTGTCCGCACACGTGAATATTTTCATTGTGGGACTTCATTCGGTTTTCCAGTTCTTGAAAGTAGGATGATCGATGCTGGTGCAATTCGCGAACTTTCATTTGCTTGTGAGATACTTCGGAGATTCAGTACATACATCCCTGGTGTATGGTGTGAGATCATGAATATGCTCAATCCATATGAAAAGATGATTTTTGCCAGTATGATGCATGACGGTAATGCGATCGATGATATTGTCCATCAACTGAGATGCAATCGTCTGTATGGCAGTAATATGCATGCTCATGAACATGTCACCTATCCTGGTCACAAACAGCCACTCGTGAATTCAGCTCGTGAATTACAAATGGTGATGAATCGCCGAGCATATAGCCCTTGCCAGCAATTGATGCGCTATGGTGGTGCTTATGACCTAACGAATATGCTCAATCGACAAGCGATTCGCGTTGAGATTGTGTCTGAGTGGCGTTATTTGTTGCTTGATATTGGGCGTGTTCTGTTGCATCATGTCCGGTTTTACTGTCCTAATCATGAGCTTTGCTGGTCGATGTGTTCATACGAAGAGAAAGTGCGTTATGTGGATACATGGCGTGCGGTTTTGCGATACCTGAAAGTCATGTCGTATCCTTTCACCGAGCCCGACATTGAAATGACGCGGTTTATGATGCATGAGCTCAATGACATCGTCAAGAATTTCATTGATTCCGATGGTCTTTTTTCCTACCTCATGAGCAATCGTTCTGTCATTCGTCTTTCTTCATGTGCTGATTTGTCTGATATTACTTCGATGGCATGGGAGGAAACTCAGGATGTCGAAGCATTGCTGAGTCTTAAAGACTGGAATAGTGGGTTTCGCACTCTGATGTGTCAGACATTCTCTTATCTTGAGGTTGATATGATCACTGTTCGGGATATTGCGGAGATTGGTATTATTAATTCCGAGATCGAGTTTGATTTGAGGGCAGATGCTACCCACAATGAATGGCGTGGTCTGTTGGCCCGTATCGTGAAGCCCATTGTTCAGTTCTATGAAACATACCGCTAACTAATGCCATTGCGACGAGTTGATATATCAATAAACTAATTATGTTGTACCTTTCAGGTATGTCTCTCTTCACTGTTCCTGATGACGCTCTTCATCCATTCGCTGACGATGGCCAGACCATGGCATCCGTGGCAATGCGACTTCGTATGAAGATTAATTCACTCTTCTATACCAATGAAGTGATTAAGCAAGGAGTGCTTGTTACACTGCCACGTAATAACAAAGATAAGGCACATAAGCAGTATATGTCTAAGAGTCTGTTGAAGGTCGCTGATTGTTCATCTGGCGTCTCATTACTCCGCCATGTATGTTTCGAGCGGCCTTTTCGAAACGCCAAAGGCCAAACTGTACAACACCCACGTGGTGGCAAGATCTATGGCAGCCGAGAACGTATATGCAAATTTATTGGTCATATGATACACGAATGTACATCAAAACCATTTCTCATCGAAGAGATCGGTGTATACTGGGATAACTTCAACCCTCAACCAGAAATCGATCATGGCATCGAAACACCCGCTATGTGGATTCACCCTTACATCGACATCGACATTAAGAATGTAGAAGCTACCAAGACAGCTGGTGATATCTATTCAACCATCCATCCAGTTATCATGAATGTATGTGAATTCTTAACGACGAACAGCGATAGCAACAACAGCAGAACTGTCATATTGATGAACAGAAGAACGACGAGTAATGGAATGGTGAAGTGGAGTTTTCACTTGCACTGGCCACAGTATGTATTTCAGCATGCTGCTGATGTCCAACAGATGGCGATAAAAATGAAAGATATATGCGAGTTCGTCGACACTGGTGTGTATAGCAGCAGTTCTCAGTTGTTTCGGTTGCCGTATTGTGGTAAATTCGGAGATCCCAGTGCGACGATGCAACTGGTTCGTCCCTCTCGTATTGGTGATGGCCCATGGAGCTTGTGTGAAGTGAAGATGTACACTGCTGATGAATATGCCCGTGTTATCAATGATTCGTGTATCTGTACGCGCTTTCCTGCTAAATTCATTTCTGTTACGATCACTCGTATTGATAATTCTCTCCCGCTTCAATCATCCCACCCCCCACAGAGTGAATTTTTGACTGGCATTGCCGACAGTGATGGTGATACATCCAAATATTACGCATGGATGAATTTCTGGCGTCCTGTGTTGTCTGCTTACGTGATTCCAAATTTCATTGAATTTCGTCGTGGGCGTGCTGCCCATCTTGGGGTCAATTGCTCTTTCCCTACCATTGACATGATCGATTTTAATGATATCAAACGCTTGCGATCATCTGATTCATCTTTTTGTATCATGGCGCCTGGTGATTCGTTCTGTGAATATGATCGTGGGGATACTCCATACACACACACGATCCGCGATACATTGATTTGTTATGTCGTTGATCTACTGAAGGGTGTGATTTCTCAATTCTGCATGCGTTGTCGACGTAACCATGAAGCGAAATGGCATCACTTCATCCAGGCTAACTCCTTGTTGTTTCCTATCATGCCTGATTGGACTGCTCGTGTTGATAGTACGAAGTTTGTTCATGATAGACAGCAATGGTGCCCTCGCTTCTTTTCTGATTATTACCGAGACACAGTTGCGTATGTCATGGACACAAGCCGGGTGGTTGTGTATGATGAGACGATTGGCATCTGGGTGTCTGGTCGTGCTGGGAATTCCATTTGCCAACAGAAATACGCAGTGATGAACAACCAATACCGTGATTATCGTGTTGCGTATAACTTTGCTGCTATGATGGTCACGATTGACAAATATAAAGCAGATAACCCAGGTGCTGATGAAAACACCGACGACGAGCTCAAACGCATGATCAGACACCAAGAGAAACTATGCACGAAAGCTAATAGCCAGATCAAGCCGTTGTGGCACTTACAGCAGCTACAAACACGAGACATCCTGTCATTCTTGTCGACTACCGAACACTCACACAAGATCCCAACTATGGAACCACACCCTCATATCGTCCCCTTGCGTGATGGTCAGTGTGTCAATCTATTCAACTGGACAGAACGTAAAATTCGACCGTCTGACTATTTTGTTTCTACATTGAATGCCAGGTTGTTGTCCCTGCATGATAATGACGTATCTGAATTCAAAGAATGGCAGCTGCAGGTGTGTTGTGGTGATCATGACTACCTACAATACAAACTTCGCATAATCGGTGTTTCTTTGACACTGTTCAATTTCGATCGATCGTTTTATATGCCCCTTGGTCCGATTGGTCGTAATGGGAAGAGTAGTGAATGCACGCTTTTCAACATGGTCACGATGAACAATCAACCAGCACGGGGGTATAATATCAGCCGTGAGTACTTGACACGTTATGGCCAGGATCGTAAGAGTGCGAATGCTGCCGATACCGTGATGATTGATATGGCAAACAAAACTGTGCTGATCGCTGATGAATGCCGTGACACACCCATCGATGGCGCGCTTGTCAAAACCATGGTTAGTGGTGATACCACATCTGCCCGTAATCTATATGAATCAGAACGTACGAACATCAGCCCTCGTGGTTCGTTGTGGATCGTCACAAACAAGACTGTGAAACTTGATTATACGGATACTGCCTTGTGTAATCGTCTGCGTGTGTTGCCTTATAATGCTCAATGGGTGTCGGATCCGTCTGCTACTCGCAAACGAATGGCTGATGCGTTTATGCGTTCGTGGGTGTTCCAAGATGACCCGAATTTCAAGGAACACACGTTGACACGATGGACTGATGCGATGGTCACTGCTACTTTGTATGAATTGCACCAATTCTTCAACTCTCTCTCTCGTGATGGTGTAGATCAGAACACTCCTCAATTGTCTCGCATCCCTGTCCCTGCTGTCGTGAAAAAAGCTACACAAGAACTCATCCACCGTGAACACCCTGTTCTTGCCTTTATCGAAAAATACATGAAGAAGATTACTGTTCCAACTCGTCTTGATGTCCCTGCTACTGTTGATGTTGCTTTTGCTAATTTCCAACGTTTCGGTAGAAATTCCAATTCGCGCAAGATGACATGTATGACGATCACTCAGTTTCAAGAGGCAATGGCCCGAGAACACATCGACGTCGCGGTCACTAATGAATGCGTGCCTATCTTTAAGTCTTATTGCATGCGCGGAGAGGTTCCTGATATGTCAAATGACACGGCCATTTCTATGAGTATGCGGTACGAACCACCAGCTGTTAATGCTAATTTATTGCCACAGAAGCGTTCACGAGATGAGTTTAATGAACAGTAATAGCCTTGTCGTTGGTCGTGCGGATTGGATGAAACGTTTTCCTGCGTTTCGACCGCACTTCACCTTTTGCGGTTTCCTCGACCATCTTTTGGTCCTCTGGCTTAAGGCATCGCTTGAATACATGGAATGATTTGGTATCTCTACCCATTGCATTGCCAACGGCCCACACAAAGAATGAATAATTTGTATCCTTGATTTCCCTCCATGTTTTCCCATTACTTTTGCCTTTGTATGTACAAGTAAGATTTAAATAAAAATCCTCTTGTTCTTTTTTGTATTCCGGTGTATCCACACGCCGTGTGCTGCGCTTTGCCGCTTCTCGTTTCTCGGGGCTCAGCAACTGGCTGAGAACATTGAACGTCTTGGTAGAAGCTCCGACATGGTGACTCATTAGATCGATGAAATGCGCCATATCTTTCTGGAAGAGTTCGCCCCATGTAATACCTTCATCTTTGTACTTACATGCGTGATAGTCACATGTATACCCGAGGTAGCGGGACAATTCACTGGCAGTATCTTCATCATGTCCAAGTGAATGGGACATGTCGTTGGACAGTTTTTCGGTTTCCATCGGGCTTGCCATGCTGGTTGTAACCCTATGAGCATAAAAAAGGGCAACCCAGTTTAAGGCTCTATACCCCTTAAAGTACGTATGAGTCGATTTGCCAGTATATTATCTTCATCTGTGATGATCTGGTCCATCTGTTTCATTAACCGGTTGATATAAGGACACTGACCAATTAATAACGACCTTGCTACATCGTAATCCGGGTAGATGAGATCACCCCATCGTTTACCAGTATAATCTGATTGAATACAATGTTGACACACACATTCAGTTGACTTTGGCATCTTTATTGGTAACGCATATTATTTCTTGTACGTGAGTTTACATATCTTTAAAACGTCTTTGTATGTGAATTTCTTTCTCCAGTCCGGGTTGTTCTTGGTCCACTCAGCAATATACTGCATCCATGCATTTGGTTTATACCCTGACTTATCGCGTTTCTTCTTGGGTGCCTTTGCGTATGATGATTTTGCTGTTTTCACTGCCTCTTTATGGCTCAGTTCAGGGTGTTCGGCCTTCACCTTATTGACATGACCATACCACTCCGCGTAATTCCTGGTCTTTTTGGTTGTGTTGGTTTCTTCCGTCTTGATAGCGGTATCGATGGGTGGCTGAGGCTCCATTGTCGTTGGTTGGAGGTTGGTGGACTGAGGGATCGAATCAGGGAACATTTACTCTATGTGCATAATTTATTGGTCATGGATCCGTATCATCGTGGTAAACCTTTAAGGAAATAGCCACTGGTGTATGGGTCGGGATTGTAAGTGTGTTGTGTTTATCATCAGTGATTTCAAACTCTACGTTATCGAGACTGCTTGGTCCTTTGTAGTCGATATTATCGACGTAGATGTCAACACCCGTATAATGTGCATAGTCACATCGTGGTACACCAGTCATAGGGATGGTCGCTAGGATATTACGATTACGACTATCAGACGTAAGCACGTTATTACGTGAGATTTGGGGTGATGTGATATAGACATACGGGATGTCCATATTGACACACCCACCATCCACACTCTGTAGAATCGTCATGCTTGCATCCGTTGGTAGTTGCAATTCATTATCATCCGCAAGTCCTAACATCCGCAACAGAGATGAATGACCAACGAGACTCACTTTCGATATAGGCCCGGATGCAACTTCATTGTATGTATTCAGGTACGTATACGTTGTGACTAGGTCAGAATTGGATGGAGGTCCGGCTAGAAGAGGTGTAAAATAAAAACGGAACACGTCATTGACGATGTCACATCGTCGTAGATCCACGTCCGAGTCTTTTGTGGGAAGATTGTCGTAATAGTCTCTGATTCTATGCAGCCAAACGAAATCAGCGGGCTCTGTCGTTGCTTTAAGCAGTGTATCGATGGTATCCGCTAGTTCAGTAGCCGTATAGTACCCAGGTGGGATGGTAATAGGATCCGATAGTGATTGTGGGTAGAACGAGGTCGTAGACACCCCGGGGAACACTACTGTGTTCGGCCCATCATCTTGCTGGAATTCATCCGGTAGATACCCAGCAATACCAGGAACGCCGATTTTTCTATATACGATAGGACTGGTAGTAAACCCAAACAACGTCTGTTGCTCGGTTGTAAGCTCCATTTCCATGTTATCGAATACATACTTATCGGCTTGTAGAACTCCAGCAGGATAACCAATGTTTTGGAGAGTATACCATTCATTCCATGGACCAGGGTTTATGAATGGAGGACCGAATACGTGAGGAATTCGATTAGGCCAGGAAGCATTAGGAACATTTGGAATGGCAGTTTGATCGATATTGTCTGTGAGGTCAGTGGCGAATGCATTGTGTAATTCGATCCTCACTTTACCATTTGCATACTTGAATTGTATTGATCTTTGGGCTTGCCCCCCTGCATGATCTGGCATTGTTCTCCATCCACTATCCTGTGTAGGGTTGACTGGTGATTTACCTCCTTGTAACCATTCGGTAATCCAGTATGTATCACCATAACCAGTTCGGTTATACGAGTCGGTGATGACTTTGTTTATCGCTGTATCGAGTGCCTCTGACAATGTACTGAGTGTGTATGTACCATCTGGAATAGTCGGATGGAGTTCAGGTCGTGCTACTGTTGCTTCATAAGTCGAAGTGGGTCCAGGTAGGTGATCCCATCCAAACACTGGCAATCTATATTGATTAGCAAGTAAGTGAGAACCATGAGCAACTGTCACTGTTACGGTGTAATACATCTTGAATACGTTCGTGTTACCAAGGGCGCTGATTTCAAATTCTCCCTCTGGGATAGTCTGCCCAAACTGCAGCGTATTTTGTCCCTCGGTGATGTTATTGTATGTATTGGGCACATGGGCCCTCAGAGGCAAGAGTTTTCGTGCATGTGTTATGCTATTTACATTATTTAGACTACATTCGAACTTGCCGTTACCATGCACTGCATCCTTTTTAACAGCATCATCACTGCTATACGTAACGACCATAGAGTCGTACGTCTCATCGGGATGGAAGCGTTTACGTTTCAGCATTCTCGTACACTTGTTTATTTTATATGCATAATTATTTCTCGACTTGCACATTATCGGTGAACACACGGACCAGCTTGGCGTACTCCATGAACATATCCAGTCTACGGAGTGGTGGTGCTGTAATTAGTGTAGTTGTTGTATCAGCTTGATATTCTAGTCTGTTGGTATTACCTTTCAATGACAATGTCAGCGGTTCGACATTATTTACTGGACGTCCAGAGAGTGTTTCGTCACTGTCACGAGTAAGGTCAACTCCAATAACATGCGAGTCTCTTGTATACGATCCTAATGTCCCAACGAATGACGGCATGAACCCATCATAACCAAGCCCAATCCCAGCAGTGTTAAGGCTACCGCTCATCGTAATGCCTGTCACTTGCCAATTCCAATCGTCACGTAGGAGTGGCAGGTATGATTGCCATCTGTTGCCGTCGTATTGATTCACGGCATTCAATGTATGCACATACGATTCGATGATAGGACGACCACCGTTCTTTATATTGGTATCTGGATAATAGCGATCACCAAGTCGCCATACATATTCAGCGATCGGAAATATATGTTCACCCCTGAATGAATCTCGCTGTGAGTCCTTGTGGACTGAATTGGTTTGCGATCCATTATGCAGTGGTCGCACACGCGCGAAAGCTCGCAATGCGCGTGTGTAGGAGTCGCTGATTGTCAGGTCAACACCACTCTGCATATCATTCCCTGGTTCTGTAAACGCATGGTGCCATCCCGAGTACACTAATTCCACACCTTTTGTTGATATAATTTCATCCATCGCCATTCTAATGCTATCACCCAGCTTCACAACCTCAAGATTGAAATAAACATCGGATACAGAATAATCCGTTGCATCAGCGACCCCAAATTCATCTAGTGGAAATGTACCAGTCCAGACTTTGGTTCCGAATGTCACCTTGTCGGCACTCTCGAGGGTTATTTCAACGCGCATCCCAGACACAAGCGCAGCCGGTAGCAACCGACCGTATCCAAACAACGGGGACAGGATATACATTGGGATGATACATGTTTGTTTACTGTTATAGATCCTGTCACCGAACCACATACCAGCTCCCTGTCTATTAAACCAATCGTGTTCATGCTTCAACGGTAACATCATATTAGACAATAGATTAAAATCCTCGATACGACACAACTCGTCACCCGAACGTGCATATATACAAATAGTTTTGATTATGTTACACGCGGAGCCATGCACTCCAAATGCGAACATTCTGTCTGTTACGTTGATTTCACTCTTAAACTCGAATGACAGGTATGATCGTCGTGTGTCGATATAATCAGTACCCGACACAAACGTACACGTAGCGACATCACCAGGATTGTACTCGTTATGCAAGAACTTATGTTTCTTGATCGTGCGGTTTACAACGATGCTGGTATCATTAGGGACACCATACCCAAGTTTCGATGCAAGGTCACTCATATTGTTTATTGTAGAAGCATAATTATTGCTCGACTTCGACGTTGTTGAGGAAGACACGGGCCAACTTGACATACTTCAAGAAAACGTCGATTTTGCGGTGGGTCGCAGTGGTAATGGCAGTTCCATCACTGTTTTTTACCTCACCGGAAGTACTGGTCTGGAGTTTGGCACGCAAAGCTAACACACGAGAGTTATTCACGGGTACACCAGCCAGGTTAAACATAGTGCTACGTTCAAGAGTCACACCGATAACATGTGAATCAAGCATATAACTCGCGTATGTTCCGATTGTAGACGCACCGTTCACATTGGTTACAAATGCCAGTGTGTATGGGTCGGCAGTGTTGGCGACTTGACTGCTAAACTGAGACCCATGAAAGTCTCCACCCCCACGCAATCCAATAAACGGCTGCTCAGCATCACCATGGAATTTATCAACGGCTTCCAGTACATGTGCGTATGATTCGATACCACAGTCCTGTGCGGTTGCGGCTTTGACTGGTTGTTGGGGGAAATACAATGAACCCAACTGCCATTGGTACTCTGTAACCGGGAATTGCAGTTCGGCTCTGAATGAATCCTTTCTAGCGTCTACCATCGGAGTATTATTCGCATCATCACCACCGGTTGCGCGCACGCGGGCGAATGCCTTCAGGGCTCGGGAACAAGATTTTCGGACTTCGATGTTGACTGTGTCAAGATTATTGCTATTATTCGCAGTCGTGCGTTCCCAGTCACAATAGACAACTTCGAGTCCATTCGTAGCACTCAGTTCATTCAATGCACGTTGGATAGAATCACTCAATTGAACACTGGCGAGTGAGAAATACGGGTCACTGATTTTAGGAGTAAGCAATTGCCCATCCCCTGTTAGGTCACGAACGGTAGTAGCGCCTGTCGCAGTAGCAAAGAATGGTTTGATTGCATCCTCCCATTCGATTTCAATGCGCATACCAGACATCAGCATAGCAGGCATCAGACGCCCATACGCAAACAATGGTGACAGTACATACATAGGAATAATAAATCGTTGAGACACCGCGTCAGCCGCGGCACCCGTTCCTTGTTGGAGTCGATTGTTATAACCCATGAGTTGTCCAGTGGTCTGGAACCACTCTTCGTCATACGTCATAGGGAGCATCATATGCTGGAGTGTATTGTAGTCGGTAATACGACACAATTCATCACCAGAACGAGTACTGATCGTGATATTCTTGATCAAGTTACATGCAGTACCAAGTGCCCCTAGTGTGTAGGTAGTACCAGTCGTGGCGGTAGCAGTAAAGGTAAAAGACAAGAATGAACGACGGGTGTCGATATAATCAGCACCACTGTTCAGGATACAAATACCCTGTTGGCCAGGGTCATATGAAGAAGATTGGAAGAAATGCTTCTTGTGTGTTTTGTTAGTCGCTACACTAAGGTCGGGCTCTAGTACGTAATTAAGGTCGTTGACGGTAATAAGGCCCTGTCGTTTGCTCATGTCTTGAGTGCCAGACATATCAGGGGTTGTTGTGGGGGTCGTCATATTCGTATACCACGTTGTTTATTACAATAGCATAATTTTTTACACTCCTACAAGATACATACGTTTCAGCTTTTCCTTTGACGATTTGTAGTTATCCAATGCAGCCGTCACGACTCCCAGTTGATTGCTCATTCCATCCGTTTCACTGTCGGGGCGGAATTCTTGTGGTAGTTCGACTCGTTTCGTATCGTATAGCATCGCCTCTTCCCATTTAGACGATGCCGTCGTGGTTGTATCGACTACACCCGTGAACTGATTTAGGACCCGGTTGGGGTGTCTGCGTCGCCATCCCTGTTTGATCTCAAGCGCTCGTCCATACGTATTCGGGTGTGTCACACGATCATGCCCGTGTTCTGCATCATCTGGTCGCATTTCATCACCAATTAGATCTGCTTCTAGCTCCGCCATACGCGAGTCCACCGCATTGGCTGGTTGTTTGTTCTGTTGGGCCATTGTGTGTTAATAGTTCAATGGCTTTGTTGTATGTTTCGTTTTCTTCTGCGTCATAAGATTTCCCTGTGTGTAGTGGTTCCGGTGTGTCTTTGTGTTCGTCATGCTGTTCCATGTGAGCTAGTGTGATGAATTCGTCTAGGTTCCTCCTGAATCGTTTGTCCCACCCTACCTTGTTGTTTATCGTTAAGAATGAGTATCGCTGTGACGTGGCATCATTTACGAGCTGCATAAACTCCTTCTTTGTATACATGGGTGGTGCATACTCCTCTGTGACGATCTCTACTTCTGCCGCACTACCCTGGAAAAAGAAGACAAAATTTGCCTGGAGACGACATACCTTGGGCACTTTCCGGAAGTGTTGTGTA
>Ga0316204_10009237_pt1 | contig 13275 bp, 15 predicted proteins | sample 6monrhotite_MG_2_FD_205661 | JGI IMG/M metagenome (GOLD analysis project Ga0316204, IMG submission 205661) | Microbial mat bacterial communities from mineral coupon in-situ incubated in ocean water Damariscotta River, Maine, United States -... | ecosystem: Environmental > Aquatic > Marine >... | reverse complement strand
TTATCTACTTCAATGATGTTTTTATTCTCTGAGGTAATTTTGAATTGATAGTCATGAAGACTGCCTTTTTTAAGTACTCGATAATTTAAATTATCTTTCTTGCCAGCACAGACATCCAAAAATAATTTTAAGGAAACTAAATTAGGTGTTAAAAAAGCTTGTTGTGTTTTAAGTTGCCAATCATCGCCTTTGTAATTTCCGTTGACTTCATTATTTTCTTTATCTATTTGATAGCTTGAACTGCGTTTATTAAAAGCCACTTTTTGAGACATCTTGTAAGATTCTGGAGATAACATCCCATTATTAGAGGTAAAAAGTGTTTTTTCTGATCGTTTAAATCCTAAAAAAGAAGCCATTCCATGAGTGCCATCTGTTTTATCAGTGATGGTATAAAAAGGATCATCTTTAGTGAGGTGGATAATACTGCGGCCAATTTTTTTACCTTCTTTAAAGACTGAATAGTTAGCTTTAAACAAATCTAATGCATTTGCATTAAAAGTCATTAGTAGGGTAAAAATCATTATTGTTTTAATCATTAAATTCTATCGGAGTTGTTAATATTTTATGGTCGAAATATAACTTATTTTCATGCCATTTTACACGATTTTGACCAATGAGGCCTATTGTAAATGGCAAAAGTGAATGTTCCCTGAACAATAAACGTGTAGCAAGTTCTTCACTTGTTATGCCTTCTTCAACCGCAATAGTCGTTTGGCTAATGATCTTCCCAGCGTCTAACTGAGTGTTGACATAGTGTACAGTTGCGCCATGTATGTCATCATTGTTATCAATAACCCTTTGGTGTGTATGTAATCCAGGGTACTTGGGTAATAGAGAAGGGTGGATATTGATAATTCTATTTTTATAGGAGTGTACAAAACTTTCAGGTAAAATTCGCATAAATCCTGCAAGAACGATAAGCTGACATTTATGCAGTTTTATTTGTTTATCAACAATTGTTAAATCTTTATCTTTTTTATCCCATTTAAATGTAAAGACAGGAATATGACACTCTTTGGCGACTATAAGTCCTTTGGCCTTTTCATTGTTGCTAATGACTAAGTTGACCTTGTAGTTATATTGATGCTGTTTTTCTAGAATTGACTTTAAGTTACTGCCAGTGCCAGAAATAAAAACGACAATTGATAACATGATATTAAATAAATTCTACATCATCTTTGTTGGGTTCAGAATTTCTTACACTACCAATTTCCCAACATTGTAGACCTGAATTATTAATAAATTCTTGGCAATCAGTACTGTCATTTTTATTGACGATGACAACCATGCCTATGCCACAATTAAATGTTCGTAACATTTCTGTGTCGGAAAGTTGTCCTTTTTCTTGTAACCAGCTAAAGATATCAAGACTCTCCCAACTAGATAAATCTATGGTAATAGCCAATCCTTCAGGTATGACACGAGATATGTTTTCCATTAAACCACCGCCAGTTATGTGAGCAATACCATTCACTTCTACAGCTGAATCTAATAAATCCAAAAGCGGTTTGACATAAATCTGGGTGGGTTGTAACAATTGCTCACCTATGGATTTATCACCTAGTCTTTCATTTAAGTCGGTGTTATTGACTTCAAGAATTTTACGAATTAAAGAGTAACCATTTGAATGTGGGCCTGATGAACCGATACCAATTATCACATTATCTGTATCAATATCCTTACCTGTTAATGCGGCATCTTTTTCAACGGCGCCCACAACGAATCCTGCTAGATCATAATCTCCTTTGGTGTACATGCCTGGCATTTCAGCGGTTTCGCCACCAATTAGTGCACAACCAGATTGTTTACAGCCTTCAGCAATGCCACTAATAACAGCAGTTGCTTCTTCTGTTTCTAACTGGCCGCAAGCATAATAATCCAAAAAAAATAAAGGCTCTGCACCTAATACAATAATATCATTAACGCACATAGCAACTAAATCAATGCCAATAGTTGTATGGTCACCCATCATATTAGCTAGTTTTAATTTAGTACCAACACCATCGGTGCCAGACACTAATACAGGGTTGCTATAATTGAGTTGAGATAAATCAAATAATCCACCAAAACCTCCAATACTACCCATCACTCCAGGACGAGTCGTGGCTTTTACCACAGGTTTGATTTTTTCAATGAGTTCATTACCAGCATCAATATCCACACCAGCATCTTTATAACTTAAACCATTATTATTTGAATCGCTCATAATTATTTTGGTATTTTGAGAAAGGGGGATTTTAACCTTTGAAAGAAGTTATGCAAAGACCATTCGATAAAATGTGATTAATTAGGGTAGCAAATTTCATCAATCATGCTTTTTTAATGGCATTTTGGTATCATGCGAGAACTAATAAAAATGATTTTAAATATATGACAGTTATAACTAGATTTGCCCCAAGTCCAACAGGCTACTTACATGTCGGAGGTGCGCGAACAGCACTATTTTCTTATCTTTTTGCTCGAGCAAATAATGGAAAGTTTATTTTGAGAATTGAAGACACTGACCGTGAGCGATCAACAGAAGCATCAGTTAATGCTATTTTTGAAGGGATGAAATGGCTAGGTATGGAAAATGATGGTGAAGTATTTTTTCAAACAAAAAGATTTCCACAATACAAAGAAAAAGTTCAACAATTATTAAGTGAAGGAAAAGCTTATTATTGTACCTGTAGTAAAGATAGATTAGATGAAATACGCGAAACACAAATGAAGGCAGGTGGAAAACCTCGCTATGATGGAAAGTGTAGAGAGTTAAATTTATCAAATTCGGATGATGCTGTAGTTCGTTTCAAAAATCCTCAAGAAGGAGAAGTCACATTTAATGATTATGTACGTGGAGTAATTACCACTTCAAATAATGAGTTAGATGATTTGATTATTGCCCGTCCTGACGGATCGCCAACTTATAATTTTACAGTAGTGATTGATGATGCTGATATGAATATTTCCCATGTGATTAGAGGAGATGATCACATCAACAATACTCCAAGGCAAATTAATATTTACAAAGCTTTGGGTGCTGAATTGCCTAAATTCGCTCATTTACCCATGATATTAGGGGATGATGGTGCGCGCTTATCAAAGCGTCATGGTGCGGTGAGTGTTATGGAATATGCTAATGATGGCTATTTGCCAGAAGCTGTATTGAATTATTTAGTGCGTTTGGGTTGGTCCTATGAAGATAAAGAATTATTTACCAAAGAAGAAATGATTGAATTATTTGATTTGAAGAAAGTCAATAAAGCACCTTCTGCTTTTAATACTTCAAAACTGAATTGGATTAATCAACAGTACATTCAACAAGCTGATTCACAAAGGCTGGCTGAGTTGTTAAGTGCTCGATTAGAAGTTATAGATGTTTCTGTCCCTGAGAATATTAATTTAGTAAAAGTGGTTGATATGTTTAAAGAAAGGGCGATAACCATTAATGATATGGCAGATTCAGCCTTGTTTTTGTTTGATGATATTAAAGAATATGCTGAAAATGCAGTTAAAAAAGTATTTAAACAAGCGGCGATTTTACCACTTGAAACATTGATTGAGAAAATGACTGGTGTATCAGATTGGGAAAATGCCAATTTACATGGTTTAATTGAAGATACGGTAAATGAATTGGAAGTGGGTTTTGGAAAAGTTGGACAACCCTTGCGAGTGGCATTAACAGGCCAATCTTCAGGTCCAGCCAATGATGAAATTATGAAGGTGTTAGGACAAGAAGAGAGCATTAATCGCAGCAAAAATGCTTTGGTTTTTTTAATTAAAAAATTAAAAAAACAGGGTTTAATATAGTGTGTTTTAAAAGCAATATTTTTTCATATGGCTTTTCTAGCAAGGGATATGAGCGCATTTAAAAAATATGATTATTGCAAAGAACATAGTAAATAAAACTTGTCTTGAAAGCGAAATATTCAATCAAGTACTTTCATTTGATAATAAAAATATATTAGAGTTGGGCTGCGGAAAGGCGCAACTTACAAGAATTATCGCATCTGAAGGCATAAATAGAAATGTAACTGCAACTGAAGTCGATATTATCCAGCATCAAAACAATCTACAAGTTGAAGATTTGTCCAATGTTGAATTTGTGTTAGCAGGTAGTCAAGATTTACCTTTTAAGGATAACTCTTTTGACATCATTTTGCTTTTCAAATCTTTACATCATGTCCCATTGGAATTGATGAGAGATGCTCTACAAGAAATAGCCAGAGTCTTAAAACCTGGTGGACTGGTCTATATTTCAGAACCTATTTTTGCAGGTGAATTTAATGAGGTGCTTCGATTGTTTCATGATGAAGAGGTAGTTCGAAAAGCGGCATTTGATGCAATTGTTAATTCTGTTGACAGTAATGAATTACAATTAGTAGAGCAATTATTTTTCAATACCCAGAAGGTCTATAAAAATTTCAAGGAATTTGAAGAATTAACCATCAATGTGACTCACAATAATCATCAATTAACTGATGAATTGTTGGTTAAGGTGAAAAAACATTTTATGTTACATATGACAGAAAAAGGGGCAAAATTCTTAACCCCTATTAGAGTGGATTTATTAACAAAATAGATGTCATAGTTATTGGTGCTGGAGCAGCTGGTCTTATGACAGCTATTAGTGCGGGGAAACGAGGGCGTAAAGTTTTGGTTTTGGACCATGCCAATAAAGTCGGTAAAAAAATTCTCATGTCAGGAGGAGGGCGGTGTAATTTCACCAATTTAGATATTCAAAATGAAAATTATATTTCGCACAACCCTCATTTTTTCAAATCAGCCTTGAGTCGATATACTCAATGGGATTTCATTGCATTAGTTGAAAAACATCATATTGCCTACCATGAAAAAACATTGGGACAGTTGTTCTGTGATAATAAATCAAAGGACATTTTAAATATGCTTTTGCAGGAATGTAATGATGTAAAAGCACAAATTAGAGCTAACTGTTCGATACAAAAAATAATAAAAGTGGACTATGGCTTCATATTGAAGACGAGCATGGGTGATTGGCAATGTCAGTCACTGGTGGTTGCTACTGGTGGGTTGTCAATTCCTAAAATGGGAGCTACTGGGTTTGGCTATGATATTGCCCATCAATTTAATATTAAGGTATTGCCAAAACAAGCAGCATTAGTGCCTTTTACATTAATAGATAGCATGAAAAGTAATTTTGAAGTCTTATCTGGCACCTCTGTTGAAGTGAATGTTGAATGCAACGGTCAAAATTTTCGTGAAAAATTGTTATTTACTCACCGAGGTTTAAGTGGTCCTGTTATTTTACAAATATCTTCATATTGGCATCAAGGTGATACTGTAACCATTAACTTATTACCAGATATTAATCTAGAAGAGATATTTGAACAAAACCAAAGTCGTAACATCACATCAATTTTAAATGATCACTTTACAAAAAAATTAAGTCAGACTTTATGCCAATTGTGGTTTCAAGATTATATCAATACCCCCATTGCTGAAATATCAAAGGATGCTAAATTCAAAATGGCTCAAAAATTACAACATTGGCAATTTAAACCCAATGGAACGGAGGGTTATCGTACAGCCGAAGTGACAAAAGGTGGTGTGGATACTGATGAAGTCTCATCAAAAACTTTTGAGAGTCACAAAGTGAAAAATTTATATTTTATTGGAGAAGTTTTGGACGTGACAGCTCATTTAGGTGGGTACAATTTTCAATGGGCATGGTCTTCTGGCCATGCTGCTGGCCAATATGCCTAAAATCATATATTTGCATTTTTTACTTTTGTTAGTATAATCAAATTAAATATTCACAGGATGCTTCATGCAAAGAAAATTGTATCTTTTAGCCGCAGTGTTTTTATTTTTAATAAATACATCTGTTTGGTCAACAAGTGGTCCCAGTCTACCTAAATGTTCTGTCTGTGATATTATTCAATCTAGCTCAATGCCCAAAAACACTATTTGGTGGAATCCCGAACAGTCTGGTGTTGGAATGAGTATTGAAGTACAAAATGATAGAGTGTTTGGTATTTATTATGGATATAATGAGCAAGGTCAGTCAACGTGGTATACATTTGTAGGTGATTTAATTCGCACAAAAAATTCTAGTTCTGTATGGGAAGTTAATGCTTCATTGAAAACATTTCAAAATGGCTCTTGTATAAATTGTGAGCATCAATTTCCACAAGCCACTGATTTCAATGCAAATATTCACATTAAATTCAATCAACTTAATCATGCCAGTTATAAAATTGGCGATGGAGAGTCACAAAATATTGTTCCATTTCTCTTTGGAGATACCGCCACTACTGATTTTTTGACTCAAACTAAAATAGAAATTCCTAACTTAGAAGGATCTTGGGTATTTTCCTTTATAAACTATCCTGTGCATGAACTTAACCCAATACAAGCCAATGTCATGCATTTATCCGACAAACTAGTCAGTGAATTAGATGATGGAACTATTAGTTTAGAAGTTTCTGGTTACTCAGCTGATGTTTTATCTACAGTATTGTCTTGTAGAACTTATTTAGATGCCAGTCAGAACATCGCCGGTCCAGTTTGTGTTTTATTTGGAGACATCAATGATGACGGAACAAGCAATAAAGGGTATTTTTTAAATATAGGCGACATCGGTACTAATAAGATGATAGGTAAAAAAGCCAATGGTGATACCATTGAAGCCTACAAATTAGAGTTCTAAAAATCTATTTTTGTGGTTTAAATGCTTTTCTTGCTTTGTCTCTTTGTCTTATTAATCCTTGCTGAGATGTATTAGCCACCAGTTTTCCATCTAATGTATAAACTCTGCCTTGTGCAAAACCTCTGCCTTGTGAAGCAACAGGGCTAAAACAATCATACAATAACCAATCATTCACATTAATATCATGATGAAACCACATGGCATGATCTAAACTTGCAATTTGTAACGTAGGATCTAAATAGGACACAGGATGTGGAAATGTTGAAGTAGCGACCAAGTGAAAATCAGAAACAAAAGCCAATAATTGACGGTGAAGTGCTTGGTGATCAGGTACTGAATAACGTGCTTTAAACCAAATTTGTCGAATGGGTTCATTTGCATTAATATCAAACGGATCAATGTCATCAGCAAATCTAAATTCGAAAGGACCCTGTGTTGTCATTAAGCGCCTCATTCTTGGGGTTAGTGATTCCATTTGCTTGCTAGTTAAGAAGGGTTTTTCATCTAAATCACAAGGTTTAGGTATCACAGGCATTTCTGCTTGGTGTTCATATCCGTCTTCTTCTACTTGGAAAGAGGCAGCCAAATTAAGAATAGGGCGACCATGCTGAATGACAACGACACGACGGTTGCTAAAACTACGACCGTCACGAGAACGATCTACTTGAAATACCACTGGTTTCTTTACATCGCCTTCACGTAGAAAATAGGCATGAAACGAATGGGCTTGTTTGTTCTCTATAGTGCGATAAGCAGCACCTAAGGCTTGGCTTAAGACTTGCCCGCCAAAAATTCTACCCGTACCAATATCAAGTGATTGAGCCCTATATAAATTTTCTTCCAGCTTTTCAATATTAAAATACTGTAATAAATTTTCAATTTGATTCATAGTTGTTGACCTAAAGACCCGATGTTTATTAATGAAATTTGTTGCATGACTTGACCCCAAGGAAATAATATACCTGGATCCATTTTTCTGCGAATATGAAAGTCTGGATCATTTTCAGATTGAACTAGGCGTGTATCTAAATCCTCATGTCCAGTTATATATTTTAGACTAGGTATTGCTTTTTGTAATTCTTTAATCAATATAATCAATGCATCAATTTGCTGAGCTGGATAAACATCATGCATTATTTGTGACTGTGTGTGATGCCAATTTGGAAAGCGTCCTAAATTATCGAGTTCAATCCCAATTGAGTTGCTATTGTGATCTTTAACATGGTGTGCTATGCGGTTGTTTTCAACCCATTGATAGGTTTTTCCTTGTTTTGATATATAATAGTGGCCGCTGTTGCCAGTACCTGATTGATAGTGGATTTTTTCACCATATTGACGGGCTGTTTTTAAGTCAGGTAATTCAGTACAATGAATGACCAATAATTCAATACCTTCAAGATTTCTGGCTTCAAGTTTTGCATTGTAAGGTAATAGAGAATTTAAATTTAATGGCACAATATTATTTAAGTATTAAAGGGTAATTTTAACAAATATATCTTTATCGGTGTGTTAAATAATGGGTTTCTTTGGAAAAATCATTATTTATTCAAATAATCTATAATTCTTCAATATTTTTATTTGCAAACAAACATCAAACCAAGTAAAATCCGCCGGCTATGAAACAACTACCTGAGAGAATTGCCTTAGATAAGGCTGTTAATGGACAAAGAACATACCAAGGAAGTGTGAAACTACATGAAATGTCAAGGTTGACAGACATGTTGGCTTCAGCAGATGGTGATGTAGAGTTTTCAATTGATTTTGATAGAGCCGCAAGAATTCTTGGGAAAGCTCAGGTGAAAGTAAAAACTGAATTGCCATTAATTTGTACAATCAGTGAAAAACAGTTTATGTTTCCAGTGGAAATAGATTCTACCGTTGGTTTTATTGATGACCTAGAATATGAAGAATTTTTAGGGTTGGATATGGAAGCTTCATGGGTAGAGAATGGTTTTATAAAGCCATTGGAAATAATAGAGGATGAGTTGATTTTAGCTGTCCCAGATGCGCCATTTGATGAAGATCATGTCAATGATGAATCAAGTGAAAAACAGCAGTTGGTAACAGATAAAAAACCCAACCCATTCGATATACTAAAAAGTTTAAAATAATTAAAGTTTAATTTGGAGAATATACCATGGCAGTACAAAAAAGCCGTAAAACACCATCAAAAATTGGCATGAGACGTTCTCATGATCATTTAAAAGCCCGCACTTTATCTACAGATCCTGAAAGTGGTGAAGTTCATATTCGTCACCATGTATCTGCTGAAGGCTATTATAAAGGCCAGAAAGTTATCGATATGGCTGATGATTTTTTAGAAGATCAAGAATAAGTATCTATTAATAATTCTATTAGATTAGTATTTAATAGAGTTGTTTATTAAAGATTTATTGAGAACGGAGCTTGAATTATTATCAGGCTCCGTTTTTTTATGGTGTTTATATGGCCAAAACTTTTGTAAAACACTATGTCATTAATTCTTATTTGAAATGTTTGGGCTGTTTTTGTGTCAAACGTTAATCCGTTGTACAATAAATTTACCATGCCATGTAATACTTATGAAAGACACTAAACAATTAACACTATTAGAAACAGTCATTGCCGTAGATTTAATGGGTGGAGATTCATACCCAGATGATCGCCTTGAAACTTTACTGAATGTACTAAAGTCTGAAAACCAAATTAAATTTAGGGTTTTTGTTTCAAAAAGTTATCTGAATACCATTTCACATCGAATCTCTGCATTTGATCAAGATAAAATCACTTTTATTGCCTGTGGCCGGTCAATTTCAATGGCAGAATCGCCATTTGTTGCTTTACGCCAAAAACGCGAATCTAGTTTATCAATGGCTATAAAAGACATTGCTGATAAAAAATCGCAAGTTTGTGTAACCGCAGGTAATACTGGGGCATTAGTGGTCTTGGCAAAGCATTGGTTAAATACTTTATACGATATTGAGAAACCAGTATTGGCGACATTGTTACCCAGTAAATCAAAACGGGCATTGTTATTAGATGTTGGGGCTACTATTGATGCAAGAGCAGATGATCTTTATAATTTTGCAAGAATTGGCAGTGCATGGCAAACCGCTGCATCGGGTATATCTGAGCCAGAAATTGCATTATTAAATATTGGTATGGAGAGTAATAAAGGGGATGATACTGTCAAACAAGCTGATGCTTTGTTGAAAGAATCTAACTTAAGTTACAAAGGGTTTTGTGAAGGTATGCATCTATTCAATGGATTTGCTGATGTGATATGTTGTAATGGATTTGTTGGAAATATTACCTTAAAATCATGTGAAGCAATGGCATCTTTCATAAAAAATGAAAGTAACGACCCTGCAAAAAGTACATTGTGGCAAAAAATCAAAAAAGGTATGCGGATTGTTGAGCCAGATAAGTATAATGGGGCTCTCTTATTAGGTTTAGATGGTTTGGTTGTTAAAAGTCATGGCAACTGTAATGCCATATCATTTGAAACAGCATTGCACCAAGCTTTTAATATTGCACAACAACCCGTTATAGAAAAAATGACAACATTATTGGAGAATTCGTAAATGACAATCTATTCAAAAATCACTGGAACAGGTAGGTATTTACCTGAACAAGTAGTCACTAACGCTGATTTAGAAAAAATTGTCGATACAACTGATCAATGGATACAGGAAAGAACAGGTATTAAACAAAGACACAAAGCCGCAGATGGACAGTATACTTCGGACTTGGCTTACGAGGCTTCACTTAAAGCCTTGGACGCAGCAGGTATGTCTGCAGATGAATTAGATATGATTATCGTAGGTACCACGACCCCTGATTTACTTTTCCCAAGTACAGCGTGTTTACTGCAAAGTAAATTAGGCTGTGTTGGCAATACAGCATTTGATGTCAATGCCGCATGTAGTGGTTTTATTTTTGCTTTAAGTGTGGCTGATAAATTTATAAAATCCGGTACCCATAAAAAAATATTAGTTGTTGGTGCGGAAACATTAACCAGAATTATCAATTGGGATGATAGAACCACCGCCGTTTTATTTGGCGATGGGGCTGGGGCTGCAATTATTGAAGCCAGTGAGGAGCCTGGAATATTATCAACACATATTCATGCAAACGGTGACCATGCAGATCTATTAACCACTAATAAAGGTGCCTCCAAAGGGATGGATGATTCACTTACTGGCCCTATTGGTATCATTATGCAGGGCAATGCTGTGTTTAAAGTAGCCGTTAAAACATTGGGTTCAATTGTTGATGAAACATTAGCCTACAATCATATGGAAAAATCTGACATTGACTGGTTGGTACCACATCAAGCTAATTTACGCATTATTACAGCCACAGCCAAAAAATTAAAAATGGACATGAAACAAGTGATTGTTACTGTTGATAAAACGGGTAATACTTCAGCGGCTTCTGTGCCCATGGCGCTAGATGTTGCCATACGCTCAGGTAAGATAAAAAGAGGCCAAACCATTTTATTGGAAGCTTTTGGTGGTGGTTTTACTTGGGGTTCTGCCCTAATAAAATACTAATTGTGCTGATATTGCAGTACTAAGATTCCATTTCTGCCTTAAAAAAATCATGTATACTTATACATTCATATTTAAAGCCTTGAATTGAGACCTTCTTGTTGCAATCAAGGTGTGATTTTAAAATAAAATTTAATATTTATAAAGGGGACACTTTATGAACAATCTGGCATTTGTATTTCCAGGTCAAGGGTCACAAGCTGTGGGTATGCTTGATGATTTATATGTTAGCTATCCACAAATTCAACACCAATTTGCTCGTGCAAGTGATGTATTAAGCTTGGATTTGATGGAGATGATTACTGATGATCCGCACAATCAACTTAACTTAACAGAATATACTCAACCAGCATTATTAACTGCATCGGTAGCAATATGGCATTTGTGGAAAGAGAATTCTCATATTAGACCAACTTATATGGCAGGACATTCTTTAGGGGAGTATTCAGCATTGGTTTGTGCAGGTGCAATAGAATTTGAAGACGCAGTTTTGTTAACGCACAAGCGTGGTCAATATATGCAACAGGCTGTGCCTACTGGAACAGGTTCTATGGCTGCTGTTTTAGGGTTAAGCGATGAGCAGGTTATTGAGATCTGTCAAGATGCTGATGCCGCTGGTAATGTAAGCGCTGCAAACTTTAATTCTCCAGGGCAGGTTGTTATTTCAGGTTCTAAAGTAGCGGTTGAAAAAGCCAGTGAATTGGCTAAAGAAGCTGGAGCTAAAAGAGTCATGCCATTGCCGGTAAGTGTACCTTCACATTGTCAATTAATGATGCCTGCTGCTGAAAAATTAGCCGAAGATTTAGCCACCATAGATATAAAATCGCCCAGTATTCCCGTGATACACAATGTCGATGTATTGGCTCATATATCACCTGAAAAAATAAGACAATCTCTTATTGAGCAGTTATATAAGTCAGTTAATTGGACGCAAACTAACCAATTTTTTATGGATAAAAATATATCCAATATTATTGAATGTGGTCCAAATAAGGTTTTATCCGGATTGGCTAAAAGGACTAACCGTAAATGGAATATTAATAGTTTAAACACAACAATAGGTTTTGATAAAGCCTTAACTTTAGGTTCTGAAGAATGAATATTACTATAAATGATCAAGTTGCATTAGTCACTGGTGCATCTCGTGGAATTGGAGCAGCCATTGCTAAAACCTTAATAGAAGCAGGTGCTTATGTTGTAGGAACAGCTACAAGTAAAGCTGGAGCAGAAGCTATTTCTGACCGTTTAGGGGAAAATGGAATAGGTAAAGTTTTAAATGTCAGTGATGCCGATTCGATTGCAGCATTAATGTCTGAATTAAAAGCGGATAAAACCCTGCCAACAATACTGGTGAATAATGCCGGTGTGTCAAAAGACAATTTATTAATGCGTTTAAAGGATGATGAATGGGATTTTATTATGGATACCAATTTAAAGTCTATTTATCGTATGAGTAAAGCCTGTATGCGTCCTATGATGAAAGCCCGCACAGGTCGTATTATCAATATTGGATCAGTTATTGGAAGCATGGGTAATCCTGGTCAAAGCGTCTATGCTGCGGCAAAGGCTGGTTTAATAGGGTTTACTAAATCTTTAGCCAAAGAGATTGGTTCTAGAAATATTACAGTCAATGTGATCGCACCCGGTTTTATCCAGACTGATATGACTAAAGATATGGATGAAGATAATAAAGCAGCCATGACAAGTACTATTCCTCTTGGAAAATTAGGTGAACCTCAAGACATAGCTAATGCCGTATTATTCTTGGCATCAGATATGGGAAGATATGTTTCAGGTGAAACTCTCCATGTGAACGGTGGAATGTACATGAGTTAATGGCTAATATTACGCTATAAACCCTCAATCTCAGCACTTATAAAATAATCATTTACGACTTACAAATTCATTTTTATAATCACTGACCTTGAGGGTTTCTAACGCAATCTTGTCATTAATTAACATTTAATAATATGAGTTTTCTAAACTACGGAAAAAAACTAATCATGGACGGGGCTCTTGTTTGTGAACCAAGATTAATCAATGAACATGATTTCCATAAAATTTGGACGCCTG
>Ga0316204_10009236_pt1 | contig 13276 bp, 8 predicted proteins | sample 6monrhotite_MG_2_FD_205661 | JGI IMG/M metagenome (GOLD analysis project Ga0316204, IMG submission 205661) | Microbial mat bacterial communities from mineral coupon in-situ incubated in ocean water Damariscotta River, Maine, United States -... | ecosystem: Environmental > Aquatic > Marine >... | reverse complement strand
ACCGAGTGGGATAGTGCCAGTCTCCAAAAAACAGGCTGTCCTCGATCAGTGCGATTCGCGAAATTTCAGCGTTTAGGCCCGGATGATCGGCGAAGAGTTGATGCGGAAAGATAAGTAATGTTTTGGCCAATGATTCTTTTTCCGAAAGAGAAGGTGCTCATCAGTCTTCCGCAAAAAATGAGCCAATGCAACAGAAGTCTTTGAAACAGGGCATCACGGCGATTTCGGCTGAGCCGTGATAAAGTGCTGGGCCAGAATGAGATCAGGGCGTTTGAGAGGCACCGCGAATTCAAGAACCTTTTTTGGTGCGAATCGAAATCGCCAGCAAAAATTGGGTTCGAAGAACGCGACAGGAGATAGGATCCGTTGCTCGCAGAATCGGTTGTTCCGATGACCCCATTAAGTGCGATTCTTCCGATAGGCAGTCCTGTACTCTCGAACCAGTCTGTGGTGAAAAAGGACACAAACAAAGTGGTTGCAGGAGCACCCGCAACGGTTTTGATGACATGCTGATTCTAGCCGGCGGTGACGCTGGCTTTGATCTTAACGACTGCCATGATGCCGAAATGGTTGAGTCACTGCCGCCGACTCTGTTCCAATTGGTGGTTTGTACGTGAAAAATTCTGTTGATCTGATCGGTCATCAGATTCGAGACCGGTTTGGACTAACACGCGATTAACGCGATTTCGGCGATGGCGAGCGTGTGGACGGAAAAGCCTGATTCATTTGCCTTTAATTTTCGGGTGACCAGTCTGAATTCGGCACGTCCTTCCGGGCATCCGTCATTCCTCGAGAAGAGCCACCCATTTGAACATCAATACGGACGCCGGTACTTCCCCATTTACAATTTGCACTAGCAAACCAACGTACTGTTAACGCACTAACTTGAATTGGTGTCGTTTGATTTGGCCTTCCACCAAATAGATCACATCTTCGGCAATGTTGGTTGCGTGGTCGCCAATTCGTTCGATGATTCGGGAAGCAGAGAAGATATGAAGCAATCCTTCAACGTCATTAGGATCGTCTTTCATCTTCGAAACAATTTCCGAAATCAATTGGCTGTTCAATTGGTCGACTTCATCATCGCGCTCGCAAACACTTTGAGCCAATTCCAAGTTGCAATCAGCGAAGGCAACATTGGCGTCATGCAGCATTTGAAGAGAGATTTTGACCATGGTTTCCAGTTTGTCCGGAATCTCAATATTCGGGTGTCGAGTCAAGGATTCTGCACGTTCCGAAAGGTTCAACGCCAGGTCGCCAATTCTTTCCAGGTCGCCATTGATTTTAAAGACGGTAGCAACACGCCGTAAGTCGACGGCCACAGGGCTTTGAAGAGCGAGAAGTCTCAGGCATTCATCCTCAATCACGATTTCATGTTCGTTGATATCGAGCTCCAAAACCTTGATTTCATCAACGGTATTGAGGCAGCGATTGTGGAGTCCAGCGAGCGAAAGCTCCACCATTTTTTCAACTTTTGCTGCTTGATGAGAGATTTTCTCGCCAATTCCTCCCAGCATTTCCTCTAAGCGGCTCGACATTACGACAGATCCTTTCGTGATTCAACACTCAGGCGTTAATCAAAATTTAACGCATCCTTAACGCATTCTTAACATTATAGGCCGGCAGACCCCATGACGAAGGTCAAAATCGCTGTTTTTACGGGTAAAATGGTGGTTTGAGCGAGAAATACACCGTTTCATCTGGTGGTCACGGTCTAAATACGTCCTCGCCATCTGATCAGCGTTTGAAAAAACGCTTTGAAATCCCGATTTGCCCGCGGCGTTTAACGGCGGCCGAAAAAATTCTTTAGAACATCTTCTGCCGCGTCGGCGGTGTTTTCGGTTTTCTTCTCGGAGGAAAACCGGATCTTCTTCTTTGAAGGAACAGATGCTTTTTCGGAATCTTCTCCGTCAGATTCTTCGTTCGAATCGTTGGTTGGATGTAGCAAGCTCACCGTTTTGCCGAAATCATCTTCTTCACTGACGGCTGGATTTGGGACACTATTTTTACCCTCCGAAATATTCAGCGGAGTAGTTACGTTTTCATCATCTTGTTTTAATTTCGACAAATCGAAAACGCCCGAGTCGCTTTCGGACAAGTCGATCTTCAAATGCGAAAGGTCGATGTCGGAGTCAGAGTTCTTTTTTACTTCTATTTTCGGTTCATCCAAACTTGCGATTTGGAAAACAAATTTTCCGACCTGTAATTGACCTCCAGGTTTCAACTTTTTGATCGAGTCAAGTCGCTTGCCATTCAATCGGGTTCCGTTGGAACTATTTAGATCTCGAATATAATTCTTGCCATTTTTTTCGAAAATTTCACAATGCTTCCTACTAACGGATGAGCTGTTGATTCGAAGATCAGCCGATGCCGAACGACCGATGACGAATCGCATATTGGTCACCTTGAATGTTTGACTCTTTGAGTCGGGTGCGATCAAAATCAGTTTAAGCTTCACGAAAACCCAAAGCATCAACCAAAGGGCGAGCAAGTTGCCTTAAAATATCAAACGACTGTGAAGTTCGCGGTCAAAATTTGTGAAGGCGTTATTAAGGTCGAGGAAAGTGGATTCCTCAGTCGCCTACCACGCCAAGCATTGACGCAATCGACCAACCGGTTTGATGTTAAGAATAATTACTGTTTCGACCCTGAATTTTGATTAGAATTTCGGAGCCTCTTCAGCTGTGCCTGCGATGGTCCGGAAACGCTTCACGTTCCCTCGGTTTGACTTTCGCAAGAATTGTGCGAACGTCTCAGCGAATGACATCTTGGACGGAGTCGCAACGGTTGATTGCCCTCGGTTCTCTCGACGATAAAACCGATGATAATACAATTGGAATGATGAACTCGTCTGGCTTGGCAGTACTACAACGTTGAAAGATTCAATATCGTGATGACTTTTGGAAAACTCTAGCAACCAATAAATCTAAAGGAAAGACTTTTGAGCCATATTGGCCATGAAGCCTCGCCGTTTTGCTTTGCTTTTTCCTGTAATGATCGCCCGAAACTTATGAAGAAATATCATCTCCTCTGTGCAGCGATTAGGGAAAGTCAACTTCTTGAGAAACAGGCTATTGAGACGTTTGTCTCGGACTTCGAGACGGCCAATCCTTCGTTAGAAGAATCGACAGCTGCCGAAAAATTTGCCGAGTTCTTGATTCGAAAAAAAGCGATTACCCTCTGGCAAGCGCGGCTTTTGGTGCGTGGAAAGTATCGTGGATTCTTCCTAGGTAACTACAAAATACTCAGCCTCATCGGCAAAGGAGGGATGAGTACGGTCTATCTTGTCGAGCATGTCACGCTTCGGAAAAAACGTGCTCTGAAAATTCTTCCTAACGAGCTCAACGAAAACTCATCCCAGTATGAACGATTTATTCGGGAGGCAAGAGCGTCTGCGAGCCTGGAGCATCCTAACATCGTCCGTGCGTTTGACATCGACAAAAAAGGGGATACGCACTTTATTGTCTTGGAATTTGTCGACGGTAAAGACCTTGACTACATCGCGAAAACGCAAGGTCCACTCGGCTTCAACAGAATCTGCGATTTCATGGTTCAGGCGTGTGAAGGATTGCAATTTGCCCATGAATCGGGAATGATTCATCGCGACATCAAACCGGCGAATTTGATTCTCGATAAAAAAGGCGTGGTCAAAGTCCTCGATATGGGGCTTGCGCTTCAAGCGTCCGATGAGGACGAAAGTGAAAAAGCAGCCCTGACGATCACGTACGACGATCACTTGGGGACCGCTGATTACCTTGCCCCAGAACAAGCAATCAATAGTCATGGTGTTGATGCTCGCGCTGACATTTACAGCTTAGGTGGGACTTTTTATTTTCTATTGACGGGGCAGCCTCCCTTTCCTGACGGGTCTGTCGTTCAGCGAGTTGCGATGCATCAAACACAAATGCCGCGGCCCATCAAAGAGCTTCGTCCAGATTGCCCTGACGGGTTAGTCGATATTTGCTGGAGGATGCTTCAAAAGAAACCTGCCGCTCGCTATGCAAGTGCGAAGGAAGTCAAGGAAGCGATTTTAAATTGGCTTGCAAACGGATCGGGCAAGGTTCCGGTCAGTGTTGGTCAAGGATGGTCCGATGAGCTGGTTCGACTTGACGAACTAACACCGGGTTCTAGCAATGATATGCAAGGAAAAGACTTGTTTGCGGACGGCAGTGGTTTAGAAAATCCCATGCCCATTTCGGGCACAAGTATTCTTGATCTCGGGCTCAATCCATCAGATCTAAACGCACCTTCTCTGTCACCTTCCCACATGACTCCCGACGAAAGCAATAGGAAACTGAATGACGAAACTGTTATTCGAAAAAACGTGGAGCGGACAAAGCTAATTTGGATGTCCGTCGGCGTCCTGCTAACCGTTGGAGCGACGATCGGAATCATGGCAGTTTTGAATTCAATGAGTGGCGATGTTTTGCCCGTAAATAACGACAAAAATACGGTTCCAGCCGTACGCGAATAAAAATCGGAATGTGAAGAACCATTGCCGCTATGACCCGCCGTCGATTCTTCACCCCAACTTTTCAAATGAGCCTGTTATGAAAACGATCGCGGTAATCACCACGCCAATTGATTATCGGAAATTCAAGTTGAGCTTTTTTGGCAGCAATGGTTTGATTGCATCAAAGCGATATTTGGGCACGCCGATCGCCATGGCTAAGCCCGCCTCAGGATCTTTTAATATTTCCTGACAGAATTGCTTGTAGTCGTCTTCTAAGATAAGTCCCTTCTCCAAATAAAGCCGTCCTTCTGCAAGAGATTTCAAGACATCGTTGTCTTTTTTGGCGATGAGTAGGGCGAGCCGTTTCAGGACATTTGTTCGAGCGATATTTCGGGGAAACTCGCTCAACGCAATGTTTTCCCGCGCGAATTTGTCCAGTTTCTTCATGGCTGTGAAAACCGCGTCTTCCTTTAAGTGATTGTCTCGTTCCTGCTCGATTTTCAAATTGTTTAGCGTTGCGCTCTTCATCAGTTCTTTGCCACGTTGTACGTCAATGACGAAAAGGGTGGTCGTGTTCATCGTTTTGTTTCGGATACGACGTAATTCAATCTCCAAAAGCAGCAAAAGATCAATGCCCCGTTCACGAGCAACCTGTAAGTGATACGAGCGGCTGCTTCCGATTGCGACTTCTACGCCAGAATGGTGCAGGTCCGGTTGTTTTCGGCTATCAAATAATTCCTCATCGGTTGATTTCCTCTCCAGTTTTTTACGACGATTGTCGCCATCTCGATTAGAACTAGGACGAGAAGCTTGATTTTGCGAAGACACGATCATGGAATGCTCTTGCATGATCTTTCCCATGAGTCCGTCGTCAACCAATTTTCTGAGGACAATCGCAGAATCGAGCCCAATCTGTCCTGTTTTCTTTTCCAGCGTTTTGGTGCCCGGTCGTTGTACGGTGATTTGTCGATCAACAGCCCGTTTAATGGGATCCGTATTATCTTTTGGGTCTCCTAAAGAAATCCCGATTTGCCAGCGTAACGACATTGCTGGGCGTTGCAGAGCTTTGCACCACCTGTAATTACCGAACGCAACAGAGTCGTCTTCAATCAGAATACGGGCATAATTCAATTTCATGGCTGTTGCTTGATCCCCATCGAGCAAGGAATCCGTTTCCAATTGTTTCATTCTTGCCGAATAAGGATTTGTAGGCAGGGAGTTTGATGATGTCGAGCGCCTGTCGTCAGCACCCAACGCCTTGGTTTCGTTCTCGTTGGAGTCGTTGGATTTGGCGTTCGTCGCCGAATTGGGGGCAGAGGTACCTGATTCTACAAGCTGATTATCAGGTTTGTTAAAATCAGATTCTTCGACGGGAGTCAGAAGATTAGCGGGGTAGCTGTCGCCGCGATCATAGGAAAGCATCGCCGTGAAATCTCTTGGATCGCACGTAATGCTGACTTTCTCCAACCGACCATCACCAAAAATCACGATAAACTGTCCGCTATATTTCCCTCCAAGATGCTCAAAAATCTCTTTGCCCTGTTTCAGCTCAAGGTCGGTTGGCCTTGTCCATGTTGTCGCTTTGCTTTCGTCAACATCTATGATTCCCACGGTATCGGAAACGCCATCTTCGAGTCGCAAAAGCAAGGTTGGCCTGTTTGATCGATATGCCGTAAATGAATCGATCGGCGCGAGAAGTGTGGTTTTGCCTTTCTCGGATGTGGTTTCGTATTCAGGCGGCATCAAGTCAATAAGTCGATTGTTCAGCGGGGAGTTGTACCGGGATTCGACATCAAATTTTTCGTAGAGTTCCGGGTATCCTAGATAGGGCAGTAATTCAACTCTCCAGCTCAAGTAAGACTTGCCGTTGATTGTTGCGGACGGATACTGACGTTTGTCCTCGACGTATTTCCTAAATGCTAGGGCTACCGCATTCAGCTTTTGGTATTGATTTAACGAAGCGCGTCTCTCATTCAGTTTTTTTACCATCGACTTGCGAAATTGAATGAAATCGCCGGATAAAGTGCTCGCGGATTTTGCGTTTTGCGCTTCCATGCTGTTCAGCTTTGCTTTGCTGTTCGTTGCAACCGACTTTCCTGATTTCCTGCCATCATTTTGTTTCCCGTGTTCGGGCGATTTAGATTGTTCTCCAGTCGATGGGCTCTTCTCTGCAGATTCAACGTCCCTGTCTTTTTTCTTGGCAGGTAGATTCCCGGCGCCCATTTTTCTCTTGAGCCGTGCCATTTGCGATGCGCGACCATTACATCCCGACGCGACAACGGACATAACAACGCTCAATAACAGGCAAAGCGAAACCACTTTCTGCGTCGACAAATATCTGATGATCATTGGAAAGTGAATTCTCATGCTTCTGCCTTAAAAATGTGGCAATGTTGAACGGTTTTATTGCTGATGAGCAACTTGTAATTGAACTTGCATCTCGCAAAATGCGCAGTCATCTTGAATGCTCGGTTCTAATCGATGACGAAAAAATCCAAGTCAAAGTCAAGTGGGTGGACTCGCGGATGGTCGAATTTTAGGTGGACCGATCCGAAACTGCCTTCACGATCAAACAGTGAAGGATTGACGCCGCTTGGGATGGTTAGCTTTAGTTTGTAAACACCATGTTTCTCAACTCGACTGTTAAGCGGCGTGAGTTTGACATCCACGAAGCTAGGTTCGGTCGCAACCTCACGAATTGAAATAGCCTTTTGCGGATCATTTACCGTAAGCATAAATTCAATGGTCTTACCAAGCTGACTTTCAACGCGACCGATCCGTGCTACTCCATCTTCGGTGAGTTCGAATTCGTTTGTTGCTGACAATGAGATCCTGCGTACGACTTTGCCGCAAACATCTATTGAGTGTTCGAAAGACGTAGCATCACCCGAAACCGTAAAGTTGATTTTTCCGTAAAACCATCCAGGTCTAGTCGGAGGTTTCAGCTTGAGCTTCAGATTAAAACCACTTGCGGCAGAATGAACGGCAAGTTGCTCCGGTGTGCCGGGACTTAATTCGGCAGACAAGTCCTTGCCAAAAGTAGACGTGACGTTTGAAATCTGTAGATCCTTCCATTCACCGCTAAAAACGAAGATCTCGTTCTCAACAAGTTTTGAATCGGGAATGATTCGCTGAAAGTCAACTTTGCTTGGCGACACGCCAAATTCTCGAGCGACTTTTCCTTTAATATAAAATTTGATTTTCTGTTGGTCGGGATCATTTGTATAAACGCTTCCCGAATGACTGAATTGCTTCGCGAATTCTACCGTTTTCCAAGTCAACTGAACTTCGCCGGTCTGGGCCGGTGCAATGATTCGATCCAGTATTTTGATCGCTGTGCATTTGCATGTTTTTGGACCGACCAGCAGATGGAGCGGCTTGTCCCCATCATTACGAATTTTGAACTTGTATGATTGTTCAATATTCGGAGGAAGCACATCGAAGTCGAAAACGGTTTCGATCGGGTGCGCGACCGTTGCTCCAACGTCATTCATTGTTTTGTCGTACCAATAGTTTCGGTATGACTTGTAATCAGATTTTCGAATTTCCTCTGTGTCAGTCGATCCGCATCCGGTAACTATCAAGAAAGCTAAAAGGAGAGTGTTTTTTTTCATATTCGTATTCAATTACAAAAAGGTGGGCTTTGTGACAAAGCCCACCCATAATAGTTTTCAAGCTGGTAAACGAATTACTCGAATACGCCGCCTTTGGTTATACCGATCAAGAATACACCGTTGAACATTTCGGTAGGCGAAATTTCGACGGTTGATGTGGTGTACCCGACGTTCGAGTAGTCTGCCAATGATGGATCAACTGGGAAACCAGGATTCAGGAATTTATCGCCATCTTCATCCGTGAAAGAACGAACGCTCAGGTCTGCGAACAAGATGTTTGCAGAGGTCTTGGTTCCTGTTCCGTGCCATGCGTACCAGTCACGAGTGTCTTGCAGGTAGGTTCCTGAAGTATCCGTTGGGGGCGCAATGTTACCGGCTTGTTCAGCGTTAAGTTGAGTGGTTAACACTGCTGCCTGATCAATTAGATTCAAAGTTTGTGATGATGAGTCCCAATAAGCAGGGCCGTCATTGAAAGCTTCAGCAAGCAATTCGCCAGCGCTAATAAATTGCTTGTTTTCGACGCTTCCGTTTGCGAATGGGTCAGCGGTGGTTCCGTCAGCCAAAAACTCACCAAATTCCAACTCACTTGCCAAAAGAGCTTCATCAACATCACCAGGAGCTCCACAACCAAGGAATGCAATTCGATCTGTCGAAACCGCACCAGAACCAGCGACCTTCAACGTTAAAGCTCCGAGCGTCGTGCTCAATCCTTTCAGGCCTGAGTTTCCGGGAGTTCCACCTGCAGTGATTTGAGTTCCATTTACGTTGAAACGAGGTACGCTTCGTACCAAGTGCCAGCCTGCAGCGTAATTGGTGTTGTAACCGCGACCGTAGAAGTATCGAGCCACCAACGCCGTACGCTCATCGGTGGATTCAGCGGTTCCAGCGAACGTTGTTCCGCCACCAGTTCCGGTCAATGCTGTACCCGGCCAAACTGAATTTCCGCAAATTCCGGCGTTCAGCAATGCAGCTGGAGCTCCGTCTTTCGCGTCGGTGGTATCTGCACCCAAAAGGTCATTCAGCTTTTCTGAACCCAACAAAGGTGAAGATGGGCAGAGCAATTCGGTGGGGGTGCCGGCGCCTTGGTTGACCATGTCTGCAACATAACCATAGGTGTCCATGCATCCATCGCGACGGAAATCAGAAGCACCAGAGCAATAACGACCCTTCTTGTCGTTGTCAGCAAATAACTGCATTGAAACGCCGAAGTTTCGCAAGTTGTTTGAGCACGCGGTTTTTTGAGCTGCTGCTCGAGCTCGTGCGATTGCTGGAACCAGCAACGCGATCAGAATGCCAATGATCGCGATAACGACCAAAAGCTCGACTAAGGTAAAACCTTTTTTGTTTGAAACTTTCATTTCGTGAATCAGATCCTAAAATAAGAGAAAGTAATGTTGATTTTTGAAGATTGACTATGCTTTTGGAGTTGGGTCGAGTTTGAGTTGGCCCAACTCCGTTTTTTTAAATCGTTTTTTCTGAAAATGTAAATCGTGGTGCTTTTCAACACCTCCTTTCATGATTTTCAAAGGCGAAGGATTCGGTTCCTGATTTCATTTTTTGATCTTCAATGCTAGGGTGTCGGAAAGTTTATAAGTGGTTGCGACCTTTTTGCCGTCTTCAATGCGTAGCTCGTTTTCGTCGCTCGCAAAAAAATTATTCGCGTCGAATCCTGAATTCATATATCCATCTCGGTTAACGTCTTTGAAGCCAACAACGCTGCCATCGGCGAACAGAATGTTGCAGGTATTGGAATGAAGAGGAGCGAATGACGAAAAATCTTGGACCGAAAGCTCCGCCCAAGTTAACCAAACTCCGGCACTAAAATCGTCGGGAACAACCATGGTTGACCTTAATTTGGGGCCGCTGGTGAAATCCTTCACCAAGAATGTTCCGGCCGCGTTGCCGCCGATATCAAAAGGTAAGACTGCCGGAACAACGGCACCGTCTCCCATTAATGGAATGTTTCCTAGACCGCCTTTGAATGAATCAGCTTGTAATGCCGTAAGCGGACCGGTTGTTGAGTTCAAAGATCGAATGTTCGCATCGCATGCATCATTTTTCTGTTTCAAAGTGCCATCCGAATTGAGGTCCACTTCGCCGCGAACAAGATACCAGCTGGCAGTGAAATTCGTGTTAAAACCCTCGTCGTAAATTTCAGTTTTGACGAGTTCTGTTCGCTCATCACCGACAGCCATCATCCCGTCAACTATCTCATAGCAGGGAGCTGCAATTGGGCGCCCCGCTGGATCGAGCAACGGTTTTTTGCCTGCCAGTGAAACACAATCGTCGGATACGATATCGGCGATGTCGGATGGCTCTAGCGAAAGCAATTCCAAATACGTCTGGCTCAAGCCTCCAGGGTTTGAGGGACAGAGTAATTCTCCTGGTCGGCCGCCATTCGAATTTATCAGGTCAGCGACCCAGCCGACTTCTGTGACAGCTCCGTCCCCAGTCCAGCTAAATGCTCCGGAGCAGAAGGCACCATCCGGTTCCGTCGTAGAAAATGCGATAAGAGATTTTCCAATGTTGGCTAGATTGCTCTGACATTGAACTTTTCGAGCGCTAGCACGAGCCAAAGAGATCGCAGGGAACAACAACCCAATCAAAATGCCGATGATCGAGATCACGACCAAGAGTTCGATTAAAGTAAATGCCGCAAATTTCCTGCGGAATCTTGATATCTCTGGTATGTTCTTCAACTTCAAATTCCACGGTCAAATCAACAATATCCGTGAGGCATACACATGCACCAATTCCGGAAATTGCGTGCAGTTATGTTCGCCGTAAAAAATGAATAAGAAGCGAAGCCTTTGTTAAGAAAGGGTTAAAAACGGATCAGGTTTTTGCGGAAATGAAGTTAGAATTCGTGCCCCGAATTTCAGGCACGCGGAAGTTAAGCACTCGGTTATGCTACGCTGGATTCGACTTCGAAGTTCGTTGAAACCGAGGTTTCATTTCACCTTCTCGAGCTTTGCCAGAAAAAATCCGTCAAATAGATCATGGGGCAAAACGGGAATCGCTTCGTTCGTCTTTGAGTGACATTCCTTGTCTTTCCAGCCGGTAAATTCGCCCTGTTGATTCAAAATGGGCAGGTTGATCTGTATTCAGTTCGCCTCAGGTGTATCCGTCAGGAAATCCGAAACGACGGCTTCATTTTCTTCTGGTGCAAATGAGCAAGTGCAATACAAAAGCGTCCCGCCCGGTTTTAATGCGGCAAATGCAGAACGAATCAGCCCGTATTGCTTTCTGGCCTGCTCTTTAATCTTGCGTAGTTTCCAATGTTGCCAACTTGCGGGGTCGTCTTGGTGGATCCGAGATTCGCCACTGCATGGAGCGTCCAATAAAACGCGATCAAATCGCTCGGGCGTTTTTTTTTCCAACCGTTCGCCCATCTTTCATATACGTTCGCGTGATTTCAGAGCCGTACCGTTTTAAATTGGTTTGAAGTTTAAAGGACTGGCCCCTGACCGGTTCGACGGCCGACAGTTTTCCTTCGTTGCGCATCTTTGCCGCGATATGTAATGTCTTTCCGCCAGATGCAGCAGCCAAGTCCAAAACGGCTTCGCCAGGTTGGGGATCGAGAACCAGCGTGGCCAACATGCTGGACGGGTTTTGAACGTAGATCAACGATTGATCAAAGGCATTGCTGGCAATTAACGCGTCGCGCTGATCGGATTCAATCCAAAACGCGTCCTCGAAAAAAGGTGCATCTGTACAGTCGGGCAACTACGAGATCTTTTTTGCCAAAATGCCTTCTTCCGACAAAATCGAAAGAGCATCTGTCGAATCGTCTAACAGTGTGTTGACTCGAAAAGCCGTTTACTTTTGGGCCGAGAAAGAACCTGCGAATTTGGAACGGGATTGAGGTTCAACAATCGACGCAATCCGAGCCAGAAACTCGACTGGAATGGTATCGGGGAGAGTGGCTTTCGTTTTGTTTTTTCAGGCACAACAAAATTGGAACGATTTACGGTTTCGATACGAGATGATCGACTCGTTGTATAAACCTGCATATTTAGCACGCGTGTGACGTGAGCTTCTAGCGCTTTCAGCTTGCGAAGATCATATGTCGCGTGAGCTACCATCGCTACCGAGGCTGTTTCGCACACTTCAACGGTCGGCCTCACGGTGGCCATTCTAGATTCAACATGATGCCAAAACGCCGTCGATACGGTAAAACTCAGATACCGATCCAACACCAACTCCGTGTTTCCAATGCCAAAAATCACAGCCAAAAATTATCCTCAGTCGACCGTTGCCTGCTTCGATGCAACTATCGGTGGATTGCCACGCCGGAAATTAGACCCAGCATTAAACAATCGGTTCTTGGAACAGCTGGCCGAGGCAGGCGCCGAAGCGCTGTTGATTGCGGCATCGACTGGCCACGGACACTTACGTACGGTTGAGGAATTAAACGAATGGTTTCTTTCCACCAACGACGCGTCAATCGATTCGATAGTGAAAATAGCGCTGCTTCGACCTGAAGACGGAATAGCTGCGAATTCGAAACTTGCGAAAACTCTTGCAGGCTCAGATTTTGATGTTGGGTTTGTGCGACCAGGAAATGACCTTTCACCGGACGCTACCGACCGAGAAGTCGCTGATAACATGCTCCCGTCCATTAAAGCGATTGCCGATGTGGGGCTTGCCGTTGGTGTTTATTCAATTCCCGATGTGAGCGGATTGCCTTTGCGACCTGACGCCGTCGCGATGGTCTTGGATGAATGCGAGTCGATTGTTGCGATTAAGGTGACGGAGTCAAATTATCAACAAAGCACCAAGAAGTTTTTGGACGATACACGTTTGAGTGAACTGAAAATTGTTCAAGGGTGGGATCCGTTTTTGGCGAACGCTTTGAAAGATGATCCCATTCGCTGCGGAGTCACGTCTGGACCGATGTCGTTTGCGATCTTTCAATACCTGCACATCTTGAACGCAGCCAAAGATCACGATTGGGATGAAGTTGAATTGGCTCAACACGCGGTCACGCAGTTGTTTGAATCGATGCAGGATGATCCGGCGAAGTTCGCCGACCTGCAAAGGGCCAAATATATCATGGGGCTGGGGCATCCGATTACCGGGAAAATAGATGATTCACAAATTGAACGTGTATTCGACGCATTGGAAAAAGTGGATCGAGTTGAGGACCGAAACCGATTGGCAGCCAGTTTGAACTTAATGGGCGACGGTCCGTTTGCCGAACGGCTTC
>Ga0316204_10009235_pt1 | contig 13279 bp, 12 predicted proteins | sample 6monrhotite_MG_2_FD_205661 | JGI IMG/M metagenome (GOLD analysis project Ga0316204, IMG submission 205661) | Microbial mat bacterial communities from mineral coupon in-situ incubated in ocean water Damariscotta River, Maine, United States -... | ecosystem: Environmental > Aquatic > Marine >... | reverse complement strand
ACGACAGCTACCGCTTCAAAGCCAGCTCCGAGATTGCAAAACAGAAACGGAAGGAGGCACCAGCATTGACCACATCATGACGAACAAAGCATAACGACTGAGCGGGTCAAATCTCGGTGACAATACCCGGTCAGTTCTCAGTGACATTCAACATCATCACCTCGTCCACCGGGTCGGAATAGCCCACGACATGCAGACCGTGGTCGGCAATGTCGATGACGCGGCGGCCATCTTCGTCTTCGACATAGGCGTCACGCAGCGTCCATTCGTCGGGCACGACCCAGTCTAGGGCCTGCGCGCCGGACGCGATCTCGTGCACCTGCAGGTCGGGCAGGAGCATCTTGAGATAGGCGAAGGTTTCGCGCACGCCGGGTCCGGACAGGCTTCGACGAATGGGGTAGAGATCGCGTGCCCACCCGATCATCTCGGTGCCAATCCCCTCCGGTTGCGGGGAGATACCCGTTTCACTGCGCCCTCGATGCTCCATGGCCCCCCCGAAATGCCATTGCGGTCAGCAGATTGCCTGCGTTGCCCGGAAATCCGGACGTTCCTGCCGGAGGGGTGGCACAGATGCAAGACGGCGACGCAGAAAAAGTTGGAACCTGCGGCGCGGTGGGATAGGGACTGGTGGAACCGGAATTTCTCGGGCAGTGGCAAGGCAAGGATCAGATGAAAAGGCGGATAAGTGTTTTTCTCAACGGCATGCCGGAGTTCGAAAACCTCTTTCCCGTAGCGGCACGTCTGCAGGCGCGGGGGCGAGTCGAACCGGTATGCTATACACCGCTGGAGGCAACCTGGAGAGAGCCACGGCTACGACAGTTGATCCGACAGTCGGGGCTGTCGGTGACGGTCCGTCCCAACCGTATGTTCAAGGCCTTTCCCGGGCATTACCTCGCGCGGGCCGATGCCAACCTTACCATGCTGGACCCGCTTCTGGATAACGGCCCCAACCGGCCCCGCAGCAAGGAAATCCTCGCCCGCAAGATCCCGTCGATCCTGGTTCAGCACGGGGTGATCCAGCGGCATATCGCGGTCCGGGTCGACATGGATGATGTCGATTACTGGTCCGACCGCCTGCTGGTTTTCGAATCCCTGATGGACACCAATGTGCTGTCCGGGGCGACGCAGCAGAAACTGCGGGTTGTTGGCTTCATCAAGCCGGTTTTGTTCCCGCCACACCCGCCGCGCGCCGCCCTGCCGGACCACGACAAGGCCATTTTGCTATGCCATTCCTTCCGGTGGGAAGGGCGGTATCAGGATGCCGATGTCGACAGGTTCTTCGAACTGGTCAAAGCCTATGCTGCCCGCCACCCCCGGCATCTGCTGATCGTGCGCGGCCATCGCGGCAAGGTGCGCAAGAATTACCGCTCTCAGACCCGCGATCTTGCCCAATTTCCCAATATTGTCGTGTCTCACGCCTATAAAGGGCCGCTCAAAGGTATGTCCATGACCGATGTGTTGGGGCTGAGCGACTTCTGTATTTCCAGCGCTTCGTCGGCCGTGCTGGACAGTATCTATATGGGCAAACCGACGGCGGTTTACGAAAACGATCACCCCGTTTTCCGTGATCTTCCCGAAATCGTTGACATGGAGTCTATGGAGCGTTTCATTGCCGAGCCCGACATGGCTAGCATGGCCAATATGGCCACCCATTACGGCATTGTGGAACACAATATCGACCGCGCCTGCGCAGAGATTGAAAGCTGCCTGCTCGGGGCCTGATTTCCGGCACCGCCAGGGCCTGTCAGGCAAAGGAATCCTTGAAGAAATAGGTGCAGTTGTACCATTCGTAGAACCCGGCAAAAGCAGCAGCTGCATCGCCGGGCGGGTAGGCGGGGGGATAGTCGAACTCCTCCATGACGCCGCGCATCCAGAACTCGATGATCATGGCCTCATCATCCGAAATCCGCTCGCGCCAACGCCCGATATTTTCGGCTGATACCCCTGAAAACACCGTGCCCTCGTGGCTGTTTCCCGCATAGCCCCCCCCAAGGAAGGTCGGTGACAGCAAAACCGGATCAAAAGCCAGGCCACAGAAATCGGCAACTTTCCGCATTGTGGCATCCGTTTCCTGTGCCACATCCTCGAAACGCACGGACAGGAAGCGATCAGAAAACTCGGCGCTCATCGCATTGGAACACAGGAAATCCACCCGCGCGCGATTGATGAGGCTGGCCAGCGTCTTCTTTTCGTCCTCGCCAAGCCTGGCGTAGTAGGTGCCGACACCTGTTTTCAGAGCGGCATAATTGTCGCGCGGATCCCGGAGCAGGTTCAGCATTTTCATGTCCGAAAAATCGGTCAGAAGCTCCCGCGCAAAGATCGCCTGGCTTGTCTCTTTCACAACCCATGTCTTCTCGGGGTCGGCGGCGATGGTTTCCGCAAAAGCCTCCAGAACGCGCCGCAGGACTTTGCTTCGGCGGCCGGTATCGCCGGGCCGGAGACCTGCGCGGAAGTGATCCCAAAAGGCGCTGAAGGCGAACGCCCGGCCACCACCTGCAGGAACCCTACCTTCCATCGGGGCTGTGACTTTTTCCAGCACAACCCGCAGTCGGCACAGCAGGTTTTCCTGCTCCGGCCCTGAGGCGACAAAGCAGGGGAAATACGCATAGAACACGGAAATATCGACCGGAAACGAGTTCGCCTCCGTATGGCCTTCGAAAAGTTTGTGGAAAACCGAGGTCCCGGACTTCCGGTGCCCGGTTACAAAGATGATCTTCATGGTCTCTCAGAAGTCCTTCGCCGCCGTCCGCCCATATCTAAGTGAGCCAACTCGCACGGTAGTGCAAGGTCGAACTCCAATCCCCGGCTATTCCCCCTTGGCAGAAGGACCACCGATCCCAGCGCAATCATGCTCTGCCCCCTGAAAACTGAATCGTTTGCAGCTGGAGTTTTCCGCTAGGTCATGTTGATGGCGTGGATGCCCCCACCTGACGGCATCGCAATGTGCCAATATGATGAGTGTTGAAACCATCACAGAAGGAGGGAGCATCCATGTCCGAGGTTACGATTATCGGGATCGATCTAGCTAAGCGCATTTTTCACCTGCACCTTGCCGGTCACGACGGATTCGTCGTGTTTCGCAAAAGGCTTTCCCGTGGCCAGCTACCGGCGTTCATGTCTCAGGTTCCGCAGTGTGTTGTCGCCATGGAGACGTGTGCAACGGCGCATAGCTGGGAACAGGTGTGGGAACAGGGATCACGAGTCTACAATTATTTCATTATTTTCAAAGGGCAATTAGGCCTTTGTGGCGGAGGAGGTGTCCGAAATACTATCCGCACAAAATGTTGTAAAATAATGAAAATTATTCACATCAAAATCTTTATACCACACTTAATACCACTCAACATCAAAGATTTTGACGTTTTGATGCCACCTTTGTGAAGGTGTTAGAGTGGCCCCAAGCCTTCATCGAAGGTCGCAACCAGCCTTCTAAGCTGTTGTCCGATGCGTTCGACAATGGACTTCCGCTCAAGGATCTTGGGTTTCTCGTGAAGAGCCTCCACGATGGCCCCCTGCAAGGGTTCCTTTCCTGAGAAATGATATTGTTCGATCATTCCCTTGAACACAGTGGAGTCGATCCCTTCAACCTTGCACAGTTCAGCAATCGCATTGGTTCGCTCTTCACCCCAGAAGTCTGCAAATACCTCGGAAACCGTCTGACCGTCCGAAATAGTCGGCATGTGTTGTTCGATGAACTTTTCGATCAACTCGCGCTTACTGCGAAGGTGACGCTCTGAGCCAAGAAGATCATAGACCATCTTCTTTTTGACTAAGGACGCGTCGCGTAACTTTGGATCAAGGCTGTCTTGATCCTCCAACGCTTCAGCCAAAAGCGCCAAGATATATGCAACGTTGATTTCGTCCCTCTGAATCAATTCCAATTCGAAATCGACTTCATTTATGATCGATGCCGCATCGTCTGGCTTGTCGGACTTGGTCTTGTCGTGAATATCCAAGTATTTGCTTTTGTAGTCCTCAAAGTCTTGTGGAGTCAGATCCAAATCGCCAGCGCTGTATTCGGTGAAGCTTGTCAAAATGTTGCGAAGCCTAATCAGATCCCGAAAGGCTTGGACAAAGGCAAGCTGATCCTCCTCGGATTTTAGATCGTTTACGTTGTCTGCGTCTGGGGCGATTTCCCTTAGTGCCCTAACCGCCTCATTGAATCGTTCGAGGTAGTCGCCGTAAGGAGCCATGAGAATAGTCTCAATGGCATCTTTGTTGGAAAACAGTGTGATAGCCTGATCCGTATTGGGTTTGAGATTGCGAAAGCAAACGATGTTGCCTTGTGATTTCACCTGTCCCAAGATCCGGTTGGTGCGTGAGAAAGCTTGGATCAGCCCATGATATTTCAGGTTTTTATCGACATAGAGCGTGTTCAGCTTCTTGGCGTCAAAGCCTGTCAGGAACATGTTCACGACCAGCAAAATATCCAGCCGGTCCTTGTCCAATGCGTCCTTCCGATCCCGATCCTTCAGCCGTTTGTTCAGGTGGTTGTAATAGGTATAGAACGCCTTGCTGTCCTTTACCGTTTCCTTGGTTTGATACATCGCGTTGTAATCCGCGACAAAGGACTCAAGCCGGTCGCGCTTGTGCACATCGACGGAAGCGTCGGCTACGTTGAAATCAGGCTCACCGATCAGGCCATCGGCATCTGGGTCGGGCTCATTGGGGCTGTAAGTGAAAATCGTTGCAACCCTTAGGTGATGTTCACCTGCCTCCTTCTTGCGCCGGAACGTCTCATAGTATGCGATCAGGGCATCGACAGAACTCACACATAGCATCGCGCTGAACTTCTTGCCGTGGGTCTTGGTGTCATGGTTCTGGATGATCCAATCGACAACGCCTTCGATCCGGTCAGGGCTGTCAAAGAACTCCTTCACGTTGATCGCAGGCACATCCTCATCGATCAGACTGCCATCCTTACGCTTCAGCTTGCCCCAATACTCGACCGAGAATCGCAGCACGTTTTCATCAGCAATCGCGTCTGTGATCACGTATTTATGCAGGCATTCGTTGAAAAGATCCTTCGTCGTCCGCTTGCCGACCGCGTTGTCCGCAAAGATCGGCGTGCCGGTGAACCCGAACATCTGCGCCTTGCCAAAGAACTGCACGATCCGCTTGTGGGTATCCCCGAACTGCGAGCGGTGGCATTCGTCGAAGATGAACACGACCCGCTGGTCCTTGACCGCCTGCAACGCGCCCTCATAACGATCACGCGAAATCGCGGTGTTCAGTTTCTGGATCGTGGTGACGATCAGCTTGGTATCGCCACCCAACTGACCCACCAGCGCCTTCGTGTTGTCGGTGCCATCAACCGACCCGTCCGAGAAGTGGTTGAACTCTTTCGTCGTCTGATAATCCAGATCGGCGCGGTCCACGACGAACACCACCTTTTCGACCTTGGGGTTTTCGATCAGAACCTGCGCGGCTTTGAAGCTGGTCAGTGTCTTGCCCGAACCCGTTGTGTGCCAGATATAGCCATTCTTGCGCCCCGCCTTTACGCGGGCATCAATCGCCTCGACTGCGAAATATTGATAGGGCCGCAACACCATCAGCACCTTGTCGCTCTCGTGCAGCACGATATATTTGCTGATCATCTTGCTGACGTGGCACTTTTCCAGAAACGCATCGGCAAAGGCGTCAAGCTGCGTCACCAACTCGTTGTCTTCCTCGGCCCAGAAAAACGTCTGTTTGAAATCCTGATTGCGGTTGTTGGCGTAATACTTGGTGTTGACCCCGTTGCTGATCACGAACAACTGCACGTATTGGAACAGCGCGCTTTCGGCCCAATAGCTGTGACGCTGATAGCGGTTGATCTGGTTGAACGCCTCCTTCAGCTCAACCCCGCGCCGCTTCAGCTCGATCTGCACCAAGGGCAATCCGTTGATCAACAACGTCACATCAAAGCGGGTCTTGTGGTGGCCAGTCACCGTCACCTGGGTCGTAACTTGGTATTGGTTCTGGCACCATTCTTGGGTGTTGAGGAATTGTAGATAGAGCGGCGTGCCATCATCGCGGGTCAACTGCATCCGGCCCCGCAGAGTCTTGGCCTTTTCGAATACATTGCCCTTGTCGAGGTGGTTGAGGACCTTGGCAAATTCACTGTCCGAGAGCGTCACGCCGTTATGCTTGCCCAGCTGCGCGCGCAGGTTGGCGTGCATCGCAGGCATATCGGGGAGGGTGACAGGGGCATAGCCAAGCCCGGTCAGGCGTTTGACCAGATCAGATTCAAGCTGCGCTTCAGTTTGGGTCATAAGTCGATATCCAAGTCTAAGGAGGAGAGCTCCTCCATCATATCGCTATAACTGGCGAGCTGGATTTCGTAATCCTCCAAATACAAGTGAAACAGCGCTTCACTATAAAGCAGCTTGCCTTCAAGTGGATTCAAGTCGTCCAGATAGTCATTGAAGTTTGCGTTGTCTTCATAGACCAAACCATCTTCTTCATCCGTTTCAGCCTCAGCTTTTTCTTTCAGCTTGATCTGAAGATAAGAGGAATAAATGTAGCGAAGTATCGTCCCGGAAACCTCGTTTGTGATCTCAGCGAGACTGAAATGGCTTTGTAGCTTCTTTGGCACTGCCTTTCCGTGGGCAATATCTCCTCGTGCGTTTCGAAGGGTTGCGATTGCAAATGCTAAGGAAGCACCGCGTTGCGCAAAATCATCCTCGTAAACGTCATCATTTTCTTTTAGGCACCTCAGCGCGCGCTTGATCAGTTTGTCACTTTTTGCTTCGCTTGGCTTGTCTAGGTCAGCTAACTCGACCCCGTTCTCCAAATTGAGGATTATCGTCTTCGAAAACCCCTGAAGCAACGAATTGCAGCATTCGATTGCAGTATCGGGACGTGAATGCTCATAGTTCAAAGCCTTATCAACAATAGGCAAATAGTATTCGAACTCTGGAAGTTCATCCAGGTTTTCCACAATCATAGCCTTCAAACGTTCCATCAAACGACCTACACAAACATCTGCTGCAACAGACCTTTTTTGAAGTCTTGCATAAGGTCAAGCTGCCCCGAGACCGCCGCGATCTTGGCATCCATGGCAGAGAGCGCCTCGGCGATTTTGGCTTGTTCGTCGAGGTGGGGGATAGAAACACGCCACGATTGCAGCGTCTTAAAATAGAGTCGTGTTCGAGTTCCGCCAAGCTTTTGCATTGCTGCAAATCGAGCGAACTCGTCGCTATTATTTAGCCACAGCCGCAGATAGCGCACATCCATACCGGTGGTCCCAAATACAGGATACTCTTTGCTAACTGCAATTTCGTGACCTAAGTCATTCAAGTTGAACTTGAACGTCAGATCATCGCTCATATGGCGGTAAACGATAAGCCCCGGAGGAACAACGCCATACTCCCCCTCGTTTGAAAGTTCACGGTCAGCGAAATAGTCCTTTTGAGGTTTTAAGCCGTCACGCGCAGAAGAATAAACGGGGATGTTTGTTGTTGCTTTGACTCTCAGCCTAGACAACTCCAGATACTCACCCAACCGCTTCTCTTCCCAATCGGGGAAGGCGGAGCCGTCGGGTTTGGTGAAGCGGAGGGTTTGGCTGAACAGCGCCTGCATCAGCCCGCGTTTATAGCGCTCCAGCCCCGCCACCCGCGCCCGTAGCGCCGCGATCTTGGCATCCACCACTCCCAAAAACGCCGCGATTTTTTTTTGTTCGGGGAGGGAGGGGACAGTAAGTTGAAATTTATCAAGGTCTGAAATGTTTAGGCCGGGCTGCGCAGCTCCCTTAATATATTTGTAAACTTCCCTCTGCCCCTTCCGTGACCCAAGAATCTTTTCGATAAATTGCGGGATGGCGTTGATCTTCTCAACTGCAATCCTCGCAGTCGTTTGAGTAATGTTTGCATCTTCTAGCCAGTCAGGGACCGTTGCGACGTTACCAGTGTTTGCGCCCACAATAGTTATGAGTAAGTCACCGGCTTTCAGTTTTGAACGGCGGTAGGGCCGATCTATTTCCGCAGTTACTTTTTTGAATGCTTCTCTTGGAGACCAACCGTTCGAGTAGTCGCCCCCTCGAACCAGATAAACTCCCTCATCCACAAACTTACCGGGCTGCACAATCCCGTAAGTGATTTTCCGTTTTTCGTCGACTAGCTTGGCAAGATTTATTGCTTCCCACTCTCGCTCAAACTCTGGAAACCGCAGTGCTGGCACGTTCATACCGGCACCTCAATCCCTAGCTCGGCACAGAACCCCGCGATCTGCGCGTCCAGATCGGTCATGCCTTCTGCATTCGCCTTTAACTCCGCCGCGACCTCGGCCAGATCAATCGGCTCATCGGCCTCAAACGTGTCCACATAGCGCGGGATGTTGAGGTTATATTCATTCTCCGCCACCTCACTCAGCAAAGCGCGGTGCGAGAATTTCTCCTCGACTGCGCGTGTGCGATAGGTGTCCACGATCTTGGCAATATCCTCAGGCCGCAGATAGTTCTGGTTCTTGGCCTTCTCAAAACAGGTCGAGGCATCGACGAACAGGATATCCTCGGGGTGTTCGCGGCATTTCTTGAACACCAGAATGCAGGTCGGGATCGAGGTGCCATAAAAGATATTCGCAGGCAGGCCGATCACCGCATCCAGCCAGTTGCGTTCCTTAACGATGTATTTGCGGATATGACCCTCGGCGGCACCGCGAAACAGCACCCCATGCGGCAGGATCACCGCCATGGTGCCGTTGTCGTCCAACTGGTGCAGCATGTGCTGGACAAAGGCAAAGTCAGCCTTGGACGCCGGTGCCAGCCGCCCGTATTGGCTATAGCGGTCATCGTTCAGCAACAGCGGATTGGACGACCATTTGGCAGAGAACGGGGGATTGGCGACAACCGCCTCAAACCGCTTTTCGGCGTGTTGCGGGTGTTCCAGCGTGTCTTCCTGTTTCAGGTCAAAACTGCGGTAGTGGACGCCGTGCAGGATCATGTTCATCCGCGCAAGGTTGTAGGTCGTGCGGTTCATTTCCTGGCCGTTAAAGTCACCCACCTCGACCTCCTTGGCGACGCGCAACAGGAGGGAGCCGGACCCACACGTCGGGTCATAGACAGACTTGATCCGAGTTTTGCCAGTGGTCACGATACGGGCCAGAATGGTGCTGACCTCTTGCGGGGTATAGAACTCCCCTGCCTTCTTGCCCGCCCCGCTGGCGAATTTCCCAATCAGGTATTCATAGGCATCGCCCAGCACGTCGCTGTCGATCTTGTCGAGCTCAAAGTCGATCTCGTCCAGATGGGTCAGCACCTTGGCGATCAGAGTGTTCTTGGTCTCTTCCGTGCGGCCCAGCTTGTTCGAGGTCAGATCCATGTCAGAGAACAGGTCGTCAAAATCGTCCTCGGATTCCGTTCCCATGGTCGAGCGTTCAATGTTGTTAAGGATGCGCGCAAGGTCTTCGATAATGAAGTTGCCCGGCTTGCTGCCACGTTTGGCGACGGCACTGAACAGTTCAGAGGGTTTAAGAAAATAGCCCAACTCATCAATCGCGGCTTCGGCCACAGCGTCGAGGATCGCTTTACCCTTGTCAGTGTCTTCGAGGATCTCGGCAAAGTCGATCTCGTCGGCAGTGAGGATCGAGTTGGCATAGAGATAGAGCCGTTCCGACAGGTATTTATAGAATATGAAGCCAAGGATGTAGTCGCGGAACTCGTCCGCGTTCATCTTGCCGCGCAACGTGTTGGCGATGTCCCAGAGCTTTTGTTCCAGCTTCTTTTTTTGTTCGTCAGTCATTGGGCCATCCATAAGTTGCGCCGAGTATTGATGCAGGATTGGAGGGCCTTGGGAAAGCCCTAAGCACGCCGGATCGGAGAAACATTTATCTGTTTAGCTACTGGCTTGGCTGCATTTGAACGGCTTCGGACAACATCCTGATCTGTTCCACCTGCTCGCGGCTTGTCAGCTTGCCGTAGTTGTTAAGTGTCGTGGCCACATCTGAATGCCCGAAATTCTGGCTCCACGCTTTGAACGCACGAGGTGTGGGGCAAACGTCCATCCCGACATGAGTAAGCATATGGCGGAAGCTGTGCGGCCCGTAGGAGGGCATGTGAAGTCTCAGGAAGGCATCCTTCACGATCAGCCTAATAGAGCCGGTCTGTGACCAATGTGCTCTTGTAACAGCCTCAGACACAAAGTTGCCGACTTCATCACGTTCACGCCCATTCTTTGGAAACAGCGGGTCTTCAGGGCCGAAATATTTTTCGTCGTAAAGGTAAACCACCCAATCGCTGAGTGCCTCCAAAACGTCAGGCGCAGCAATGTAGAAAGCCGTTGTAAAGGTCTTAGCTCCCTTGGTTTCGACATCACGGGCGTCTTGGGAGACGGTTTGCTCAGAAAGACTGATACGCTTTAGTTTGAGCGTCGTCGTCGCCTTCACCCTTGCACCCGTCATCATCAGGAAAGCGAAGAGCGCTCGATCCCTCTTTTGCAGTTCTGTTTCCATTGGCATGGCCCTGAAGGCCTTTAGAGCGTGTGCTAATGTGGGATAGAATGGGTCGCGGTGTGCGCTCGCAACTCGCTCATCTTTTCTGCTCAATCTATAATAGTTTGCGTCGCTCCAACCGATCCGCGATTTATAGCCTGGCTTATCTGAAAGCCATTTGAAAAACTTGCTGACGTGGCGCATGTGACCTGACTGGGTTGAGACGCTTAGAGACGCGCCAGATGGGCCCGTGGTCTCTGCCAACACCTCTTTGAAGCGCTCAGGCCAGCTTAGATTGTGCCGCTTGAAATCCTTGTATCCCATCGCGGACTCGAAGAACGTCAGAGACGCAGCTGCCTTCTCAACGGTTGCCTCAGCCAAGCCCTCCGGGCCTCGGAGATAGGCGAAGTATTTTCGTTTGATCCGGGTGTTATCTGAGTTGCGATTGGCCATTTGCGCGGCTCCTTGTCGAAGTATGAATGTCACTAGGGGGTTTCAGGGTCGTTTAATGTGTCCGCCCCCGACTGATAAGTGACATCCAGTGTGGTGCTGCATTGGGGTAGCTTGTCTGCTTTGCAGAACTTGACGATGGTCGCCTCGCAGGCTTCACAGATGCCCTCCAACCGGCCTTTTTCTGGCCCAGAGGGAATAAAATCTACCATCAGCAACGCTGGTTTGCGAAAAGCCTTACAGCGAAAGCAGGCGAAGTAATTCCACGGCGCGTTCGTTTCGGGTTTTACCCATTTAAGACCCTCTGACCTTTCACGGGCAAAGGCGCGAAGATCACGCCCATCAATCAAGTAAGGTTTTTGATCCGTCACAATGGGCAAGCCGTCCTTCACCCAATTTCGGATTGTTGCGATTGAACAGTCGAGCGCTTTTGCCGCCTCCCTGATCTCATATGGAAAGTGTATTTTGACCCGATGCCATTCATATTTCTTGGCCACGGATCAGCTCCGGTCTTCGCGAGGATCAACGCGTTGAGCGTCCGCCCAAGCATTTAGATCAGCACCGCGATAGATGATCTTGCGGCCCAGACGGTAGAAGGGCGGGCCGGTGCGTTTGTGACGCCACTGCGCCAGTTTCGCCCGGTCGCCGATCAGATCAAGTTCTGGGTCGCCAAGGACGTAAGACCGGTTTTGCTCGAATAGATTTGCCATGTTTCCAATCCTTTGGTTGTGGATTGGCTCAGTTTGGGCATAGGGGGCGACATCAACTCAAGCGGTCTGGAAATGGGGTTTATGAGTGTAGGAAAGGGCTTAAGTCGCCTGACCTTTTAACAGTGCCTTAACAACCGCATTGGTCTTTTCGCCATAATCTCGGACCTCGGAGCTGAGTAATCCGCCCAGTAGACCGGTTTGTGGTGGCTTTAGGTCTTCATCAGTAAGCTGCGAAATCGCCCATTCCACCGGCCCGCGAATGCCGGCATCAATATCTAGTATTTGAAAAACCCGCTCGACCGCCCTGCCAAACTCGGTGGAAGGATAGCCACCATCCCTTGATGTCCCATATGTCGGCATTTTCCCCTTTTCCAACGCATAAAGTCGCGCAAGACGAAGGGCGATTATTCGGGCATAGTATTTGGGCGCTCGGTTTTTCAAAGACCAAAACTCAACCTCTTGATCCTTAAGCTCTTTCTTCCGATACTCCAGGGCTTTCCGAAGGTCCCATATCGTGAACACTCCCATCGCCCACAAACCGGCATCTGCGGTATTTTTTCGCACCAAATCAAAGAGGTTTTCAGACGGCTCGGTTTTTGAGGTCTTGCGCGCGCTTCTATCAATATTAAGGCGCAATCGGTTCTGCATTTCCTCTACATCGGCATTGTCGGACGATGCTATAAAAACGTCAATGAGCGCAGTTGCATGTTTGATGGCACCCTCCACCGCATCAAGTTCCAACGTGAACTCTCGCTTGGAGTTGTGCTCATTGGGCTGATCGATGTCTATCGGCGGGGTAAGAAGGTTCAGGGCGTTCTGGTTTTGTCGTTCAAGAAGCTCATTAACAACTTCATGTAGTGCGCTATTGAGGTCAAACTCCTGCATGAAGGTAGGCTCGCATGCCCCCTTCCTACATTACAAGAGACTCATTCAATGGTGTTCAATTTGGGCATAGCTGCAAGAAGGGTCGGACTTGGCGACCTTTCCACATTTACTTTTTGCCCCCCGACGCCAGATCAATGACGGAACCGGATGTTCCAGTCACAAAATTTGACCACCGTTCCATCAACGTGCGGCGCTTGTCCAGCAGGTCGGACCGTTGATAGGCGCGTTCTACTTCTGAGCCGACTCGGTGTGCCAAGCTCATTTCCGCCACGTCATAGGGCACATTCGCCACCTCAGCGGCCCAGACGCGGAAGGTAGCGCGGAAGCCATGGACCGTGACGCCCTCAACTTTCATCCGGCGCAACAGCATCAGCATTGACATATTGGACAGGGGATTGTGCCGTTTCTGGCCCTCAAAAACATACTCTGATTTCATCGCTTGCAATGGCTCCAAAATAGCCACCATTTCATCTGACAAGGGAACGCGGTGAACCTCTCCGCCTTTCATCCTCTCTGGTGGACAGGTCCAAAGCCTGTTCTCAAAATCCACCTCTTCCCACCGCATGTTCAAAACTTCACTGGTTCTGGACCCGGTCAGGCAAGTGAACATAAGCGCCTTAGCGGCCATCGCTCTTCGGGATTTCAGATCGGCGTAAAATGCCGGCGTATCCTGCCACGCCATCGCTTTGTGGTGTTTGGGCCTCGTCTTCACTTTTGGCAAAACCTGCGCATCCTTGATCGCGGTTACAGGGTTCTCACCATCGCGAAAGCCCTTGGACTTCGCTACGTCCAGCACGATCTTGATCCGTTGCGCCAACCGACGTGCG
>Ga0316204_10009234_pt1 | contig 13282 bp, 9 predicted proteins | sample 6monrhotite_MG_2_FD_205661 | JGI IMG/M metagenome (GOLD analysis project Ga0316204, IMG submission 205661) | Microbial mat bacterial communities from mineral coupon in-situ incubated in ocean water Damariscotta River, Maine, United States -... | ecosystem: Environmental > Aquatic > Marine >... | reverse complement strand
ATTTGCACAATAAGGGCAAGCGCAAAACCGTGGATAGGTTTTTTAGGGGAGATTAATATCTTCAACATCCAAACCCCTCACCCGGTGCAAGAGCACCGACCTCTCCCCAAAGGAGAGGTGAGAAAACAGGGTTTTCTTTGGTAACAATAACTGAGGTAACCTCTCCTCTCCCCCAAGAATAAAAATGTGGAGAGGAACAAGGTGAGGGGATGGGATGTTTAAGGTCGCAACAACACTTTCAAAATTATTACAGACATATCGTCCCAGAATTGCTACAAGCCACAAGAAAAAGGGCTGGGGATGTTATTACGCAGTATTACAAAACATGTACGCGACCAAAACTGGTTCGCGGTATTTTTGGATTTTTCCATCGTTGTTGTCGGTGTATTTGTTGGTTTGCAGGTTTCCAATTGGAGTAATGACCAGCAAGACAGGCGCGACGAAACCGCTATTATTCATGCACTGCATGCAGAAATTAAAGAGACCGAACAACTTGCGGCAAATATTGTTGGCAAACGAACGAATTATGCAAATACTATTGCCACTGCGACAAATATTTTATTTGGGTTGGCGCCGATGCGCGAGCTAACACAGGCGGAATGCACTGCACTTGCTTATTCACATGTCTTATATTTTGGCCGGACTAATTTACCGGCACTTGAGCGGCTACAAGCAACCGGGCGATTGGATATCGTGCGCGACACAGATTTAAATAGCGCTTTAGCAAAATTGCTACAACGACAAGAAGCGCTTGATTTTACGACAACCTTAAGCGCCGATGCTTATGATATTGGCCATCTTTATCCTGAAATAATTGAAGTTTCCTCAACGCTTGAACACAGTGACACACGCGAGGACCTTGAACGTGAAATCACAGTGACCTGCACCGTAAAATCCATCAAGCAAAACAAAGGTCTGATGGCCGATATCGCTATAAATGCTGACACATATGATGCGTTTATGCGCGACGGACTGCGTCCTTGGCTCGCCCAAATTCAACAGGTTCACCGCCAATTAGACCTGACGCTCGACATCAAACATGATGAGCAAGATGATGTGGATGAATGACGTTTCTAGTGCTATCAATTAAGCTCCAAATTACACGCATTAAAAAACCCGGTCACATGACCGGGTTTTTTTATTCAATTAGGGTCTGTCCTTGATTGTTACAAAGCTTTATGCGCCTGTTTCTGTTCCGGCTTCCGCTCCTACTTCAGCCGCCGCCGCGTCTGCGATTTCTGAAGGTAAGCTTTCATCTTCGGTTTCAACACCGGCTGCCCGATCTTCCAGGAGTTTCGTATCGCGCGCATTGGCCAGATTTTGATATTTACGCAAAATAGCACCAGTACCAGCCGGGATCAAACGACCGACGATAACATTTTCCTTAAGCCCGTCGAGCATGTCTTCCTTGCCTTGTACGGACGCTTCGGTCAGCACGCGGGTTGTTTCTTGGAATGACGCCGCAGAGATGAACGACTTGGTTTGCAAGCTTGCTTTGGTAATCCCGAGCAAAAACGGTTTCGCTATGGCCGGTGTTTTATCTTTGTCACGCTCCAGAAGTGCCGCATTGATGTCAGCAAATTCGGTCCGGTCAACCTGCTCTCCTTTGAGCAAGCTGGTATCGCCCGCATCAGTGACTTCGACTTTTTGCAGCATTTGGCGCACGATAACTTCGATATGTTTGTCATTAATCGGCACGCCTTGCAGACGATAAACGGCCTGCACTTCGTCGACCATATATTCTGCCAAAGCTTCAACACCGAGGATTTCCAAAATATCGTGGGGCGCAGGATTACCGTCGATGAGATAATCACCTTTAATCACACGATCACCATCGCGAACAGACATATGCTTGCCTTTGGCGATTAGGAATGTGGACGGCTCGATACTCTCATCGTCCGGTGTAATTTGAATACGGCGTTTGTTTTTATACTCGCGCGTAAATTCAATCTTACCATCAATATCAGCAATAACCGCATCATCTTTCGGCTTACGCGCTTCAAACAGCTCGGCCACACGCGGCAGACCACCGGTGATATCGCGCTGGGTCGCACCGCCTTTGGCAATACGAGCCAGACTGTCGCCGGCATGAACTTTATCGCCGTCGACCACCGACAACATAGAGCCAACGGAGAGCATGTAAGATGCTATATTGCCGTTTGGCGTTTTCATTGGCTCGCCGTCCTTGCCGAGGATAACAGCCATTGGCTGCAGATCGCTGCCTTTGGCAGATGAACGCCAGTCAACGACAACCTTGGAGGTAATACCGGTTTCTTCGTCGGTTTCTTCGCGAACAGAAACACCGTCAATCATATCGACCAACTGAACCGTACCGCCCACTTCCGTCAGGATAGGCTCTGAATACGGATCCCATTCATTGATTTTGTCGCCGCGAGAGATTTTAGACCCTTCTTCGACCCAAACCTTGCTACCATAGCTAACTTTGTGAAGTTCAAGCTCTTTGCCTTCATCCGAATGAATAGCTATTTGCATATTACGGCCCATGACCATGAGCACGCCAGCGCTGTCTTTGACAACATTACCGTTGATGTAGACGACTTTACCTTCATTGGCACTTTCGACCACAGATTTATCAGACACCGAAGCCGTACCGCCAATATGGAAGGTTCGCATGGTTAGCTGGGTACCCGGCTCACCAATAGACTGCGCTGCAATAACGCCGACCGCTTCACCCATATTAACACGGGTACCACGCGCCAGGTCGCGGCCATAACAAGCGGAACAAATACCGGTCACTGTATCACAGGTCAGAGCCGAACGCACACGAGCATCCTGCAAACCTGAATTATCAATAACCAGAGCCTTGTCTTCGTCGATATAAGTATTGGCAGGGAAAATAACATTGCCGCTGGCCGGGTCACGAATATCTTCGGCGCAATTCCGCCCAAGCATGCGCTCACCAAGAGACACAACAACTTCACCCGCATCAACAACAGGTATCAGCTTGATGCCTTCGGACGTGCCGCAATCCAGTTCGGTGACAATACAATCTTGTGCAACATCAACGAGGCGGCGGGTCAGATAACCGGAGTTAGCAGTTTTCAGCGCCGTATCCGCAAGACCTTTACGGGCCCCGTGGGTCGAGTTAAAGTATTCAAGAACCGACAGGCCTTCTTTAAAGTTTGAAATAATCGGTGTTTCAATGATTTCACCGGACGGCTTGGCCATTAGACCGCGCATACCAGCAAGCTGTTTCATTTGGTTTTTCGAGCCACGCGCACCACTATCAGCCATCATAAAGACGGAGTTGATCATTTTGCGCGGTTTGGCGGTTTCAGCCATCATGGCGTCCGCCACTTTGTCAGTACATTTCGACCAGGCATCAACAACTTTGTTGTATTTCTCACCCTTGGTGATCAGACCGTCGGCATATTGCTGCTCAAAGTCTGTAACCAAATCCTTGGTTTTATTAACCTCAATGGCTTTTTCTTCGGGTATGATCATATCGTCCTTACCAAAAGAAATGCCGGCATTAGCGGCTTCCCTAAACCCGATGCCCATAACTTTGTCACAAAATATCACCGTCGATTTTTGACCGGCATGGCGGTAAACCAAATCTATCAAAGACCCGATAGCTTTTTTGGTCATCAACACATTGAGTTCCTGATACGGAATCTTTGCATGGGTCGGCAGATATTCAGCGATCATCAAACGGCCAGCCGTTGTTTCGGCAACTTCTTGAGTTACATTGCCGTCCTCGTCCATGACCTTAAACCGGCCCTTGATTTTGGAATGTAGTGTGATTTGTTTTGCGTCGAGAGCAGCTTCTATTTCCTGCATATTTACAAAGGCCCGCCCTTCACCTTTTTCACCGTCGACCATAATCGACATATAATAAAGGCCCAGAACGATATCCTGTGACGGGACAATAATCGGCTTACCATTGGCAGGCGAGAGGATGTTATTAGTGGACATCATCAAGACGCGGGCTTCAAGTTGGCTCTCTATTGATAACGGCACATGAACCGCCATTTGGTCGCCGTCAAAATCGGCGTTAAACGCCGTACAAACCAGCGGATGCAAACGGATTGCTTTACCTTCGGTCAAGACGGGTTCAAACGCCTGGATGCCAAGCCTGTGCAAAGTTGGCGCACGGTTGAGCATGATCGGGTGTTCACGGATAACTTCGTCCAAAATATCCCAAACTTCAGGGCGTTGTTTCTCGACGATTTTTTTGGATTGCTTTACCGTCCCTGAAAGACCTTTGGCATCAAGACGCGCATAGATAAACGGCTTGAACAATTCCAGTGCCATTTTCTTGGGCAGACCACATTGATGCAACATCAATTCTGGCCCAACCACGATAACCGAACGTCCGGAATAATCGACCCGTTTACCGAGCAAGTTCTGACGGAACCGGCCTTGCTTACCTTTAAGCATGTCGGACATGGATTTTAGCGGGCGTTTGTTGGCACCCGTAATCACACGGCCACGACGACCATTGTCGATCAATGCGTCAACGGATTCTTGTAACATACGCTTTTCGTTGCGCACAATAATATCAGGCGCACGCAGTTCGATCAGACGTTTAAGGCGGTTATTACGGTTGATAACCCGGCGGTATAGATCGTTCAGATCAGAAGTGGCAAACCGACCACCGTCCAGTGGTACAAGTGGACGCAGTTCTGGCGGAATAACCGGAACAACGGTCAAAACCATCCACTCGGGACGGTTACCAGACGCGATGAATGCCTCTAAGAGTTTCAAACGCTTGCGGTATTTTTTAAGCTTAAGCTGTGAACCGGTTTCGGTAATATCAAAACGCGTGCGCTCAACTTCGGCCTCAAGGTCAAGACCCATGAGCATTTCGCGCACGGCTTCCGCGCCGATAGATGCGGTAAAGCTGTCTTCGCCAAATTCGGACTGGGCGTCGAGAAATTCTTCTTCGCTGAGCAATTGACGTTCCGTGAGGGATGTCAAACCGGGCTCTGTCACCACAAAGCTTTCAAAGTACAAAATCCGCTCAACTTCCTTGAGGGTAATGTCCAGCAAAGTGGCAATACGCGACGGCAGGGATTTCAAAAACCAGATATGGGCAACAGGCGCAGCCAGTTCAATATGACCCATACGCTCGCGGCGCACACGGGTAACGGTCACTTCAACGCCGCATTTTTCGCAGACAACGCCTTTGTATTTCATGCGCTTGTATTTACCGCACAGGCATTCATAATCCTTGGTCGGGCCAAAGATACGCGCACAGAACAGGCCGTCTTTTTCTGGCTTGAACGTCCTATAATTGATGGTCTCGGGTTTTCGAATTTCACCAAATGACCAGCTGAGAATCTTCTCTGGCGACGCCAAAGAAATGCGAATTCTGTCAAAGCTCGGACCCTCTTGGGCCGGATTGAAAATGTTCATGACCTCTTGGTTCATTGAAGTCTCCTTTTCTTAGCGGATACCCGCCATAAATTATTAGCCGCCAAATTAGCCGTTCGTTAGTTCAATGTTCAGACCAAGAGACCTAATCTCTTTGATAAGTACGTTAAAGCTTTCCGGGATACCGGCTTCAAATGCGTCGTCGCCGCGCACAATACTTTCGTAAACTTTGGTTCGGCCCGCAACATCATCGGATTTCACCGTCAACATTTCTTGCAAGGTGTAAGCGGCACCGTAGGCTTCCAGCGCCCACACTTCCATCTCACCAAAGCGCTGTCCACCGAACTGGGCTTTACCACCAAGCGGCTGCTGGGTGACAAGCGAGTACGGCCCGATAGAACGCGCATGGATTTTATCGTCGACCAAATGGTGTAGCTTGAGCAAATATTTATACCCGACCGTAACCGGACGTGTGAACTGTTCACCAGTACGGCCATCGCGTAGATATTCCTGACCGGAACTGGTCAAACCAACCCGCTCAAGAATTTCAACAATATCGGCTTCGTGGGCACCATCAAACACTGGCGTTGCCATGGGCACACCTTTAACCAAATTACCAGCAAGTTCTTCAAGCTCGTAGTTTTTCTTAGGAAGTTCAGCATCCGCGCCGTAGGTGTTTTCCAGCTCTAATTTCAGCGGCGACATATCACCGCTTTCTTTATAGGCTTTCAGTGCATCGTTGATCATTTTACCGGCACCGGCACTGGCCCAACCGAGATGGGTTTCCAGGATTTGTCCAACATTCATCCGAGAGGGTACACCCAAAGGATTAAGCACGATATCCACGGGCGTACCATCAGACAAATAAGGCATATCTTCGCGTGGGTTGATTTTAGAGATAACACCTTTGTTACCGTGACGGCCAGCCATTTTATCGCCCGGTTGTAGCTTACGCTTGACCGCAACAAATACTTTGACCATTTTCATAACGCCCGGAGGAAGCTCGTCGCCGCGCTGTAGCTTGTCGACTTTATCTTCAAAACGTGCATCCAACTTAGCTTTGGATGTATCATACTGAATACGCAAAGCTTCCAGCTCGCTAATAGCTTTCTCGTCGTCAACACCAATACGCCACCAATCAGAACGCGGAATTTCATCCAGATTTTCGGCAGTGACAGGGCCTTTCTTATAACCGCGCGGGCCAGAAACGGCACTTTTACCAAGCAAGGTTTTCTTGACACTGGCGTAAACATTACGCTCAAGAATAGAAAGCTCATCGGCACGGTCTTTGCCGAGGAATTCGATTTCTTCCCGCTCGATTTGAAGCGCACGCTCGTCTTTGTCGACGCCGTGGCGGTTAAACACACGCACTTCAACCACTGTACCGGAAGCACCCGGCGGTAGTTTAAGTGAAGTATCGCGAACATCGGACGCTTTCTCGCCGAAAATAGCGCGCAAAAGTTTTTCTTCTGGTGTCATCGGGCTTTCACCTTTTGGTGTCACTTTACCAACCAGGATATCACCTGCATGCACTTCGGCGCCAACAGAAACAATACCCGCCTCGTCCAAATTACGCAGAGCTTCTTCGCCGATATTAGGAATATCGCGTGTGATCTCCTCAGGCCCAAGCTTGGTATCGCGGGCCATGACGGAGAACTCTTCGAGATGCAGAGATGTGTAAACATCATCAATAACAATGCGCTCAGAGATTAAAATACTGTCTTCATAGTTAAACCCGTTCCACGGCATAAAAGCCACAAGAACGTTTTTACCAAGCGCCAATTCGCCGAGATCGGTTGAAGGACCATCCGCAATCGTATCGCCCGCCTTGACCACATCACCAACTTTGACCAGTGGTGTCTGGTTAATACAGGTGCTCTGGTTTGAGCGCTGGAATTTCAGCAAATTATAAATGTCCACACCGGATTTGGTCAAATCTTTTTCTTTTGTTGCGCGAATAACGATGCGCTTGGCATCTACTTGCTCGACAATACCTGCACGTTTGGCGTTGACAATCGCACCACTGTCTGTGGCCACAACCGATTCCATACCAGTACCAACCAAAGGCGCTTCAGCCTTGAGCAGTGGCACGGCTTGACGCATCATGTTCGAGCCCATCAAAGCCCGGTTCGCATCATCGTTTTCCAAGAAAGGAATAAGCGAAGCCGCAACAGAAACCAGCTGTTTCGGCGACACATCAACCATGTCCACCTCGTCGCGTTCAATCAACGTCACATCGCCGTTCACGCGGCACGTAATCATATTGCCAACTAAAATGCCTTTGTCGTCAACCTCTGCATTGGCCTGGGCAATTTTATAGCGGGCCTCTTGCATAGCGGACAAATAGACCACATCGTCCGTAACCTTACCTTTGATAATTTTACGGTACGGGCTTTCGATAAAGCCGTATTGGTTAATCCGGGCATGGGTCGCCAGTGAGTTAATCAAACCAATATTCGGCCCCTCCGGCGTCTCGATCGGACAAATCCGGCCATAATGGGTTGGATGCACATCCCGGACTTCAAAACCGGCACGTTCGCGGGTCAAACCGCCTGGCCCAAGCGCAGAAAGACGGCGCTTGTGGGTAATTTCAGACAGCGGATTGGTCTGGTCCATAAATTGTGAAAGCTGGGATGAACCAAAGAACTCGCGAACGACGGCAGCAGCCGGCTTAGCGTTGATCAAATCATGGGGCATGACGGTTTCGATATCGACCGACGTCATACGTTCTTTGATGGCACGCTCCATACGCAACAGGCCAATACGGTATTGGTTTTGCATAAGTTCACCAACGCTACGCACCCGGCGATTGCCGAGATTATCAATATCGTCAGTTTGGCCAATACCGTCTTTTAGTTTCACCAAAGTATCAACAACGGCCAGGATGTCTTCTTTACGAAGCACGCGTTGGTCATCTGGACATTCCATGTCCATACGTAAATTCATTTTCACACGACCAACCGTAGACAGGTCGTAACGGTCTGCTTCAAAGAATAAGCTTTGAAACAAAGCATCAGCCGTTTCAGGTGTCGGCGGCTCGCCTGGACGCATAACCCGGTAAATGTCTACCAATGCACCGTCTTGGTCTTCGTTTTTATCAGCCGCCAATGTGTTACGGATAAATGGCCCGATATTGACATGGTCAATGTTGAGAACTGAAATATCTGTGATGCCGGCCTCAACCATAGCTTCGATAGCTTCGATGTTAAGCTCGTCGGCGGCTTCGGCGTAAATTTCGCCCGTGCTAGGATTGACAATGTCTGCGGCCGCGTAACGTTCCGCCAATTCTTCGTCGCTAACCAACAGGTTTTTAAGACCGTCCGCGGCCAATTTCTTGGCCCCGCGAGCCGTTAATTTGCGGCCCGCAGGCGCAACAACTTTGCCGGTTTTAGCATCGACTAGATCGTGGATTAACTTAGAGCCACGGTACATCTCCGCGTTAAACGGCAGTGACCAGCCTTTTTTGGCTTTGTTGCGTTTGTAATCAATAGTGTCGTAATATTCTTCGAGGATTTCTTCTTTGCTCATACCAAGTGCATATAAAACCGTAGTCGCGGGCAATTTACGCTTGCGGTCAATACGAACATGCAAAATATCTTTGGCGTCAAACTCGAAATCCATCCACGAACCACGGTAAGGAATAATGCGCGCAGAGTGTAGAACTTTGCCAGAAGAATGCTTCTTGCCGCCATCATGATCAAAAAACACGCCAGGCGATCTGTGCATTTGCGAGACGATAACGCGCTCGGTACCATTAACAATGAATGTACCCTTTTCGGTCATGAGGGGCATGTCGCCCATATAAACTTCTTGCTCTTTGATGTCTTTGACGGATTTGGCGCCAGTGGAGTCGTCCATATCAAACACAACAAGGCGCATTTTTACCTTGAGCGGAGCCGCATAGGTAATGTCGCGCTGTTGACATTCTTCTTCGTCAAATTTTGGTGCGTCAAATTGGAAAGACACATATTCCAATATTGCCCGTTCGGAAAAATCCCGAACAGGAAATACGGACTTAAACACCCCGTTTAAGCCGTCGTCCCCACGGTCGTCCAACGGGACATCCATTTGCAAGAACTGATAATAAGAACTTTTTTGCACTTCGATCAGGTTTGGCATGCGGATAACTTCCGGAATTTTGCCAAAGCTTTTGCGAATACGTTTTTTGCCAGTAAATGTGAGCGACATCAAAGACACCTTTTTTTAATGCGAAACGTCAAAATGACATTTCTAAATTCTTTCGGGAAAATTTTTGGGTGGTTTTACCACATCCCGCATAGCTCCCATGCTATGAATAGTGGTGTTTGGCGCGTGCAGCCTCATTACAAGATTGCGCACGCGCCAAACGAGATAAATTATTTAAGTTCGACAGTTGCGCCAGCTGCTTCCAGCTTAGCTTTAACGTCTTCAGCTTCATCCTTGGACACGCCTTCTTTGACGGCTTTAGGTGCTGCTTCAACCAAGTCTTTTGCGTCTTTCAGGCCAAGGCCTGTAATCGCGCGGACTTCTTTAATCACGTTGATTTTCTTGTCGCCGAATGATGTCATAACAACATCAAATTCGGTTTTCTCTTCAGCAGCGCCGCCAGCGTCTCCGCCGCCAGCAGGGCCGGCAACTGCAACAGCAGCAGCGGCTTTGATGCCGTTTTCTTCAAGAATATCATTGAGTTCTTTTGCTTCCATGATGGTCAAACCCATCAACTCTTTTGCAAGTTTAGCTATATCAGCCATGTTAGTTTCCTTTGGTTAGTTACCTTTTAAAGTTTCAGTTCGAATGTTACGAATACTGACTATTGTTAAACCCTTAAGCGGCCGCACGTTCCTCAATGACCGAAATTGCGCCAGCAAGCGCGCTCCCTGGTGCATTAAGGCGTGAACCGATTTCAGATGCCTGACCCAGCAGCCTTGAAGCTACCATGCCAATAAGTTCTTCGCGCGACGGCATTGATGACAACGCAACAACACCAGCGACATCAATGATGTCTTCGCCCGCAATACCGCCCAGAACATTGAAATTATCATTATCCTTGGCAAATTTCACGGTCACCTTCGCCGCACTGATCATATCCTCAGAATAGGCAATAGCGACCGGACCTTTTAAGAGGTCGGACATGCCTTCGCCGGGGGTATCTTTCAGCGCGATTTTAGCGAGACGGTTTTTAACAACTCTGATCGTTGCGCTCTCCTCACGGAGCTTTGCGCGCAAATCAGTCAGTTCCGCAACTGTCATGCCTGAATATTCAGCCATAACGACGGATCCAGAGCCTGCGAAAATGCCTTCCAGCATTTTAACCTGTTCTTCTTTTTCTTTGCGATCCATTGCGGTCTCCCTGTAAATGGCAAACCCCCCATGGGCCCGCCTTTCGGTGTACCAATTCGCCAAAAGACGAAAACCGGTACGGTTGTCTGTCCCAGGGCTCGAACTTATGGCTCCCCATATAAGAGAGGGGCCAAAATTAGTTTTTGCTCTGTCTCACACCGGCTTTAATTAAGCGGTCACTTTAAAAATAAAGCACCGCACCCGTGATCTCGGACTTTGTAATGGCCACTTTTATGTGACCATCACGAACATCGGCGGAAGTCACCTCCCGCCAAATCTCATTATGACGCTGCCGCTTCGGACACGTCGATTTTAACACCTGGGCCCATAGTTGAGCTTAGGGTAACTTTTTGCATATAGACGCCTTTGGCGCCTGTTGGCTTGGCTTTCATGATAGCCCCTAAAAACGCGCTGACATTTTCTGCCAGAGCCGCTTCGCTGAAGCTGGCCTTACCAACGCCTGCGTGGATAATCCCGGCTTTTTCAACCCGAAACTCGACTGCGCCGCCTTTTGAATCGGCGACGGCCTTGGCAACATCCATAGTCACAGTACCGACCTTAGGATTTGGCATCATACCTTTTGGACCAAGGATTTGACCAAGGCGACCAACCAGCGGCATCATGTCCGGCGTAGCGATAACTTTATCGAAGTCCATCTGGCCATCTTGAACCATTTTCATCAGGTCTTCTGCACCGACAATATCAGCGCCAGCCTTTTTTGCTTCTTCAGCTTTCGCATCTTTAGCAAAGACAGCAACCCGCAAAGAGCGACCCGTACCATTTGGCAAATTACACACACCACGTACCATTTGGTCAGCGTGACGTGGGTCAACACCCAAATTGATAGCAAGCTCAATGGTTTCGTCGAATTTCGCGGTCGCGTTTTTCTTAACGGCACCCACTGCGTCTTTGACGGTGTGATCTTTATTACGATCTACATTTGCCAAGGCGGCTTTAAATCTTTTTCCTGCTGCCATGATCTACCCCTTTACCTCAAAGCCCATTGAACGGGCGGAACCTGCGATAATTTTAGCACCTGCGTCCAAATCATTAGCCGTCAAATCAGGGAATTTCATTTCTGCAATTTCCTTACACTGCGCCATTGTCACAGAAGCAACAATATCACGACCCGGCTCATTAGAACCGCTATCGCGCCCAGCCACTTTTTTCAAATAATATGAAGCCGGAGGGGTTTTAGTTTCGAAAGTAAAGGACTTATCCGCAAAAACCGTAATAACGGTCGGAACGGGGATGTTTTTTTCCATGTCACCAGTTTTGGAATTAAATGCTTTCGCAAATTCCATAATGTTGACGCCGCGCTGACCAAGTGCAGGCCCGAGCGGCGGTGCCGGGTTGGCTGCCCCGGCAGGTATAATCAATTTGATATACCCTTCAATTTTCTTCGCCATATTTCACTCCAAATTGCGCCTTCAATAAAAGACGCTATACTTATGTAACGAACCCCATGTCCGTTACGGTGTGTTCCGTGGTCGGAAAGATGTATGGACTTACACACCCTCTCCCACAGATTTTAATACCTAAGTTGTCTTTTCAACCTGAGTATATTCCAATTCGACCGGGGTGCCCCTGCCAAATATATTGATCAGCACCTTGAGGCGCGAATTCTCTTCGTCGACTTCCTCGACACTGCCCTCGAACGATGCAAATGAACCGTCCGTAACTTTGACCTTTTCGCCAATCTCAAAGATAACCGTAGGACGCGGCGCGTCCTCAGACTCGGCGATTTGACCAACAATCCGCTGCACTTCAGCCTCGGATACAGGCATAGGCTTGTTAAGCGAGCCCAAAAACCCGGAAACCTTTGGCGTGTTTTTGACCAAATGATAAGCTTCGTCAGTCAACACCATTTTCACCAGCACATAGCCAGGGAAATATTTACGATCAGACTCAACCTTGCGACCACGGCGTATCTCTACAACATGCTCAGTTGGCACCAAAATTTCTTCAAACAAATCGGACAAGCCTTTCTGTTCGGCCTCAGCAAAGAGACTTTCCTGGACGCGCTTCTCAAAATTTGAGTGCGCCTGAACGATATACCATTTAGCTTCCACCGATTAACCCCCGGTTCCCAAATTCAACAATAATTGCGTGCCGTTAGCGGCGAACCAGTCAACGAAGAAAAAGAAGATGCCGAAAATAACCATCATGACCAATACCATAATAGATGTGGTCAAAGTCTCGCGCGGCGTCGGCCAGACAACCTTGCGCCCTTCTTGACGCACTTGACCGAGATATTTTACCGGTCCGATTTTCTGTTTGCTTTTTTCAGCCATCTTATTCTTTCTCTTGCATTACATTTGCCATTTTACTGCTAATGGGCCCACCGAGTGGTGGCAGAGGTGGAGAGACTCGAACTCCCGACCCTCGGTTTTGGAGACCGATGCTCTACCAACTGAGCTACACCTCTAAATTATGTCTTTATGCTTCCCTTTACCTAACTAAATAGGGGTTCACTGCGCTCACTTCACGCCGCTTGACCTCTACTCAATAATTTTACCAACGACGCCGGCGCCGACTGTGCGACCGCCTTCACGGATAGCGAAGCGCAAGCTTTCTTCCATGGCGATGGGCACGATAAGCTCGACATTAATAGCAACATTGTCGC
>Ga0316204_10009233_pt1 | contig 13283 bp, 11 predicted proteins | sample 6monrhotite_MG_2_FD_205661 | JGI IMG/M metagenome (GOLD analysis project Ga0316204, IMG submission 205661) | Microbial mat bacterial communities from mineral coupon in-situ incubated in ocean water Damariscotta River, Maine, United States -... | ecosystem: Environmental > Aquatic > Marine >... | reverse complement strand
TATCAAGGACTGCTATACGTTGAGTGATGAGTTCACCATTAAGCAAGGTTGTCTGTATTAACCCTCTGGGCTGCCGTTCGGCGGCAATGAATATTTGATTGTCGTGACTCCAGGTTAAACCTTCGCCGTAGGTTTTTAAAAATACCCCGGCTGCACTGCCCTCGTCATAGAGCGAATTATTCAACCACGATAATTCACCATCAGGACTGATTTTAAGCACCGAGACGGTGGATTCACTCAGCAGATATAGATTATTGCTGTCGTCACAGGTTATTCCTTCCCAATCCAGATAATTGCCGGTGATGGTATTAATCAGCCACAACTTGATTTTTTGCGTCCATGGGATTGTGTTGTAGGGATTCGCGGGTAGTTTATCCAGGTTCCTAAAAGCCCTGATATGCGCCTTGTCGTTTTGCACGTCCAATGAATAGATTAATTGATCATGCTTGTCTGAAACCATGAGCAATTGATCATCGCAGGAGGCCAGGCCAGAGGGTTCGATTTCAAGTGTATTATCTAATTTTAACGCTTGAATAAGTGTTAGGGTGTCTAGTGGTATCTCTGCCCTGGCGGCAGGCTGAACAAGCAGTAAAATAACCAGTAATTGAAATTTGATGTTCATCGATAGCGAGAGTGCGGACTGGATAATTTCGGGGTGAGGTTAATGCTAGTTTTTCCAGGATAGCGAAACAAAGTAGTGAGTGTCGCTTTTAAATTTATGGTCGAGGACCGTGGATTCGCCACTAATATGGCCGCTTCTGGTTGATCCATAATGTTGGATTTTAAAAGTTGCCTCCCAAGTTGATAGACGATCTGTATTAAATAGTTTTGATACGTTAAGATCAAACCGGTCATAGGAAAATCCACCTATGGAACTTGAACCATAATACGCCAGGGATGAATTCCAATTATTGTCATATGTGTAACTAATAAAGGCTGCGCCACTATGTCTTGCGAACAGCGATTTTTCAAGTTCGCTAGAGGATTCATTGTCCATATATGCATAGGTAGCATAAGCGCTTAATTTTGCCTTCGGCTGGTATTCAAATTGAATTTCGACACCTTGCAATCGGGAAGAGTTGTTGTTTGTTAGTTTGAAATTATCAAATGCTAATTTTTCTGAAATTAGATCATGCAAATCTTCTCTGAACAGTTTTATATCTACATTAATGTCGTGTTCAGGTAAGTTCGCATAATAGCTGATTTCCCTGGCGCGAATTTTTTCTGATTTTAGTTTTTGGTTAGGATCGAGCGTGGCTCGGACAAAAAACAACCCTTCTGTAGAACCGTCATATAGTGCCGGGTACATATTCCGCATGGTGTAATTCCAGTCACGATTCGCTTCCAGCAGATCCGGAGTGCGGATGGCTTCGGCATAAATAAATCTGAGTGTGTGATTTCGGTTGATATGGTAATTAACTGCTGCACGAGGTGAGTGCTCAATGCCATCGGTATGTTCTTCTTCATTTTCGAACATGACACCCATGTTAAAGGTGGTTTTTTTGCTGGGTTGGTATTCAATATTGGTGAAAGCGTATTGACTGTCAATCGTGACCTCCCCGTTTAGGAATGTCTCTGAATCAGCTCGATTCCTGTTGAACCCCAGGCCAGCCACCATGCGCAATTTGGTCGAAAAAACATGCGTATCCTGTATTTCATAACCTACTCGCCGTTCTTGATAATTTTCGTTCAGCTTTCCACAGATATCCTGAAAGGCTTGCGGGCCCAGTAAATTCAATTTATCAACCAAGTCGTTGAGCTCCTTTGTTCCACCGGCGGGTATAGTGGGTAGTGCGTTAAATACATCAATGGCGGCCTCGGGGTTAGCAAGGTATAAATTACGTAATTCCGGGCTAAAGGCTATCGCCGGGCGGCAAGTATTCCAGTATTTATCGCGTTGCAGACTGTTAACAAAGGTTTTAATCAGAATTTGATTTTGGTTTGAAATTTGATTTGTGTATTGGATGGAGATATTGCGATCATAAATTTCATTGTTTGGATCAGTTATTTGTGAACTTTCACCATCCTCACTTATTGCTGTGCTGTTGACCAGGTTGGCATAGATATCGAGCTCGGATTGTGTGTTTAGGTTGGTGGATGATCGAAAATCAAGGCTATTGACAAACGTATCATCTTCCAAATTATTGTTGGCACCGCCATCATCATCTATTTTGTCGTCACCGGTGTTGTACCCGGTATCCTGGCGATGACTTAGTGAAACACGATAATGTGTTTGATCATTAAATTCGGCTCCATGGGAAACAAAGGCATTTTTTGTGTTTAGTGAGCCGGCTGACAGTCTTGCTCTGGTTCCAAGTACATCCGTGGGGTGCTTGGTGATAATATTCACTACAGCAAAAAATGAATTAGCACCATAAGACGCAGCACTGGGGCTTCGGGTTATTTCGATACGATGGATATCTTCAATATCTACAGGTAATTCCTTCCAGAATATCAAGGCCAATCCTGCGCGGAAGTAAGAGACGCCGTCAATCAGTACTTGCATCCGGCGTGGCACTAAGCCATTGGTGCCGTGATAATCAATGCGGTATACATTTCCACTTTCATTGCCTACCGCCATGCCGGGCACTAACCTAAGTGCTTCAGGTATCGTTTGTATACCAAGCTTTTTTATGTCGCCCGCAGAGATTACGGTGACACTGGCTGGAACGTCACGTCGATTTTGTTTTAATCGAGTCGGCGTCAGTACAACATCGAGATCAGATGGATCCAACCCAAATAACTCATCGTCTGCAAATACAGGCTTAAACACCATAAAAGTGTGAAGTGACAACGGTAGCAGGGTATAGCTAATTAGTTTTAATAAGTGGTGCCTTTTTCTTCTATTAGATTTTATGTCATTCATAACAAAGGTCTTCATGTTTAATTGACATTTAAGGCTTAATAATAAGTTTATTTTTATATGTAGTTGTTTAATTTGGCATCATACCCGATTATTTCTTTAAATGACAATTCAGACAAACGGTACTGATCTATGGGGTTGGCTATATAGTGATCAGATTTGTGTGTGCAATCCACCATAGTAATGGTGATCTTTTCCCTGGTAAATACTAAGCTGCTCTGTTGCGCAATTCATCCCTGGAGAGCATTTTTTTTGTTGTTTGAATTTTTATAAGGTATATGCGGTTTACCCTTGTTCGCTAATGCTCAATGATGAGGTGCATACTGACGTTATGCTCGCTCTCCTGGTGTCGAAATAAGTTAAAAGGATTGGCCGCCAGCATGTATTGAAATTTTCAACGTTATGCCTCGGTAGGCATGGAGATGCAGTTTTTGCAGTAAGTTCAACAATGCGCCTCATGTAGTGCGACGCTTGGTTCAGTTATTTGAGTTTATTGGTTTTTAAGCGTGCGCATCGGTTTATTCATCCATATATAAGCGGAAATTAACATGGTTACCAGACCTGTAATTATGTAAAGCAAACCAATACCCCTTCCTTCACCATGCCCTATCATCCAGGATATGAATAGGGCCGACTGATTCTGGGAGTTCATATAGGGCTCAAATATATGTTGTGCTATGAGCGGTGCTATTAAATAGGCAACAAGTAGTGACGCGCTGGTCGCCATGTCACGAAAGGCAAACACCCGACCAATTATGTTGTGGTCAACATTGTTTTGCCACAGTGTGTAGCCGACTGTTGATAATATAGCTGTTAGTGTATATAGAAAGAAGGCGCTAATCCCAATTAAAATCGCAGAGGATTTTAGGCCGAGTAAAAAGAAAAACAACCCTGTTCCGAGTAAGCTGTATAGAAGTGCATTGACGAGTTTTTTGGGGCCAACCCAAATGCTCATTATTATGCCCCCTATTAACATACCCATTCCTGCCGTGCTGCGTAAAAGGCCCAGGGTATAGGCATCAGAAAAAGACAAAATCATGGGGGTAAACAATATGATTACAAAACCTCGTGTGAAACTAATGGTACTGTGTAAATACAAAAAATGTTTAAGGCCGGTGTTGTTTTTTATATTTTGATATCCCGCTTTAGTATCACTGACAATTTTTTTAAATATTGACTGATTTTTGTCAATAAAACTTTGCTGGCAACAGGGTATTTTAATGAAGACACTTAACAGCAAAACAATTGTGCAGCAAATTATTGAGAAATAAACCACGTAAGCGATTGTAAATTCTGCTAGTAGTAAGCCAGCAATTGTCGGTGCCGCTAGATTGGCAACCGATATTCCCAGGTAGACAGCTCCATTATAACGGCTTAATTTTCGGTTATCATTTGTAAACGCAGGTATGGTGGCATTGTAGGATACGCGGTGAAGTCCACTCACGAGCGATGACGTGGCTACCAGAACATAGCAAATTAATTCACTTAACTGATTATGGGCAATCACCAGCGACAAAATAATATAAATTAGAATTAAGCAGACGGCGCAGGTTATAAATATCTTATCTCGCTGGAGGCGGTCGAAAATGGCGCCGGCAGCAGGCGTAATGATTAATTCGGCAAGATAGGCTAACGATATAAAGATACCGTATTTGGTCAGGGAGTTTGAGTCCAGGTATATCCATACACCAAGCGCGAATAGTATGAGAACATTACTGAAAATGAAAACGGTTTGTGCAATACAAAATAAATAAAAATATGATGTACGGTCCATTATAATTGTTTGAAGTAGTTAGTGATTGGGGAACCATATTATATATTCGTTAGATTTCAAACAAGTTAAAAGAAAATGCATTGTTGCCATGCTCACTAAGTTGCGCGATAGATGGTTGCCATTACGGCTCATGAAAACAAATTGACAGTGCGCAATTACACCGGATTGAATTAAACTTAGACAATGTTTTGAATTGAGCTTCATATTGAAATCCTCCATGGTTTCAATAAGTTACAGATTTGTCTTAAGGCCGATGCTGCGGTTTTGATGCGTTTTCTGTATGCCTTGAGCTTTTTTGACGTTACTTCTTGTTGGTTGTGTAAAATCAGCAGACGTGAAGTTATGCTAACTAATTCCTACACGCTTCATGTATTACTGATGACACGGGATGTCGCAATTCGGTTCCATTGGTGCAACTTTCTAACAGTTGGCTACAACTTACGGCAATTTTCGCCATTGAGCAAATGTAAACGATGCCAATTCGAGTTATTTCCTAAAGCCCCTTTCTCTATGTTAGTTTCTCTTTTAACGAATGCCACCTAATATGCGAATTAGTACAACAGCATCAGTAGTGCGTGTATCCAGTCGTTTCGATGATGTGGTTGCCTGGCCGTCATTAGATAAGGTAACGGTGGAATTGTGGGGTGTTTGGTTATATTTTGTACTTTGTCTTGGTGTTGTTAGGCCAGGGAGTCTTGAGCCAAGTGTTAAGCGTTAAGAGGATATGGAGCTAGAAGCTTAGTAGACATGATATTGCTTGATGGGGTCGAGCATCAGCGCTAAGGGTTGCGGTTATCTCCAACCGGTATTGTAGGTTTGTTCAGTTTGCTGGTCGTTAGGTTAGTATTTAACTTCTTTTGCTTGTATTAATCTTAAGTGCGTTATAGGCGGATAGGCGGGCAATCAGGACTACTCTGCAGGCCGTCCAACGGCGGAATTTAGCTTAAAGTATGCATAAGCTGAGTTGAGAATAGTTACAAGGGTAGCGACACCAATTAGCCAGTTAACGATGATTATGGATGTATATTCGTTTAAGCGAGTCCCCTGTAATAGGAGTAGTACAGCACATACTGCGCAAAACAAATATAAAACTGATGTACTGATTATTCCCATGTTGTTGAGCAGGCGTGGTAAAAATGTAAATAAAACTAAAACGATTACAATGCCGGTAACAGCCCCTAACGCGATATCTGCTGGCCAATGAACGCCAACAATCACTCTTGACAACGCTACCATTATTGCGATGCAAAAAGCGGCGAGACACAGACTGAGCTTCTGATGGCTAACCCAGGCCATGCTGGCAAGTGCAAATGCCCCTGCGGTATGTCCTGATGGTAGCGCGAAGTCAGTTGGCTTAAGGTCTGTTATCAGTAAATTAAAGAGTGAATGATCTAGCACAAAGGGTGGGCGCTCTATCTGAAATTGTCGCTTCATTATTTGAATTATGATGGTTAGTAGCAATGATGCAATCACTGCGGTAGCCAGATTGCTGCGATTTTTTACCAACAATATCATTGCAACGCATACTAATATTAATCCATCCCCGAGATGTGTAATATTTAGCCATACAATAGTGTCTGCCGAATCGGCAAATTTGTTAATGGCATAAAATAAAGTCATGTTTAAATTTGGTGAAAAAATCAGTACACCTGATGCTAACAGAAACAATAAACTGGTAAGCGCTAGAGGGTATGGCGTGTTCAAGTGTATTTAATACCTTTTTCGTTGGTGGGAAACGCCACCCGGCATGGATTAGCACGATGTGAGCAATAGTCCTTCTTTCTGTCGGTTGTATGCAGTATCGCGTTACCGACAGCACCTTAGACGCCCTCGCTACGATCCTACTGATTAATGTAGGATTATAATGCCGGGCGTTGTTGTCAATCAAGTGCGCGGGGATACACTGGAGTGGTTTACATCGTACTGTGTGCAATAGCATCATGCGCTATAGTACTTCTAATTGTGCTAGATTTAATAATAGCGCCATAAACTATTCGTTGGAGGGGATGTATTGGTGGTGGAATAGCCGGGGGAGGGTAAACATCATCGGTGCAATGCCATCTTCCTGGATGATTGCTTAAAAGCACTCCGTCGTATAGCGAGCGCATGTTATGGTATCGGACCAATAATCCATGGAAACCCCGGCTTTTTGCTTGAGGTGTCGCAAGAATGCGTTGGCATCCGGTAGTGTTTCCCAAACAGACGGTAAGAAGGTAGCCCGATGATTGCCATCTTCCAGTACCAGGCCGTCAATGCCAGGTTGAATTTGCCGCAATAAATCCTTTTCTGAGGTGAAGCTCATTGCTTGGGGTAAGCTGAGTACCGAAAGCTGAATAGTGAGTTTATTAAATTCCAATTGGGTGACTGGTGGGAAGCGGGGGTCGAAGAATGCGGCGGACCGGGCATTTTGCATGACATCAATAACCAATGGTTGATTGGCTTCGAGTGATCCGATACATCCACGAAGCTTGTCCTGTATTGTCAAGGTGACGAAACTGGCACCAAGACTTTGCAGGCTGGCTGAGTAGCTGCTTAATTGAGCGCAATCTTCAATGGGCTTTTTTGGAGAGTACTGCAGGCTGTAGTCAATCGACTCTTTTGCAATGGTATGCAGCGTGGTTCTATCCTGTGATGTTAACGAATTTGGCAATTTTTAATACCGTTATTTTCAATTCGATGATGTTTACTTTTGCACATCGGTGATGCAGTTACGCTTCATTGCGCATCAAATCATGCCGGCACTCATTATACGGCAGCAATCGAATGAAATGTTATTGCCACTCAGTGGTTGGCAACTATTTCTGCCTGCACGGCCCGTTTTACGGCTTAACTGAAAACATAGGCGCCATACCCAACAACCTGATCCCGTGCCCCGGCGGTGTCGGCGGAGTTTCTGCAATCGATCGTCTTAACATGCAGCTTGAGGTCTTTGGCTCTTTTGAGTAGCCCGGCTATGGGGATAAACCCACAGGCGTGTTGACTATCAATTGTGTCGATATCAAATGATTCTATGGCCATGCTGGTTGCTTTATCAAGCAGTTGCGCTATTTCATAGCGATGGTAGTGGCTTAAGTCTGAGCTGATGACAATGAGTGTTTCTGCGCCCCCCCAAAGTTCAGCTAACAGCTGGCTAACGGCATCGGGGGTTGCGTCGCCAACAACAACCGGGATAAGTTGGAAGTCTGGGAGAATGACCTGTAAGAATGGCAAATGCACTTCCAGGCTGTGTTCTAAGGCATGTGCCTGGTCCAATTCAGTGACCGTGGGCATTTTGTTAATATGATCAATGGCAGTACGGTCAATGGGAATGTTGCCTAACGGTGTCGCAAAAAATCGCGCACTGCTGGTTGCAAAGCCTGTCAGTGGAACCCGGTGTGAGGGGCCTAACAATACTACCCGTGATATACGCTGATTTTGCTGCTGAATATGTGCATAAGCGCTTGCTGCGATGGGTCCGGAATAAAGATAACCTGCGTGTGGTGCAATAATGGCTTTGGTGGGCTGGGTTTCTCCCTGGGTTGGTGAAGTATCTGTGTCTGCGATAAAAGCTTCAATCATTTCCCGTAATGTGACTGCATCAGCCGGGTAAAATGAACCTGCAACTGCACATTGTCGAATCTCATTCATTATCATCTCACTGGCTATTTTCCAAACAACGGTAGGGGTAACGCAATCCTATTTATAGGTGCTGCAGCATGAATACGACACAATTTGCTTTTGATGCTGATGTTTGTGGTAATGTTGATGATAATGTCCGCCATGAAAATCTCAGCACCTGACCCGCTAATTTATCCTAAAATAATGAGTATCCTAAATTAATGGGTATTTAATGCAGCTATATCAACAAAAATAGTGTTTTTAGTCTGTATAATTTAAAGCATGGACATTGTAAAGGCAAACACAAAGGTTAAGGCAAATACTATGCCTGTTAATAGTGTCGTGCCCACTATTTATTGGCATAAACTGGATGATGGCCGGATTCAGTGCGATTTATGTCCCAGAGTATGTAAATTGCATGAGGGTCAGCAAGGGCTTTGTTTTGTGCGTGCCCGGCAGAATGATGAAATCGTATTAACAACCTATGGTCGCTCCAGTGGGTTTTGTGTTGATCCCATCGAAAAAAAACCCTTAAACCATTATTTACCCGGTACTCCGGTGCTTTCTTTTGGTACCGCCGGTTGCAACCTAGCCTGTAAATTTTGTCAGAACTGGGATATGAGCAAGTCACGGCAAATGGATACCCTGGCTAATGAGGCGATGCCGCAACAAATAGCCACCGCTGCCTCAGAATTAGGATGCCGCAGTGTGGCTTACACCTACAACGATCCCGTTATATTTATGGAATATGCCATTGATGTGGCACAGGCATGTCATGAAGTGGGGGTTCGGTCGGTAGCCGTTACCGCAGGCTATATTTGTGAGGCGCCCCGTAACACGTTTTTCAATCATATGGATGCCGTGAATGTTGACCTCAAGGCGTTTACGGAACGGTTTTATTACAAATTAACAGGCGCACATCTTCAGCCCGTTCTGGATACATTGCGATATATTAAACTAGAAACCAGTGCCTGGCTGGAGATTACCGTACTGTTAATACCCGACGAAAATGATTCTGACAAAGAATTACATGCTTTATCACAGTGGGTGTACCAACATCTCGGGGCGGATGTGCCGGTGCATTTTACAGCTTTCCACCCTGACTGGAAAATGACCAATAAATCTGCTACACCAGTAAGCACCTTGCTTCGCGCACGTAAAATCGCACTGGGTACCGGGCTAGATTATGTTTATGTCGGGAATGTGCACGAAAAAAATGCCAGCAGTACCTATTGCTCTCAATGTCATAAATGCCTCATTGGACGGGACTGGTACGTACTGTCTGACTGGAACTTAACACACGATGGACATTGTGCATTCTGCGGTACTCACTGTGCCGGGGTATTTGACGCCCAACCAGGACGCTGGGGGAGCAAGCGATTGCCAGTACACATTTCGGCCTATACACCCTGAAAATAGCGCATGCTGATTTTTTATAGCGAATTTTAATTAGCCGGGTGCGTTGCGTTTAAATCGATTGATGGTGGCTGGCAACCTAAGCATGTCTTGACGAAGTCCACTCGATGTATTGATAATGTTCCCCCTGTTTCAAAGTCGACAATGGAATCATGAAAAATGTGTACGACGGGGCGTATCACTGCATTACACGATGTGACCCTGGGGAGAAAATCCAGGAAATTAAAACGTTATTGGAGCAGTGGCACCGCGGTGAGCTAAGCCTGGAATCATCTGAGGAGCCCCGGTTAATCAAGGTTCCGGGCAAACCAGACCGCCCCCGCTTAGTACATCCCCGTGACTTGCCCCGTCGCAGCATGCATAGCAAGCAAGGCCAAATAGCATTAATTCATGCCATCACGCATATTGAGTTTAATGCCATCAATTTGGCTCTGGATGCGGTGTATCGTTTTCGAAACTTACCTGAGGCATATTATAGTGATTGGTTGCAGGTCGCCTCTGAAGAGGCCCGTCATTTTTGTTTGTTGCGCGAGCACCTAACGTCATTGGGCGGTGATTATGGGGATTTCGATGCTCACAATGGACTGTGGGAAATGGCGGTAAAAACGTCGGAGGATGTCGTGGTTCGCATGGCCCTGGTGCCCCGAGTCATGGAGGCCAGGGGGTTGGATGTTACGCCGGGCATTATTGCGCGCTTTGAGGCTTCAGGTGATGAGCGCGCTGTAGCCATACTTAACATCATATTGGAAGAAGAAGTGGGGCACGTGGAAATTGGCTCACGTTGGTTTCATTATTTTTGCGACCAATACGGCCTGCCAAGGCAGGCGACGTTTGAAAAGCTTTTACAGCAATACAATCAAGGTGTGGTGAAATTACCATTGCACCGTAAAGCGCGATTGCAGGCAGGATTTAGCGAAGCGGAACTTAACTATTTAGAAGGATTGGCGTAATGCATCAAATTGGTACAGCAATATCCAGAGCCGCTAGCGGATTGCTCCAGATTCACTGGTATAAAAAAAGTTGGGCTAACAATAGTGTCATTAACAACAGTGCCTTTAACAAAAGCGTATTTAAAAAATGTGTGTTTAACAAACGTTTTTTAAATAACGGGGGGATCAAATTTTCACTATTGCTACTCTTCGGCAGCAGTATGATCGCCTGTCAGAGCACAGGGTCAAACCCGGATGATTCGAACAATAGCGACCTTGAAAAAGGTGTGCTGATGGTGTATTCGGAGCGTGAGGCGGGCAGTCCTTTATTCCGTAGCCGGGTGTTTGTTAATGAAAATTACGTTTATATGGATGACTCGCGAATACCAGCGGATTTTTTATTGTTTAATCGTAAAGAGCAGAAAATTTACACGGTGAACTCCAATGATAAAAGTGTTTTTGTCATTGAGCCTAAGAAAGTAGCCGTAACGTCGCCGATTGAAATTGACTATACAGAAGCGTCCCAGCCCAGTTCGGCTATTCCAAGTGTCGGTGGTGGTAAAGCAACGCATTATCGTTATGACGCCAACGGCAAACATTGTTACGATGCGGTAACGTTGGAAAAGTCGTTTTTGCCTGGCGTGATTGATGCGTTTAAAGAATTTCGTCTGGTGTTGGCCGGTGAGCATGCCTCGTCGTTAAGTCGTATGCCTGCTGATACCCATGATGCCTGCGACCTTGCATTAAATATTTTCCACACCACCAAGCATTTGGAGCATGGTGTGCCGTTGCGGGAGTGGGATCAGCAGGGCTACCTGCGATTTATGATTGATTACATGGAGAATTTCACCATGAAACCTGAAAATCTTAAAATCCCAACGGAGTACCGCCAGTACTCAGTCAATGGTTAAACCTAGATTCCGCAGTTGGCCGCGACAATAGGGTATTAACCGCTTAATGAACATCAGTTTGTTGCCATTTATCCGCTCAGCCATTGGGTGAAGGCGCTACGGCATGTAGTAGACCTGATTGTTCGGCTGGGGGAGCAAAAAAAGGGGAGGGGGCAATGCATGCCCCCATCATCCTTAACACACGTTTTATGACAACATTGGGCTGGCGATCTGGGTTGCCATGCATGTCGTCGTGTGCTTAACCGTTGAGTGTTAAGGCGATGACAATACTGTATTTTCGTCGTTTCAGGTTGAGTGCAACTTAGCGACGGTTAATCGATGACTTTAGATTGAACCGACGCCAGCACTGAGCCTGATTCGAGAGTTTGCAAGGTGCAGCCGTTATGATCGCATTCCAGTACGCTGCCTTGGTTATACCAATCACCTAATACATAGCGTGACATCGGGCGGTTATCGAGGGTGAATTGATGCAGGTTGGGCCGGTGGGTATGGCCATGGATGAGTTGTGTCACCGACAGGTCCAGCATTAATTGATTAATGCTGGACTGATTGGTGTCCATGATTTCATGGGGTTTGGTGCTCGTATGGGTTTTGCTTTTGTCCCTGACCGCGGCGGCGTACTCACGGCGTTTCTCGATGGATTGTGCAAGAAATGCCTGCTGCCATTCAGGGGTGCGTACCTTGGCTTTAAATGCCTGGTAAACAACATCATCAGTGCAAAACATATCCCCGTGTGAAAGAGCGGTTTGAACACCATTCAACGTGATGACATAGGGGTCTGGTAAAATTGTACCGCCAGTAAGTACCTCAAACTGCTCCGCCATTAAAAAGTCGCGGTTGCCATGCATTATAAACAATCGGTTACCCAGTTGAGTATATTCCTTCAACGCATCAATTACCGGAAGAAGCTTGGTATCGATGTAGTCGTCGCCCACCCAGACCTCGAACAAATCACCCAAAATGTATAAACTTGAGGAATGACAAGCGCGCAATGACATGAACTCCTGGAAGAGTTCAATCGTATCAGTATGTTCAGCAGACAAATGCAGGTCTGAAATAAAAAGCGTACTCATGTTAGTTGCATTGTTTTTTGAAATTTACTCAACCACCTCGACGCTCTCTATTAGAATGTCCTCTATCGGAACATCCTGGTGCCCTCCTGTGCTGCCGGTGGGCTGCGTTTTTATTTCGTTAACAATATCCATACCGCCCACAACCTTGCCGAACACACAGTAGCCCCAGCCTTGCGAGGTTGGCGCGGTGAAATTCAGAAAGTCATTGTTGGCGGTGTTGATGAAAAATTGGGCGGTTGCCGAATGAGGATCGCCGGTTCGCGCCATTGCAACGGTTCCGATGTCGTTTTTTAAACCGTTGTTAGCTTCGTTATCGATAGGGTCCCTGGTCGGTTTTTGCGACATGCCACTTTCCATGCCGCCACCCTGAATCATAAAGCCGCTAATTACCCGATGGAACAAAGTACCATTGTAAAACCCGTCTTTGGCATATTGCTCAAAATTTTCAGCCGTTTTAGGGGCTGCGTCATGATCCAGTTCTATTTCGATGGTGCCTTTGCTCGTCTGCATTTTTATCATTGTTGATGTCCCATTTTATTACCAATTGTGAATTGCTTTTGCTAACTACGTTCTAATCATAACTCCATGATAACCGCCCTGGAAACCCAGGGCTGATCTCTGTCGTCGGTCATAATGTTGATTTATTATACGAAAGATAGAAATTATAGTAGCTGTTTATTGGTCGTAGTGAAATTTACCGTCAAAATTGATCCGGTTGTT
>Ga0316204_10009232_pt1 | contig 13284 bp, 11 predicted proteins | sample 6monrhotite_MG_2_FD_205661 | JGI IMG/M metagenome (GOLD analysis project Ga0316204, IMG submission 205661) | Microbial mat bacterial communities from mineral coupon in-situ incubated in ocean water Damariscotta River, Maine, United States -... | ecosystem: Environmental > Aquatic > Marine >... | reverse complement strand
GGCTCTGACCGAACGCACTTTTGGCGAGGTGACGGATTTCGTGCTGAACGGTGCGTTGCCCTCCACCGTGACGCAGGCCGAGGTGATCGCCAATCCTTCCAACACCATCATCCAGGGCACAATGATCCAGGCCGTCATGGAAACCGCCCTTGACAGCTCCCTGCCCGGCCAGACCCGTGCCGTGGTGTCCGAGGATGTCTACAGCGTCGATGGCGTGCGCCTCTTGATCCCCCGCGGATCCCGTCTCGTCGGGCGCTACCGCGCTGGCGTCGATATCGCGCAGCGCCGCGTCACGATCGCCTGGGACCGGATCATCCTTCCCGACAACCAGACCGTCCAGATCAGCTCCTTCGGGGGTGATGAACTGGGCCGTTCCGGTGTCACGGGTTTCGTGGACACGCGCTTTGCCGAGCGGTTCGGATCGGCCGCGCTCATCTCGTTGATTTCCGCAGCACCAAGTGCCGCCGCCGCCGATGTCGAGAACGAGACCGCCGCCAACGCGCTCGAGGACGTGGGCGATGATCTGGCCGACGCTACCGACAGCGTCATTGGCGATTACCTCTCCATCGGCCCCGTCATCTACGTCGACCAGGGCGCGCGCGTCACCGTCATGGTCGACCGCGATCTGGAGATATTCTGAGCCCATGTCGCTAAGCTATCTCGAAACCTCCCTCGACCGGATCAACGCCGCCGCCCGCGACGATGTCATCGAGATCTGCATCAACCCCGACGGGTCCTGTTGGGGCGAATTCCAGGGCGACCATTTCATGCGCGCGCTCGACCAGAGGCTCACGGCCGTGCAGGTCAGGGACCTCGGCAACCAGATCGCCTCCTCCGCCAACACGACGATGAGCAAAGACCGCCCCATCGTCTCGGTCTCGATCACCTACAAGGGCCGCCCGATCCGGGCACAGGTCATTACCCCGCCCGCCGTGCTCTCGGCCATGTCGATCAGCTTGCGGTTTTTCTCAAGCCTTCCTCTCGAGGGCATCGCACTCGACTTTCTCTACGGCAAGGAACGCAAGCTCGAAGACCTGCGCGTCGAAAAGAAGCGCGCCTTGCGCGCCGTCGTGGCTGCTGGTTTGATCGATGATGCGCTGGCCTTCTGTGTCGAGAACAAGCTCAACATGATCGTCTCCGGCGGCACCTCCACCGGCAAGACCGTGGCCGCGCGAAAGATCCTCGCCCATGTCCCCGCCGAGGAACGCATCGTCACCATCGAGGAAGCCGCCGAGCTTCTGCCGACCCAGCCAAATGCCGTGACCCTCATCGCCAATCGCGACGCAGAATTCCAGACCGCCGATGTGCTTCTCACCGCCACGCTGCGCATGCGCCCCGACCGGATCATCCTCGGTGAGGTGCGCGGCAAGGAGGCCATGACCTTCCTCGAGGCGATCAACACCGGCCATGGCGGCTCCATGACCACGCTCCATGCCGAAACCCCGCAATTGGCCGTGCAGCGGCTCGCGATCGCAGCCCTCAAGACCGAGATCCCGATGACCTATGCCGACATGATCCAGTACATCGAGAATTCCATCGACGTGATTATCCAGGCCGGTCGGCATGACGGCAAACGCGGCATCACCGAATTCTACCTGCCCGGCGCAACTGAGATTGGAACTTCCCCATGAAGACCTTTGAATACAATATCCTGTCCTTTCCCATGACCCGCAAAACCAGCCTTGCCGACATGCAGACCTGCCTGAACGAAAAGGGCGCAGACGGCTGGGAGGTGGTGTCGATCAGCTCCTCGGAATTCGCCAATGTGGGACATACGGTCTTCCTGAAGCGTGAAACCACACCCGCTGGAGCCACGGCATGAGGCAGGCGCAGCACCTCACCTTGGCCGCGCTGGCCCTAAGTCTGACGCCGACCTTCGCCGTTGCCGAGCGCAACCTAGTGCCAACCCTCGATCGCAGCTTTGACATCTGTCCGGACCGGCCCGCCGAGCCCGTCTGGATGCAGGAAATTCCGCTCCGCCAAGCCTATCAGCGGGTTCTGGTTCAGGACATCTATCGCGCCCAGAGTCTCGAGCGGGTCATCGAGATCGGCAACTGCGACTGCGCGACTCGGTTCCCGTCCTGGGACGCGGCCGAGGCCGTGTTTCGGGAGAGCTACGCGAGCGACGAACGATGGGAAATGCTGCAAGCCTCGGACGCCTACAACCGCCGCGCCAACGCCGCCCGCCCTGCCGCTAAGGCAATCTGCGACGCCGCAGGCAATTGGTAAGGCAGCGCCGCGATGAGTGTCGTCACCTATTTCGTTGAAACCTCCCAGGCCTATCTCGACACCGCCGCTGAGACCCAGTTTGGTGCGGTTGCGGCAACGGTCGGCACGCTCCTGGTTTTGGGGACAACGCTGGTGGTGATCCTCGTCGGCATCAACATGATCTATCAATACCGGGCCATGGATGGGCACACAGCCTTCTGGCTCGCGGTCAAGATCGGGCTCATCGGGATATTCGCGACCAACTGGATGCAGTTCAACGCGTTCGCGTCTGCCATTCTCTATGGGATCGACAGTATCGCGGGCGCGCTGGTGGCCTCGGTCGGCGGCGGCAGTCCGGGACCCTCTGGAACTTTCGCCGAAGAATTCGACCGGCTGATCGCGGAGCTGGGCGACTATCTGAACGCTGCCGGGTCCGAGCTGAACTGGATGGCTGGCGCCATGCTCGACATCGTCGGTGTGCTTCTGCTCTCGATCCTCGGCGGTCTGGCCGCCTTCATCCTCGTGGCCTCCCGACTGATGATCGCGCTTCTGATCGGGATCGCCCCGGTGATGATTTTCCTGACCCTCTTCGAGGTGACCAAGGATTATTTCGCGCGCTGGTTATCCGCGCTTATCTCCTTCGCGATCTACCCTATCGTGGTCGCAGGGGTCTTCGCGACCATCACCGGGGTGGCCTCGGCTCTCATAGGCGAGCTGGGTGATCCGGAAGGGGCTTCCAACATCGGCGCGCTCATACCCTTCTTTATGATGGTGCTCATGGCCAAAGGGTTCATAATCGCAACACCCTTCATCGTCCGCGCGATTTCCGGCAACATCATGATGCCGGCGCTCTCCGGCGGCCTGGGTGGCGGATACAACTTCGCTCGCGCAGCGATGGGCAGCCAGCAGGCCTACAATCGCTACCTGATCGGAGGCGCAAGTGGCGCAGAATACGCAGCCATCAGGGCGCGACAGTTCTTCGGCGTGCAGCAGATGCCCGTAAGACAAGGCATGGGGCAGACGGGTTCCGCAGGCAGCACAGGATCCGCAGACTCGGGGTCAAAAATGCTGGCGCAGCTGGCGAGACTGGGACGGCTTGGGCGACGGTGACGGCCTATAGCGGTCACTCGCGACCAGTTCTTCGAACGTCTGATTTTCAATGTTTTTCCGTGTTTAGAGCCCTCACAAACAATTTCGACCTTAAACCCCGTCGAGGTTTGGCCACTCCTCAGGAACCAACGCTGGGGGTTTGGTCCACGGTTCTTCGACCAACGCGTCCTGAAACCACTGATCACGGAGGTTGGCGTGCTCTGTGACGATCAGCTGAAAGCCGGGTACGTCATCCTGCGTATATTTCAACAGCAGCTCGAACAATCGACGAACCGCGTTTAGATCCGCATCAGCCTCTGTTTTCTGGAAAGAGCCGTCGGCCTCCTTGTAGATTTTCTCAGACGGGAAGTAGACTTGGGTTGGCTGATCGATCAACAGGAAGCGCGGGATTGGGCGGTTATTTTGCGCAGCGAATAGGTGCAGCGCGAGTAATGCAGAAAGGTGATAGGCTAGATGGTTTTCGCCGCCTCCTGTGCGACTCATAGGGACCGGACGCTCAGGCCGATCGAAGATGATCGTCAACTGTGGTAGGTTGAGCCGCGCCGGGAAGTCTTGGAATTCTGCCTCAAATTTCCGGATGAACCGCGTGACTTGCGCAGAGATGTTGTTGAGAATTGAGGCTAGGCGCTCGTCGCTATCGTCGGTGCCGATTTCCTCCTCCAGTTGCTTCACCCTGTTGATAAGACGGCGATTCTCCAATTCAAGTCTGGCAAGTTCTTCGTTCGGAGGGAGCGTTTCCAAGAAATGGCTGATACGGCCTACGACGCGCGCGGCAGCATTGTTGCGACTTCCCATTTGGGCAATGATCTCATTAGCTGCGATCGCAGCGGACAGCTCATTTTCTTTCTGTCTGACTTCTGCTGCGATGTCGTCCGCCCGAGCAATCAATTCAGCCAAGTAGGCTTCGAGCTTGGGGCGCTGACCGGTGGCAACACGTAATTCCTTATCTAGCGTTTCAAGCTCGTTTAGCAGGACGGCAGCAAGCGGGGAGTCGAGTGCTAGGTTCCGCTCGCTGAATGGCCATTGCCATTCGCCGCTGTCGGGATTGTTTGGCAGTGCCTTGATCGAAGTGAGACGATCTATTTGTTCAGCGGCCTCGTTTTCGTAGCCGCCCGCCCTCTTGGCGAACTGACGCGCCGAATCAATTCTTGCCTGAGTGTCTCGCCGGTCTTGACGCAGTTGAGCCAACTCTTCTTCCAACAGGGAAATCCGGCTACCGTCGTCGTCAGGCACCTTTTCAGGTTTCCAAGAAAGCACAGATCTCAATGCTTCAATGATTGCTTCTGCATTTTGATTTTCATCGGCGCTTCCGATCACCCCAACCGCCGTCGCTTCCGAGTGCAGACCGATTGCCTGCTCGTGCGACGTGTCGACTGCATTGCGCGCCTGCTCTAGCTTTTTGTTGCTGATTCTCAGATCCCGTTTCGCAATCCGTAGCTTTGACTCCCATTCGAAGCGGTCGTGAGAAGAGACGCCAAGCAGAATTGGCAGGGTATCGCGTATTGCCTGCGGCTGGAATTGTTCGTTCTGCCGGTAGAAAAGTTGGTCCTTGTTAGCGATTAGTCCTTGCTTTTGAAACAGGTAGTAAAACGTGTGCTTTACGTTGGCGTCGTAGCTGGCGCGGCTGTGTTCACTCGCAACTTCGGTGCGATTTTCTGGAATTCCAAGCAGCCGCGACAGGAGTTCGACGATACTATCGTCGTCAGTGTTGATCGACAGATCTTCGAACACAGGAATTGGCAACTGGTTGCCCCTACGCAGCATTGCAGTGCTGCAACTCGCACCACCTCGAGACGGTGTTGGCTTCGCAACCAAAACCTGCTCTTTTTCAAATTGGTAGATCACAGCGAACCATGCCACCTTGTCGCGAATTATTCCTTCTGGGACGTTAAAAGTAGATCGTCCCATACAGTATTCGATAATCTCTGAGAGTGCGGACTTGCCAGTAGAAGAGCGGCCGGTAATGACGTTAAGCCCGTCAACCTTGAATTGCAGGTCGCGGCGTTGGCCGTTAGGGCTATAAATGTGAATGGATCGAATCTTCATGGGCGAATTCCGAATGTTGCATAAATTGTTGACCGGTCTGCAATGCGAGCAAATTCTCTACCAACTATCCGCGCGACTTTCTGGCAATCAACAGTTTCATCCGTTCCAGTAACGGTCTTGCGCACCTTCTTGGGCACGGTTTGGATGCGGCCGCTATCTGAGACTGTGATACAGCCCCTTTCCATAAGGAGACCAAATCCCTCGAAAGCATAGGGTAACATCTCTGAGACTCGATCGCCGAAGCCCACCATCAGTTGCTGGTTATTCTCCGTCGTCTTGAGCAGGTAGCTGCGTGGATTACTGACAATTACCTGGCGCGAGTCCTTGTGTAAGCAGAGCGGCAGAACGAGTAATGATAGTGAAAAAGGCATGCCTCGCTCATCTATGTCTTCATATCCGTTCAACGAGCGGAACAAGACCAAGCCGCAAAATGCCGGGTTGAATAGATTACGAATCTCGAACGGGCGTTGGTCCCATCGTTTCATGAGGCCACCCCCAACACTTTGCATACTCGTTCAATAAACCGTGGGTGCCAATAAACTCTAGGTTCAGGCGTGGTATCCGCGAGAATATGAAAGCTGCCTCGGACGACATAGGGTTCCGTCACGCGCGCGCGAATTCGAAGGGACTCGATCTTCCCGGTCTCAAATTCTGCCCAGTTGTAGAGAATGGCTCCGGCTTCGCGCAGCGCATCCTCGGCGCTGTCGTCCGTGAGCTTCTCGAAAACCACATCCCTGTAGCGGCTCCATTCCTCTGCGAGACGGTCCTCGTATTCCTCAATCTCTCCCGACACGATTAGGTTTTCGCGCGCCCAAGCCGATCGCTGCTCGAACGCTCTATAGTAATCTAGGATCGCACTTCTGATACGGTTGGAAGAGATGCCTATCTCGTGCATTTGCTTAACGAAAAGGCGCGGATCGGCATCGGTGTCAATCTCGCTGGCGGGCACCTTTCCGCGGAATGTGATTGGCAGATTATCTGTTTTGTATTCCTCGGTGATATTGGAAAGCTTATCCGAGACTTCGTGGCCGAAAATTCCTTCTGGCCTGACGCCAGTCAACTGCTTGATCACAGCATCGGTCCACCAACCTTCCAGCCGTTCTAAGACGAACTGGCGGTGTTCGCGTCTTATGCTTCGCATGTGCTTTTCCTGGATGATGGCCGGGATGTCACTGATGCGCGGATTCCCATCGAGGATCAGGATGCGCTCGAGAAAGTCTTGCTTCGCTGAATCGCTTAATTCGTTAAACCCGGCTGCGATCGGAGTGATAAGTTTTGACTTTGATCTAGATAGCGCGGCGGTGGCCAGTTCGGCCAGTGATGCTTCATTACTGGAAGAGGTGGCCTGTTCCGGGAGGAAGCGAGCAAGAAATGAGTCAGTTGACACTGTGCCGGTAGTAAAAAGGAAGAACCGCAGATTTGATGCAGCAAGGCCATCCCGCTTGTATCGCACCAGCCAAATGTTGACGGATTTCCAGAAATCAGTCGACAGGTCTGTCAGTTTATCGCCAATCGCCTTGTGCTTTAGCGAAGCTAAGGACTTACCGCCTTCGGTATCAATGAAATCAAGATCGTCGTCTTTTTCAATGAAGACTGCCGCATCTTCTGGAAGCTGAAGCAGTCGAAGCAACGCAAGGCGACTTTGGTAAATATATCCAAGGCCCTGCTCGGCTGCTGAGAACTTATCAGTTTCTTTTTCGACCATAGTTCTCCCGCCCAGTCAGATTATCCAATTGGCCGGTAGCGACCTCTGATCCGAAAACCACCGTATGGCACACTTGCTGATTTCACACATTGGCGCAAGGCACCGCGAACTTCCGCTTCCGGCCCTGTTCAACAGACATACCATCCTCGTTAGACTATCGAGCAACCAGCTTGTCGCTATCCCCCTCCTGCAGCATCGCTTCCATTTCATCCAATCCATCGACAGCAGAGCGCATCTGCGCCTCATCATCCACGCCCACTGTCTCGGCATCTGCAACTTGGCCCCCAAAATCCATTTCCATCTGTCGCTGTTCCTCAGCGATAACGGCTTGAACGACAGGCGCAGTCTTCTTTGGGGCGACATCAGTTTGCCCTGACGATTGGCCATCAGCAGCCTGGCGCGCGGCCTCAACGTCGGCCTCGGGTCCGCCTGACCCGTTCGACGGCGGTGTCATCGGCATCGCGCGCACACTCAACGGGAGATTGCCCTGCGGCCCTCCTCCCCCCGGCTCCGGAAACGGCAACTCCCCCGTCTGCGCTGCATGGATCGCCTTGAACAGGCGGTCGTCAAAATACTGAATCCGCTTCGCACGGACCGGCATTTGCGCATCGATCACCATGACGATCTCGTCAAGCGGCAGGCGGCGCGCCTCGTCTTCAGGTAGCAGAGAGCTTTCTTCGGTCCGGGTCGACTGGCTACGCCCTTCAAAGGGGTTCTTGCCGATGGACTGGGATCGCGTGATGACGGTCTTCGTGGTCTTGCCAACCGCCTTGCTCAGCTCCTCGACGGTCTTTTCATCTGAGGGCGTCAGGTAGAGCTTCACGCCCGCGTTGCCCTGTAGGGCGCGGCGGGTGTTCTCGCCATAGATTTCATCGAGGGCGGGGATGGTTTGGGTGACAACGGCCAGGTGGCCGCGATAGGTGCGCAGAGTCTCGATGCTCTCGACGACGATGGGCATTTTGCCCAAGCGATTGAACTCGTCGAGCATGATCATCACGGGCCAGGGCTCATCCGGCCCGGGGTCTTTTTCCTGCATGGCGGAGAGGAGATCGGAGAAGAAGAGCCGGATCAGCGGCGCAAGCGGCTTCACCATCAGCGGCTGGACCACGAGATAGACCGAGAAGGGCTTCTTGCGGATCGTGCGGAAATCAAAATCCGACACCGCCGTCGCCTCATCGATGGCCGGGTTCTGCCATTGGTCGAGCCCAGATGTCATCAGGAGCGAGACATAGGAGGTCAGAGTATCGTTGTTGGTCGAGGCCAGCCGGGTGAAGATCAGCTTGGCGGCCCTGTTGTCGACCTCGTGACCGCGCGCGAAATACTCCTTCTGCTTGTTTCCACCCGAGGCGGCGATGCGGTAGATTTCTCCCAGAGTGGGGCGCTTGCGCTGAAAGGCCAACAGGCCTGCCGCGACGAAGAGATCGATCCCGCCTTTGAGGAGGCCCTGCACCCGGTCATTGTCGCTTTGCAGGAAGAGGGTCGCGAGAAGCTGCAATTCCATCTGCTGGCGCGCGGGATCTTTCAGCTCGTAGATGCGCAGGAGCGGGTTGTAGCGATGCGTGCGCTTGCCCTCCCAATCGGTGGGGGCAAAGCGATAGACCTTGTCGCCCTGGGCTGCACGATGCCGGGCCGTGGCCTCGAAACACTCACCCTTCACATCGAGCGTCACGGCGGAGCCTTGCCAGGTCAGCAGGTTCGGAATGACAAACCCCGTGGTCTTGCCGCGGCCCGTGGGGGCCACGATCAGCGCATGGGGGAAGACTTTCGAGCAAATGTAGTTGGCGCGGGAGCCCGGCGGCCCCAGCTTGCCGAGGATGAACCCAGTCCCGGGCGCCCCGAAGAAGCCATTGGACTTCATCTCGCGCGCGGTCTGCCAATGGGTCTGGCCAAAGCGTGTCAGAGCGGACCCCGAGAGGGCGAGGCTCAGCATCAGGCCGGCGGCGGCGAAGCTGCCGATGATCAGGTGAATAAGTTGCGCGTCCTCCGGGCGGCGATCGAGGATCGCCATGTAGTTTTGCGCGATATAGGCAAAGTCGATCTCGGCGCCAAAGCCAAGATCCTGGTAGGTCAGCACCGCCGAGGCGATGGTATAGCCCATGGCCCCGGTCACCAGCGTCACCAGCAAGACCCCTGTTGCGATCCGCGCTTTTCCCATGGCGGCGCTCAATGGACCTGACCCCGCTCGGTCTCGCCATCCACGTCTGTCGCGCGGTGCTTTTCATATTCGATGTCGGCCAGATCATCGACCACCTGGCGCAAGGCCTCCGTGTTGGCCGTCGCGGCATCCGATTGCAGATAGACCTTGGCGACATAGAGACGGTCGAGACGGTCCTCGAGAACCTTCTCCAGCGCATCGGCATCGCCGGATGTGAGACGGTCGAGTTGGCGAACGTCCAGCACCCGCGCGATCTCGTCGCGAAATGCGTCCCGCTCCGCCTCGGTCTCGAAGGGCGCGGACAACTCACCCACCCGCTCATGGTCCAGGACACGCGCAATCTCGTCTGCAAGGCGGTCGGCACGGTCAGACTGCCGCGCAGTTTCATCGCGGGTCGCGAGGATGTCGTCGCGCGTGCCAGACCCAAGCCCCTCGCGCAACTCGTTTTCGCGGCGGACCTGGTTGATGGCCTCTGTGTCGCGGATCTCGACGACGGCGGCATAGGTCGCGCCGAGCCCGCGGGCGAGGTGGGACGGCATATCCGGATAGCGCTCCCTAAAGTCATCTGCGACAGCATTCGCAACGGGCGTGCGGAGGTCACGTCCCTCCATGATGCGGTCGACCTCGCGGACAATTTCGCTGGCGCGGGCCGCATCGGTGATGGTCTCCCTGTAGGGCTCAGACCGGTCGATCACATCGCCTGGGCGTGCGAGCAGGTCCGGGTGTGCCTCGAGGTATTCGCGCTGCTCCGCCTCGATCCGGCGCTCCGCCCTTGAGGCAACCTCCCAGTCCCGGTCCTCGATCTGCTGCGCTGTCAGGCCGTCTGCGCGCATCTCCTGACGGATTGTCCCTTCCATCGCCCGGACCGCGCCCTCATGATAATGGAACCGCTCGCTGTCCGCTTCAACTTCCATGACACCATCCCGGCGCAGCACGTTCTCCCGCTCCAAGAGCGTGCCAAGTTCGACATGCACATCGTTGAGAATGTCGCGGGCCTGTTCCAGATCGGCGCGGCGTTCGAGGTTCAGATCGCGCGCCTCAGCCACTTTGGAGAGATCATTGGCGATCCATTGATGCTCAAGTGCTGCATTTGAGGCGCCCGTCTCGATCCGGGCCACCACTTCCGATGTGCTGATCCCCGTGCCCCGTAGTGCCGCGTCAATGCGCGATCTCAGGTCGGGCTCGGCCAGTCGCTCGCGCTGGCTGGCGTCAATATTGGCCTCGGAATAGATCCCGCCCTCCGAGGGGGTCTCTGACAGCGAGGATGATCGCAAACCGAGAGGCTGCATGTGCTGGACCTGCGTCTGGATCTCGATGAGGCGTTTTTCCAGCACGGGACGTTCCGCGTCAGATTTTTCGGCGATCATGCCCTGCACCCGCGCGAGCTTTTCCGCATAGAGGCTTCTCAGATCCTCAAAGCTTTGATCCTCGGCCATATACACATCTCCTGTTCGATCCACCTGCCCGCCGCGCGCCAGCACTTCGCCCGCGCGGAAGAGTGCCGCCGCAATATCCTCGCGAGCTTCACGCGAAGCCTCCGCGGCAAGCGAATGGTAGACGGTTCTGGTGTTGGCGATCTCCGCCAGCGTCCGGGTCAGATCGGCCCCCACACGTTCCCGCTCGCGGGGCGCGCGACCCTCTTCTATCGCCGCATAAACCTCGCTGGTGCGGGCTGGGTAATGCACAACCCCGCGATCCACCCGGCGCGTGGCTTCCAGCCGCACGCCGTACTTCTCCGCCTCCTCGACCATGGCGAGGCGGAAATCGTCATAGTTGAAGCGATGGTTGCGCCCGAGGAAAAAGAACTCGCCTTCCTGCGAGCGGCGGTTCAGCACCAGATGCGCATGCGGGTGATCGCGGTCCTCATGTACCGCGATGATGTAGTCGAAATGCCCATCATCAGTCTGGAAAAACCGCTCGGCCACATCCGTCGCGATGTCGCGCACATCCTCCCCGCGCGTGCCGATGGGGAAGGACATGAGCATATGGGTCGTCTGGCCCAGCTTGGGCTTGAAGCCCGCATCCCACCGCTTGGCAAAACGCTCGGTCAGATCCTTGATGTCACCCGCCTCGAGCTTCGCCTTGCCATCCAGGAACCCGCTACTGTCCACGATATGGGTGGACTTGGTTGTGAGGTAGTCGAGCTGGTTTGCGAGCTGCGATTTGGTATGCGTGCCGCCGCCCCGGATCGCCTTGAAGACCGCCGGTCGATGCCCTGCTGCCGCGCGCGTAAGCTGGGTCTGCTTGGCCACGTGCAGACCTTGCATCGAGCCCCGGACGCGGCTCCAGCCATCCCGGAAGACCTCGCCTGTGACAGCGTCAACCGCATCATTCAGCCGCATGGGCAAACTCCCTCAAGGCGGCCGTGGCTTCGAGCTGCATCGCGTCGCGACGGCGGCGCAGGAGCAGGTCAATCTCGTCAGCGGAATCCAGGATGAACCGCGCCAGCCCGCGCATCTGCGCAAGGCGCAAATCAGTGAACTCGGCACTCGTGCCACCATCAGCCCCCTGCCCCATCCGGTTGGCCCGCGTCATCTGCTTGGCGATCTGCGCGACCCCGTTACCGACCTCGTGCAGCGAGGCGCGGTAGCGCGCCATCTCGGCCGCCATCTGCGCGTCCGGAACGAACACCCCGCCTGCCGCCTGGATGAGCCGCCGCAGCCCCTCGGCCCGGCTCTCGATCCCCGCCTTCTCCAACACCGCGTCGAGCGCCTCAAGCTCCGCAGCCGTGACCTTCACACTGACCGCTGAGACCGGAATTGCGGCATCCGTCTGGCGCTCGGCATCGGCTTTGAGCGTGTACTGAATCGCCCGCACCGACACGCCAAACCGTTCCGCCAGCACTGAAGTGGAAACGCCTTCCGCAGCTTCGCGAACGATCTCCATGCGCTCCGCATCGATGAGGCGTTTTGAGCGAGACATGCGAAGAAAGACCCCCTATTTCCTGCCACCTTCCACCAAGGCTGCCCCTACCTTACGATAATATACCTAGCTGTCAATTATATACTTACGTCGCCTTCAGTCTCAGGCAGCCTTGGTGTCCGCTTCACGCCGCGGCCCGCAGGGGCGCGGCTCTGCCGCCCTCACCACCGGGCGACCCACATGTCCAATGGGTCCCGTCCGCCAGCCCCGCCCGAGGGTCTGGCCGAACACGCATGTGTTCGGACCGAACCGCGGGCGGGCGCAAACCCCACCGACAGGGCGGACAGGCAGGGTCAAGGAGGGCCAGATTTGGGTCCCCAAATCTCTGCCGCAAAAACCGGGAGGGCATGGCCGATAGGTTTTTGTGGATGGCCCCCTTGAGGCTGACTGGCCGGTCTGTCGCGGCCAGATCATTCTGGGGGGTAGTGCGTCCGTTGAATGCGCCGCGACCGGCAGCTTCGTAAGGTCGCCTCGGGCGATCTGACCGCCGGACCCGGCATCCCTGGAACAGGGATCGGGCCGCCCCCGGATCGTCCTGGGGCGGCCCATCCTCGTCAGAGGATTCAGTCCTGGGGATCTTTCGCGCTCGGTGGGAACATCACCAGCTCCGAGACCGCGACGGGAAAGTCGAGCTTGAGGCTGAAGAACTCCGAGCCGTCCCCGTTGCGGGTGTTGCGGAACATCGCACCCACGCGCTGGAAGCGGGTGCGCTCTTGGCCATCGGTGTCGGTGAACTTGACGGGGACGGTGGCGACGTAGTGGTTGGTCATTTGGGTCTCTCCTTGTTGCGATGGGGATCACCCGGCACGGGGGCAAGAGGCCCGGTCGCAAGCGCAAATGCGGAGGGTCCGCAGCCCGCCGTGGAAGCCGTATTTGTGCTTGCCGGAGCGAAGCGCAGGGCACGATTGGGCCGACCCCGTGCGATCCACATCTATGAGCAAAAAGGAGTGACCCGAATGACCCCTGCCATCACGCAGCCGCCACCATCCGCGTCCGCGTCCCGCCAAGCCTGGCCGGGGAGCTAGCGGAGCCCGCCCGCGTGGATGCGATGTTCCGAAACACCCCCCGAGGGTTGTGCAGGTCTTCAGCCTCATGTGCGACGTTTCGACCCCTCGGTCTTGCGCTGCTGACGATGTGC
>Ga0316204_10009231_pt1 | contig 13284 bp, 2 predicted proteins | sample 6monrhotite_MG_2_FD_205661 | JGI IMG/M metagenome (GOLD analysis project Ga0316204, IMG submission 205661) | Microbial mat bacterial communities from mineral coupon in-situ incubated in ocean water Damariscotta River, Maine, United States -... | ecosystem: Environmental > Aquatic > Marine >... | reverse complement strand
TGAAATAACCCAAGCCATGCCGCGGTGCGGCATTGGACAGGTCATCGCGTTGATAACGAACCAAACTAATCCAAGCCGGCGCATAATAATTATTGATATATTCCGAATCAGTAATGCTGCCCGCGCTTTTAACCCCGTCGCCGAGTAAACCTCTACCCAGAACATAAATCAATTTCTGCTTATCATCTGCAGCCAGCGCGACAATTTCCCCCGGCGGCAGTTTAAGCGCATCAGGGATATAGTTACCGATCCGGCCCTTGTCCAACTTTTCCAATTCATCCCTGATGAATTCAGCAGTAAATATCTCTTCTGTTTCCAGTATTCGATTCACCGTCAAGCGACCATAGAAGAGCGCGTTACGCATTACATAACGTCTACCCAGCTCATCCCAGACCTCAATATCAATAAAACCACGATAACTGTCAGAACCAGCACCATCAAAATCAGGTACATACCACTCCATGCGCTCAGCGCTATACAGGGACAAGCGATTGTCACCCACCTTATACGTCACTGCCGTATCAGGCTGACCACTCTTATAAGCCTTTAAGGTTAAATCCGCATGAAAGCCATAACCAACAATCTCTACCTGATCGTTGATACCATTTTGATTGGTACTAACAACCGCCGGTGTAATGAAGGATATCTGCAATAGATCGACATAAGTAAAACCACCGAGTACCGTATCAGACAAACCAGCATCATTGATCACCGTTACAGCGGCCGGACCGGCATAGTTGGGAATAGTTGTGGCATAAATACGATCATACTCATCCGTGACACCTGCGGCCTCAACACGATCAACCACCAGTTCCTGTCCGCCAATCTTCAACCTTGGTTCAATACCAAAATTAACACCGCGAATCACCACCGATGTCCCACCTTCAATACCGCCTGCAGCAGTACAAGGCTGTCCTTCAACCACCGAACTCACAGCACAAATAGAGACAATATCCGGCGCCGCGGCATCACCTGCCACCGAAGTGTTGAAACGTAGCGTGTAATCATTGGCCAGCGCCATGCCAGTCAACGGTGTCAGGCCTGCTTTAAGCGTCACGTTATACTGTGTGTTGCTATCAAAAATAAAACCTGCCTTGGGCAGTATTTCAATCACTCTCAGATGGGGTTCATCATTGCGCATAGCAAATTGCACATCAAACTGTGTGCTGATATCAATCCCGATCAGTGGATCACCCTGGATCACGGTGACGTAATCAGACAATGGCATCGTTGCGGGAACAACAGCAGAAAGCTCAAGTGTAATCTTGGCAAGCCCAGTGCTGATATCATGCGCACCGCTGGCAGGAATATTATCAAGCACCATCAGCTGAGTCAGTTCCAACCTGCCAATGCCCTGCTTACCACCGGCAACCTGAATACCACCACGCGCCATCGCCACGCCACGCGCTGCAAAATCATCAAGTCCCGGTGCACGATGAATGACAACGGGGACGGTTGCATCCCAGGCTAGATCCTGGCTGCGCTGAAGATCAATAATTTCAATCACTGACTGCGCGGGCACATCTTCTTGATCAGAGTAATGCACGGTGACATAAGCCATGTTGCCCAGCACTTCTACGTCGTAAACACCATCAGAGACAAAGTCTGCCCGTGCGGGCTGTAACTCGATGACTTGGTGCATCGCTGGCTGATAAGGATCACTAATATCTATCACATTCAACTGCGACGTACCACCATCCCCCGCCATATCCGTAATAAAGGCAAAATCTCCTTCAATGTAAAGTCTATTGGCCACACCTAGCGTATCCAATCCAGCAACGATAGGCAGTGAAGGGTCCGTCAGATCAGCAACGACTAGCCCTTCGTGAGAGGCGGCAATAAAGGCAAAATTCCCTTTAATCTGCACATCGCGGGCAAAACCATTGGGTTTGATAAAGCCAATATGGTAAGGCGCTGTGAAATTACTGATATCGATGACCTGAACGCCTCCATTGCCATTGGCAACTAATACCAGGTCGTCCTTGCGATCAAGACCGTATAAATCTGGATACGGCATGTCGATACGTCCGGCAAGCAAATAAGGCAGACCGAACTGGCCATCACCATTTTGCTGGGTAAAGAGCAACAGCTCACCATCGGTATTTTCCAAATGAAGCGCGCCAGTGCCTTCAGTGCCCGTTTGCCCGCCCATCCAATCATTCTGGATCTTGGCTGAAAAGCGATTATAAAAGCCACAACCTGGAGGTGCATAAATACCGGAACAACCCGCAGGTGGCAGCACGGACAGACCTGATTTAGATGCAAAGACCGCATTATTCCCTGCTTTAATCTCAGCAATCGTACCTGCAAATATTTCAGCTGCGCCATTCATCAAGTTTGAGTAAACAAAATAGTCGCCGTCACCATTACCAGCAGTCGGGTCAAGCGCATCCATAATATAAATGCCCGTGTACTCAGCTGGATATCTACCAGCATAGCTCGGCACACCCAGACCGATCTCGTTGCGTAGCGGATCAGCAGTCGCCCAGGCGGCTACCATGCTTCCTTCACGGGTGCTGCTGCGATATTGATCCACCGCCGTGTAATAGACACTGCGACCGATCGACGAATCGTTCTCATCCGGCGCAACATAACGACGCTGGCTCAGTCGATAACCCACTTCATAGGTGGTTTCACTTTTAACGGTATGATTAGGCGTGACAACATTGGTCACAATACGAACACGCTCGTTACGTTTGTCGGTACGGCGCAAGATGGCGTCGGCGGTGAAATCAGCCCAATAGATGTAGTAATCGTTATCGGGTTCGGACACTGGCGTGGTGTCACCTTCGGCACGGATATCATTACGAAACAGTGACAATGGCAGTTCATCAAGTACGATCCAGTGCCCCTCGTCGGCCTGATATTCACGCAACCAAGTCATGGTAACGGTTTCAATGACACCGATATCTTCTATACCAACCACTGCACGCAGCGGTTCACCTGCAGTCAAAATATCGCGGTCAGCAGGGTATAGAACATCCACCTTGGGTTCTACGGTGTCGGCAATTGTGCCGACAGTGACAACCTGCGATGCCCCTACCTGCCCTAACACATCGTATGCATACGCCTGCAATAAGAAACCGTCTGACCCATCGGGTGCAGGAATTTCCGCCCGATACACATGCTGCTGAGCAAATGAGCCGGTCTGGCCTGAATAATTATCATAAACACTGATGGCTGGCTGGTCATTGACATAAAAAACAACACGATCAATGCCATCGGGTCCAAGGTCATCAAAGGCTTCAACAAACACCTCAATATTTTGACCGTCAATGATGACCGAATTGTCATTACCCGGTTTTACAATATTTGCTGATGGTGCCACATCAGGCACGATCTTGAGTTTAAGCAATGTCGGTGAGATGACAGACTCATACTCATCCACATCGCGCGCTGACGCTCTAAGGAAAATCGTTTTGTCCACAGACTCAGGCGGCACATTGAAATGGAAATTAAACGGAACTGCATTATCTTCACCATAGAGTTGGAACTCAGCGCTATCTTCCGTATCAGCAATGGCAATATAAAGTGATGCCGCATCCACACCCGCTTCAGCATCACGCGCCAGTACGTTAAATACCACTCCCCGGCCTGCAGTCACTTCAGCGATTCCGCCAAGACTAAAGCCGCGCTGATCAAGCGGACGGATATCCGTCACTTCAGGTGGCGTATTAGGTAACAGTCTAATCGGAATAACTTCATTGGACTCATTGCCAATACCATCACGGGCATTCACCCTCAACTGCAAATCCAGCTGTTCAGGAACAACCCCCGCTCCTGCCACATATTCAGCAATGGTACGCAGCGCAATACTGCCTGAGTAAGGTGGCGCAATCAGCAATGTCTCTTCGACAACCTCTGCCTCTACAAATTGGCCATCCTGGTCAGCATCGGCAAATAGCGTCACTCGAACTGAACTGACCCTGACATTATCTGTGACTTCCATATTAAACGGTAAAGAGTGGCGTTCAATCACCGCTGCACCCGTCGCGGCAGGCTGTAATATCGTTACCTCTGGTGCCAAAACATCACGTTCCACATGTACTATCACCGGAGAAACGGTGTCAACAATACGCGGGTTTTGCGTACGTTTTTCGGCAACACTAGCCGCTAGACTTAGATCTTTGCCTGCTTGACCGTAGGGTACCTCAATCAAAAATTCATACGGATAGACCAAATCGGTAAAACTGCGATCACCATCTTTAAGATTGGCCACACTCAGCGAAACCCGATCAATGCCCACATCATCAATGGCATTAACCTGGACAAGCAGATACTGCCCCTCGATAACGGTATCGTTATTCTGAGGATTACCAATTTTAACCACTGGCGCTTGATCTCCAATGATCAATATCGATACATTTTCTTCAGCACGATGTGCATCCAGATCGTTGAATGCAGCACCATAGGTATCTATAGCCTCAACCATGATAGTCACTTGATTGGATGCTAGATCGGCACTATTAAACGCAGGCACAGGCACAGAAAAATTATAAGGCGCTTGACGCAGACGCATTGCATAGGGCGATTGGCCATTGTGATACGTCGCCACCAATCGAACATACGAAATGCCAACATCATCAAAAGCATGAACGTTAACATGCAGGTCAGTACTCTCTACTACCTGAGCCGCTTCAATCGGTTCAACAATATCAATCACCGGCCGTTCATCTGGCCGTATAGGGTAACTAACTTCACGGGACTGTTGGTTACCACTGTCGGCTGCAGTCACCTTGACCCAATAATCAAAACGCTGCACATCGACCAACAACACCCCAGGAAAGCGTTGCAGGATTTCAAACAGACGATCTACATGCACCTTCTGTTTGTATTCAGGTGTGTCAATATTAACTGTGGTGACAGGCTCATAATCCTGCGATGGAATACCAGAAATTTGACGCAACAGCGAGTAATCACCCTGAACATAACTGCCATCTGTTTTTAAAATCCCGTAACCGGTATGGACAGTGAGCTGCGCCACCTTAACATTGTCATAGGCGCGCACTCCAAGCGTGAAGTCAGAAAATTCGGCGGGTCCGTAGCCAACATCTGGCTGAGTCACCAACGGCTCAGGGATAATATTATCTGCTACCACCTGCAATGTAATTTCGTCACTGCCCACCGCCCCTTCTACATCGTAAACATAGGCGGTAATTGTCAGCGGCTCATTAAAGCGCACCATCCCAGCAGGCACTTCGAGCACATACCCCACCTCCAACGCATAAGGGTTGGTACGATGGCCAAAATCATCGGCAATATCAGGGCCGTAGTTTTCAGTAAAAGCCGCATGCATCTCAGTAAATGCTTGGTTAATGGCCGAGTCACCACCGGATACCGCATCACCATGCGCTGTCGTTGCGATAACGGGTAAAGGAATGCCATTAGCAAACACCCTAAGCGGCTCATGATCGACTGATTGACCACCAGAGGTTTTTTTACGTGTCAGCCAGCGATCATCCGTCGCCACCACACCGACCTTAATGCGGAATGTCCCTGCTGCAATCTCTTGCTGCTCAGCCGGCCCAGTAATCCGCACCTCAGGCACAATATTTCCCTGCGGATGAACCAGGAAGTTTCGGCTTGCTGTATGACCGTACGTATCCGTCACCAACATTTGGTATTCAGTGGGCAACGCTTGATCGAAGCGTATCTCGGCACTCTCAGCACTGTGCGTTACAGGCTGCGCATCACAATCAACAACATAGGTTTTACTGTATAGCGTCTCAACACGCGCACCGGTGCGATCCAGTCGATAAATGTCATACGACGCCAGCCCTGCGTCATCGCTCAAGTCAGTCTCAACCTGGAATGTCTCACCTCGGCGCACCCAGAACTCACCGTAGTTAACCTTAGCAGGCTCTGTCAGGTTCTTCTGATACGCACCGTCGAGTTTAAAACTACGAAACGCATCAAAGCGCAGCAGCGGCAATTCATTGCTATCCAGCGGGTACAAAACACTGGTCTCAGACGTGTAACCACTTTCATCCTCGGCTATCGCCGTGAGTTCAAGCTCACCGGAGTCAAATGCATGAGGGACATCGTAGGGTAATGTCACCAGATCTTCATCGTAACTACCGCTCCACTCCTGCAACAAGTTAGTGCGGTTTTCATACAACTTAATGGTTTTGAGAATGCCGGTGTTATCAGAAAAATTGAGTTTCAACGGGATACGCTGCATGGGCACAACAACAGTACCCTGCGGGGGGGACGCCACCTGAATCTCAGGCACAATCGTATCCAAGCCTATAGATTGACGAGCTAAAGAGGTCAGCGGCTGGTCACCACGCACACTGCTCAGCCGGTCTGTAACATGGGCAAACACCTCAATATGCGAAATCGCTGGGAGACTTGGCGTGGTAACTGCTGAGGCAAAATGCTGGCCCGAATGACTCATGTGGAAAGGCGCACGGCTCGTGACCAACGCGGCCCCGCCGATGGTCGCCATGTCATCCTGAACAATAAACGAGAGCCATGGTCTAGCCACCTGCATAGATTGGCTGCCATTATCATCGACCATTGAACCTATATTAGCTACACGCTCGTAATCAACCCGCACTTGCTTAATAAACGCGGGGCCTTCTGATGCAAACAACGGCTTAACGATAATAGCGGATATCTGTGCGGGATCGTATGCCGACAGGTCTAAGGTATTTGCAGCCGTCACCGTCTCACGCCGCAGTTGCGCGTGACAGACATTGCGCTCAAAAATTGTTAACTCGTATGTAGCAACAGTTGCATTATCACCACCAAAGGTCAGTATGTTTGACGCCTGACGATTATCAGGTGGAAAAACCGTCATAATTCCATCGGTGATACGCAGGTAGGTTTCATCACCCCACTTAACATCACCCGCCCATGCAGCAGATTCTGGATAGGTGATATTAATAACAGGCACGTTGTCTTCATCAACATTGGGGCGACCGATACTGCCAGCCACGCCGCGTCCATTAACAACCCCAATCTGGCTTAGCGACGTGAACAGCGGCACCATCATGTTCTGCCCTTCATCGGCATAACTATTGAAGATGAAATCATCTTCGACCTTGAATTTGCTCTTAAGCAGCTGAGCTCGCACCAGATCATGGGCTGGCTGCTGGTTAACCACCGATACAATAGGCTTCTGATCTACCTTCACTTCGTGAAGGGTGCTGTGTACCTCGCGATTACCCGATGTATCTGTCGCTTCGACAATCAGGTGAAAACGACCAGGGCTATCGATAGAAATTGGCTGTGGCGGCGTAATGGTAATCGCTTCGCTGGTCACCTTGTCGACAGAGAGGCCAATCGCCTCATCGAGCAACTCTTTGACACCACCATCGGCCTTGTAATAGGCACTATACGACGCTATTGCTACGTCATCGGTAATCTGAAAGTCAAAGGGTACATCCATGCCCTCATACAGAACACTCTCTGGGCTGGAAACAATAATTTTTGGTGCATCAGTATCCAGGCTGATCGTCAGCGGTATGCGTAACGTCTCAGCGGTATTAATACCGTTATCCCCTGCGCGCAGAAATAACTGAAACGTCTGACCACGATATGCGGCATAGGCAGCCGGTATTTCAACTGAACCACTGAAGTCTAGATAAAAACGATGGCTAACAACAATCGAACCCAATGTGCCAGGATTAGCGACTCGAACTTCTTCCAGCCGCTCTTTACTGCCAAAGATCTCCCAGGGCAACACATATTCAACGCCCTGATCATCCTCAAGGATCACCTCAGGCTGAGCAATAAAGAAATCATCATTACCCGTGCCCTTAATACTAAAGCTTTGCGTTGGTTTTACACTCAGCGCTTTGTCTGGGGTAGTTAACGTAATAACCGGCGCTTCGGTGTCATCAATAATGTCCAGGTCAAGCCACTTCAAACTGGTATTACCACCAGAATCGACTGCCTTAACGCCCATCTGCACCACCCCTGCCTCAGGGAGATGGGGAACGCGCATCACCTGAGACAGGTAGCCGCCCTCTCTGAGCAAGGTACTCAGCTGCCGCCCTGATAACACCTTACTTGATAGCAATGTGCCATCATGGTCCACGATAAAGCTCACTGAGGAGACTGCCCGGTCATCAGTAACCAACACATTGACCGTAAATTTTTCACCTTCAACCAGTCTCGATCCCGCCGATGGCGTACGAATACTGATAGCTGGCGGCGTATCAAGAGCAATATCGTAGCGCCAATTACTGGTTGAAGTATTGCCGTAAATATCAGTTGCCAATACTTCGAATGTCAGCTGAGGGACAAACGGATTTTGCGGATCATTCTGATCAGACGGCACAACCAGGCTAAATGTCCCTGTTACTGTAGCCGACTGAACCTCAGAAGCATAAGAGACATCCACTAATGGAGTCGCGTTACCCGCTACCAGAATTTTCAACGAGGCAATCAGGGACTCATCAATCGCTCGATAAGAAAATGATGCATTTTTTGCCTGATATAAAGTAGTGCCAAGTATTGGCGAAACAATCGCCCCTTTCGGCGCGGTATTGTCCGGCACAATATCAATAATGGTTTCAACCACCGTTGACATCTGCCCCAGCGTATCTGTCGCTTTAACACGCAACGTCAGCTGCTGAGCGCTATTAGCTACACCGAAGTCCGTTAACGACAAGCTAAAACTATCAACTAGATCAGCTGCTGGGATCAAACCACTTACCCCATCATGGCTGTACAAGGCCAACTGCGTGCCAGCACTATCCAACACTTCCAGTTCAGTAGCGATAACAGAGACATCATCACGGGCAATGATATCAACTTTGACATTGTCAAGCGGCAGATAAGCACGCTTATCGGGTAACACCTTGACAACTTCTGGCGCTAGATCTTTGCTCACACCAACGACAACTGAAACTTCCGAGCTGTTACCCACCTCATCAAAAGCAATTGCACGCACCGGATAGCGATCAAACACTACCCCTTCAAGATTACGAAAAGCAGGTACCGTTACCAAATGCAGAGAAGAGTACGCCTTCAGTACACCTGGAATCTGCTGTACAGGAAAGTCATCCCCCGTCAATAGATCCGCTGGGTCACCTGTTAGAACATAACCCTGACCATCCACTTTACGCACGCCGTAAAGTTCAAGTTTGGCCACACCTACATTGTCATAACCCGCGACTTTAACGACTGTATCACTCCCTTCGACAATCATAGCGATGTCGTCACCGGCATCCGTTGCATTAACAACGGGAGAGACTAAATTAATCACTGGTGCAGTTTCATCTTTGCCTAGCGTCGCATTGACAGCAACACTGCGCACAACTTGCCCGACAGAATCTTCAACCTCTGCCTCAAAGGTCAACGGCTGTTCCTGTGTAATATTGTTTGGTAGGTCATACACAACTGCGTATGGACCCCGCAGGTCCGAGCCGATTAATTGGTTATTAACATAGAAATTAACCCTGGACACACTCAGGTCATCAACAGCACTCGCTCTCACTTCAACTGACGTACCAGAGACCAAATGCTGGCCATTTAGCGGGTGCGTGAGCGCAACGGTCGGCTCCTGGTCGGCCTTAATCGGCAACCGCACAATATCCGATGTCGAAACTTTTTCATGCACATCAATTGCGCGAGCACGCAGCTCCAACGTTGAACCAATCCATTCCGGCTTGATAGGTAAACTAAAACTGTGGGAGACCGTCTTGAAAGCAAATGCCTCATCAAATTGCTCATCTTCGTTACGGTATAGATAGGCGTCGTATTCAGCGCCGTCTATTATCAGCTCTATGCGGGTACCCTTAGCCAACGTATCATCACCAACCTGCACTGACACCTGAACTTCCTGTCCCACCGTCGCCAGAGTCCCCACGCCAGGGGAAATAATGCGCACTTCAGGTGCAGTATTCTGAATCACTTTGATGAGCTTAGCCGGCCCATCTTCCTGAGCACCATTGCGTGCATGCACCCGTGCAGACACCGACAAGGAGGTCTGTTGCGTCGCTATATCAGGGCTGTTGACATCTAAGCGCCAAAGTTCAAACAACTCCTCCTTATCAGTGCCTTCGACTGGACGGATCTCCATCATTGGGTAATAAGCTTCACCTATTTTCTGGCCATCGGCAAAAAATTCAACGTAGGAAATGCCACTACTAAAATCAGAATCAGGCAGTATCCCCAGCGAACTTGAAATAGCCAGACGATAACGACTATTCTCTACGATACGACTGTTATCCAGTGGTTTTTCAAATACAAAGGCTGGAACCTTAAGTTCCGGCTTGGTTCGAATAGCAAGCTGCTGAATATCCGTCTCAACACTTTGTCCCGCAGTGTCTACAGCTGCGGCCCTAAAAGCGAGCGTTTGACCATCCATTATTTCCGAAATAGGCAGTGATATTTCGTAAGGGGGTTTTAGCCGTTTGCCCACAACAACGCCATTCAGCCAAAACTCAACCTGCTTAACCCCAACATCATCATTCGCCAGCGCCTTGAGTATTAGCGATTCCCCCACAACAGGTGCGCCCACCACGGTAAGCGCCAATTCAGGTAGCGCATCCATTGCGGTAACAGGTAGATCAACTGTAATCGCCGGGTACTGGGCTAAAGCGAAAGTGATGTTAAGCGGCGTGGCAGCAGAAATAACTAGCGAGGCCTTAAGCCCTTGCTTTGCATCCATGGTCAAAAATGCTTCCGCGCCTTGAGGCATACTTCGATTAACGGTAAGCGATTGAGGCAAAGCCGCCGTTGAACCATCATCAAACATACCTTCAAGCGTTGGCAACGCAAAAAAACGATTCAATGCAGACAACTGGAATACACCGCCTGGGGCATGTCCGGCAAACTGAATAGCGACCAACTGTTTGGAGTAATCGACCGTAACAGGTATCACGCTGGGCGCATGCCCTGGGAACGAAACGGTAATATCTACAGGGATACCGCCAGTTTCAGCCAAAGGATAGACGCGGCCCTCATCAGTGACTATCACTTTGGACGGGTCAGTCGAACTAAACATCACACCACTGCCACCGCCAGGGATAGGCGTCAGTCCTCGGAACTGATAATCCAAACTTGGGACAATTTGTGCTACTTCAAGCGCATTGGAGAGAATAATCTTTGAAGGCGCAACGTAAAAGCCGTTAACCTGCTCCTTAACATCAGTACCAATAAATGAAATTTCAGAAACAGAAGCCTGATTACCACTGGAATCCACCACATAGGCATCAATCAATGCCAAGGTGTCATGTGTGATTTCGCCCCCCGTTAGCGGTTGAAGCAGTTGCTGGGAAAAAGTAAATACTTCCTGATTTTCAGCATCAGGATAAACACGAACAAAACCATTAGAGCGCGCAAACGCTGACTTCTCAGCCTCGGAGATAACCCCCCCCATTGTCCGAAGCACAGATGCCCTTAAACCAATGCTACTAACCGACAGGTAAGAGATGTCTACATCATCACGAGCAACCAGCGATATATCAAGCCACTGTTCCTGACCCGTTCCCCGAATAGCAATATCCCCAAGCTGTAATGTTGGGCTACTACTTTCGTAATGAAACGTTTCCGTATGCGTAAGCAATGTGCCATCAAGGAACTCAACCGACACAGCAGGAGCAAGCGCAGCCTCTGCAGACAGAGAGAAATCAAATTCACAGCCCAACGCGGCAAGACGGCGCGTAGCTTCGTTAGGTGCATAATGAACCAGTTGCTGTCCAGCAGCACCAACTTGCACCGAAACAAGGTCGCGACAGTCATCCAATCTCGCAGTAAACTTTGGCGCATTCTCCGCCCCAATGGGGCTATTGACCCGAATATCAATCCCCACTTGCGCACGAACAACAGAGGATGCTGAACACAGGAGCAATAGAACAATCCAAACAGATACTACGTTACGTAGATATTTTCCAGCCAATTCCATCTCATCCCTCGGTTAACCCTTCCGCCTCTCATTAACCACTAACGGCGTTTTTCAAGGTAGTTGTCGCCCTTATTATTAAAGCTTCTTTTTGTACAACTTTTTCCGGGTTCAGCGCTACGTCACCGATGGGTTCCCCTCGATGACACTGTCCTGATGTTACAAATTTAATTTTGTTAGGCCAGACAACAAACTTTTGCACTCACTCTAATGCAACTGATCGACTTTCCTTAATATTCGGTAGAAGCTCGATTCTGAAGCAATGTATCCGCCCCGATCTGACTCGGCGGCATACTCGACTCGAGCACTCAGGTTGATTGCTGATTTCGATTTAATCAGCTATCTATATCTCAAAGTGGTACGAGTTTCAAGGTTATTAACATAATTGCCTCAATATTCCCCCAAATTGAGCAACCTCTTGCCCTATCCCCTCCTTTTATTGAGCTAATTCCCCGTATTTCATCAGTTTCTCTATATTGCGCACTAAACAGTAAAGTTGCCGCTGCCCTTGGATTTTAGCTTTGCTTCTTAAGATGATGCGACTGAGGCATTTATTGCTTTCGAGACGGGTTCGACCACTGACAAGCGACTCGCTTGGAAGGCTCCAATATCACTGAGGTGGCGGCAGATGAAGTCTGCCATCGTAGTGAAGTGAGGAGCAGTGTCGTAACTCAGTGCTTTAAAGATGATGTTATGGCGACAACACCACTCGATTTCACGGCTGCAGGTAAAACCTTGGGCGTAGGCGAATAAAATGATTTTCATGAGAATCTTTGGATCACAAGCGGGGCGTCCATTTTTTCATTTTTGCAAAGGACAGAGAAGATGCTTAAGTCGAGCTTGTTTTCCACCAAATAGTGAATAATATGCTCAAAAGTACCCGGCTGTAATTGATCTTCAAAGTTAATCGAGATCCATACATCTTGTCGACGATCGCGGGGAATGAAGTTTGGCATCAGCACTCTCCTGTTGTAGCGATACCCGTTTAGCTTATTTCAGAGGATTTTGGAGTCTTCCCTACAGCTTGAACGCTTTTTATCCCCATGGCAGGAAGCTGAAGATTAAAGAAGATTGCAAGTTCGTGGGAGGTAAAGGGTCAGAGCACTTTTCCACCTTTCCGATGACCGCTTCGGGTTGTGAGCTCAACCGATCAATGCAACACGCCAGAATAAAAAGATAACGAGACAGTGAAATAACTGGGCCTGACTCTTAGTAAATTCAGTCGTATGAGCAGAGCCATAGAGACGCTGAATGGGATAAATCAGGTTTGTTATGATACAAGGCAATAAAAAAGCCAATTAGAGAAACCTCTAATCGGCTTTTATTATTAAATATGGTGCGCCCGGCACGATTCGAACGTGCGACCGCCTGGTTCGTAGCCAGGTACTCTATCCAGCTGAGCTACGGGCGCTTAATGTGTTGAGGTG
>Ga0316204_10009230_pt1 | contig 13284 bp, 15 predicted proteins | sample 6monrhotite_MG_2_FD_205661 | JGI IMG/M metagenome (GOLD analysis project Ga0316204, IMG submission 205661) | Microbial mat bacterial communities from mineral coupon in-situ incubated in ocean water Damariscotta River, Maine, United States -... | ecosystem: Environmental > Aquatic > Marine >... | reverse complement strand
ATAGAATAATCTCCTCAATCGGAATGACAAGAGACAGATAAAAGACCAACTGATCGATGAAGTGGTTACAAAAAAACAGCCCTGAATCTCGCGTCGGACTGGTACTGCCCGGTGGCGGCGCGCGTGGTGCCTATCAGGTGGGCGTGCTTAAGGCAGTGGCGCGTGTGCTGCCCAAAGAATATGGCACTACCAGTCCTTTTTCTGTGATCACCGGCACCTCGGCTGGTTCGATCAATGCCACGGCACTCGCAATCCACGCTGACCACTTCCGCAAAGGAGTGATGCGCCTTAGCCACGTGTGGAAAAACTTCGAAGCGGAGCAGGTGTTTCGTACCGATACCCGCGGCATCTTTAAGACTGGTGCCCATTGGCTGGCGGCGATGATGCTGGGCGGGTTGGGGAAATATAATCCACATTCGCTGTTGGATCGTGAACCGTTGGTTGGATTGCTGAATCAGTACTTCGATTACAGCAAGATTCAGCAGGCGATTGATGCCGGTCACCTGCATGCGCTCGGCATTACGGCCTCTGGTTATGGGTCGGGTCAATCGGTGACCTTTTATCAGGGCGCAGACTCGATTGAACCGTGGTCACGTGAGCGTCGTGTTGGTTGCCCAACAGATCTTAATATCTCTCATTTGATGGCATCATCGGCGATTCCACTGTTATTTTCTGCGACCAAGATTAATCGCGAGTATTTTGGTGATGGTTCGATGCGCCAGACCGCACCACTCAGTTCTGCGTTACACCTCGGTGCCGATCGGGTGCTGGTGGTCGGTGTGCAGGAGTCAAAACCGCCTGCACCGGAACGAGAAACAGTGGCTGACTATCCGCCAATGGCAGATATCCTGGGTCATGTGATGAACAGTATTTTTCTTGATGGGCTGGATTCTGATCTGGAGCGGATCGAGCGGATCAATAAAACCATCAGCCTGATCCCGACGCGTAAGCTGGAACGAGGCGGCGTGATGTTACGACCCGTTGAGGTGCTGTGCATTTCGCCGAGCCGCGACATCGATGAGATTGCCGCGCGTTATTCGCATCTGTTGCCACGCTCACTACGCTTTTTACTGCGCGGCGTAGGCGCGTATGGCAGTCACGGTTCAACACTGGTTAGTTACCTGCTATTTGAAAAGGCATTTTGCCGAGAGTTAATTGCGCTGGGTTATAAAGACGCCATGAATTCAAAGGATGAAATTCTGGATCTTTTTAATTCAGAAAAAAAGGCGAAGTAAAAGAGGTTGTCAATTTACGTGGTCTGCCGTTAAAAGATTAGAGAGCAGTGTTAAAACGTAAACAGAGTAAGAGATGGAAAACGAACTTGTAATCACTACCGTTAGATTATTGCTGGCGGCCCTCGCCGGTGGATTGATTGGCCTTGAGCGTTCGCATCATGGTCGCCCCGCTGGTTTTCGAACCCATACCCTGGTTTGTGTCTCGGCAGCACTGTTGATGGTGCTGGGTGTTTTTCAGTGGGATCTGGTGCTGCATGCCCCGATTGAAACCATTCGTGTTGATCCGACCCGTATGGCGCAGGGCATCATGACCGGTATCGGTTTCCTCGGTGCCGGTGTTATTTTCAAAGAACGCCTCTCGGTTCGCGGTCTAACCACGGCAGCGTCCATCTGGATGACCGCGTCGATCGGGGTCGTGATCGGCATGGGGCTTTACTATGCTGGTTTTCTGGCGACCATTATCACTCTTGGTGTGCTGTCACTCTTTCGCTGGGTTGAGCGGGTGATACCATCGGTGCATTACGGGCAGCTAATCGTGCGTTTTCCGCGTCATGAGATTATGCCGGAAGATGATCTGCGCGCATTGATTAGTGAGCACGATGTGCGTAGTGCCAAGCTCAGTTATCAACTTGATCGCGAAGGTAAGATCTTTCAATATCAGATGACGATTGATGCGATTGATACAACCAACTTCAGAAAGCTGACTGAAACCCTGACCAGTATGGATAGCGTGCTGGAATTTACGTTGGTGCCGACCGGCGACTAAAGCGCACTTTTTAAGAAGTTTTTTAGACCATCAATATAGCTTTGCCCGCTCGTGAAAAACCCCTGTGCATGTTCCCCGCTGATTTCCATAAAGGCCTTAGGTTCGTTAGCGGCCTCATAGAGTCGTTTACCGTGATGAAAGGGAATCACCTCATCATCATTGCTATGTACGATTAAAATGGGGCAGTGGGTGTTGGCAATATTGTCGCGCACATTATATTTAAAACGACTCATGAGTTTCGCCGGAACAAAAGGGAATAGTTCGGCCGCTAGTGCCGGTGCGGAGGTGAAGGTCGATTCGATGACCAGCGCCCCCGGCCGGTGGCGTGCTGCCTGTGCCGATGCGATCGCGGCCCCCAATGAACGCCCGAGCACAATCACATCTTCCGACTTTATCCCTCGATCACGCAATAGATATTCCCATGCGGCTTCGGCATCATCGTAGGTGCCCTGTTCTGAAGGGCTGCCCTGACTCTGGCCATAACCGCGATAGTCAAAGATAAAGGTCGCCAGGCCGAGGTGGTGAAACATCTCCAGCGTGGTGATGCAGTCGGAGATATTGCCGGTGTTACCGTGGAAAAAGAGCACCACGCGTTCTTTTTCGGCATCGACGGTGGGCCGTGGTACAAACCAGCCGTGCAGCATCAAGCCGTCGCTGCTCTTGAAATCGACCGCCTCAAATGTGAGCCCGTGCTTATCCGGTGTGGTGGCGATGTCTGATGTCGGGCAGTAAATATGGCGCGCCTGCACCAGATAAAGATTCACAATAAACAGTAGATAGAGCGCGATGGGTACGGCGATGATCAATAAAAAGGTGGTCAATGGCATCTTCCCTGATTAATACCTGGATTAATTCCTGCCCACATCATATATCGCCCCTTTGCAGCTAAACAACCTACGCGGCTCACAAACAGGTATAATCCCCCTTTACGACGATTTTTAGACACACTTTTTAGACACTCTGGGTTTAACTGATGGCGATTGATTTACATACACGTTTTATGGGTACCATGATTGGCAGCGCGCTGGGCGATGCGATTGGTGAGCGCGCACTGGAGATCACTGATAGAGATGATCTGCTTGAGTTTATCAATGGCGATAACGAGTTGTGTTATACCGATGATACCGTGATGTCACTCGCCACCGCTGAACTGCTGATTAGCCAGGGTTCGATTGATCAACAGCTGCTGGGCGATAAGTTCCGCAAATACCATAAAGAAGAGCCGTGGCGTAATTATGGGCTAGTGACCTCCGGGGTTTTTACCATCGTTGAAAACGAGGCGATTGATTACACCGCTGCGGCGCTGCGTCTGTGTGACGGTACGGGCTCTTTTGGTAACGGTGCGGCGATGCGTGTTGCGCCACTCGGGCTCTATTTCCATCGCTCCCCTGAGCTATATAGCATGGCCAAGAAAACAGCCGAGATTACGCATGCCCACCCGGTGGGTATCGATGGCGCGGCTGTGCTCGCCAAAGCGGTCGCGATGTCACTGCATTTGAACAGTCAGCGTCCTTTTGCACCACAGGTCTATGGTGCGCGTCTGGTCGATTTTGCAGAGACCACGCGCCTAAAAGAGAAGCTAAAACTGGTATTAAAACTGGTAGCGGCACATGCGACCGTTGAAGAGGCGGCGCAGGAACTCGGTACTCAGTCAGCAGTTAATGAATCGATGGCTTTTGCGCTGTTCTGTTTCCTGACCCACCCGCACGCCTTTGTTGAGTGCGTGCTTTGTGCCGTTTCACAGGGTGGTGATCGCGGTACGATGGGTGCAATGGTGGGCGCGATGGCCGGTGCTTATCTTGGTAGTGAAGCGATCCCGCCACATTGGCAGCGTCGCCTGGAAAATACCCAGCATATCGAAACGCTGGCACGTGAGCTGGCGGCGCGTAGTACGCTGTAGCTCTCTCCGGTGCCGGGGCGGGCTTAAGTGAAAGCGTTCTGCTAAACATAAGTTTTTCACTGCCCCCGAACGCTCTCCTTCTAAAACTCGAAAAAGCTCTTGTTCTGGAGTATAGTGCCGATATGCTCTATTATTGGAGGCGTTATTGATGGCAACCGCAGCCCAGCACCAAACTCAGCACGACCCAAAACGAGTGGCTAGTGCCGCCTTGCAGGCATTCTTCAACTTGTCCGCTCACTGGAAGCTCTCTGTTGCCGAAGAACGCACGCTACTGGGGTCACCACCCGAATCGACCTTCTATAAATGGAAGGCTGAAAAAACTGCCGCCCGTATGAGTCGAGATGCGCTGGAGCGCATTAGTTATCTGCTCGGTATTTACAAGGATCTGAACATCCTGCTCCCTTCTCCACGGGCCGCAGATGAATGGCTGCGTAAACCCAATGCTGCTCCCGGATTTAACAACCAGAGCGCACTGGAAAGAATGCTCGCTGGCAGCATTGTCGATCTGGCCGATGTGCGGCGCTATCTTGATGCGCAGCGAGGGATCTAAGTGAGTCATCCACCGGTCACGGAACTCGACTGGTCACACCAATACCGCGTTATCTCTTCCGAATTCCCACCCATCAATTTTTTCGAACAACTTGTTGATCCCGAGTTAATGGATGAACTCTATTACCTCGAATCACTCACCAACGACAGACTGCGCGACGAAGCAGGAGAGATCGCGCTGGTTCCGGCAGAAGATCGCATCACCGGCCCCGGTGCCTCGCCCGTCATGGCAGCATTTACCCACGCCAGCCGAGACTGCCCCAGCCGTTTTAGTGATGGCAGCTACGGCGTCTACTACGCCAGCAAAACACTAGAAACCGCTATTGAAGAAACAAAATACCACCGCGCCCGCTTTCTTTCTTATACCAATGAAGATGCTGGAGAGATCTCCATGCGAGTGTACGTCGGTAAAGTCATCAAACCGATGCATGATGTTCGGGCTGATGGTTTTGAGCCCCTGCATAATCCAGATGACTGGACGGCGAGTCAGGCCTTTGGGCAAGAGATGAAAGCAATTAATTCATGGGGCGTTGTATATCGTTCGGTTAGAGATCCTGGCGGAGAATGTATTGCAGCACTACGACCAACAGCAGTGAGCATTCCAAAGCAAGGTGCGCACCTGTCGTATGTTTGGGATGGGGTTAGGATTACTGATGTTTATCGGAAGACGTTGTTAACATGAGGTGTGTGGGGTCAAGGCTCAGGTGTATTAACCTTGTTAACACGATACCTTCTTGATAAAACCAACGAATTTTTGATTCTGTAGCCTGGGCTGAGCTTATGCGCGCCCGAAGGAAGTGCCCTTGGGATAAAACCCGGGAAGTTCGGAGTACTGCCCTTTGGGTTATTTAACATCGAGTAATGGATGTGATGATGTATAGCCCAATCGCTCATTCATATATAAGTATTGTGTCCCCAGATATATATATATATATATATATAAGTATTGTGCCCCCAGATATTCAGATATCCAGATATCCAGATATCCAGATATCTCGGCGAAGGCCGGAATCCAGAGGCCACTGATCTAGCGGCGATGGATGCTGGTATATCAAATACTACACCCCGACCAAATCAACGACTCAGATAGTTTTTGTAGGGTAGGTTAGCGGGCTTCGCGCACCCGAGAGAAGTTCATAATCCAACAGGCATCACAAAGCGATACAACGCTCTAGATGAAATGCCTCCCCATGTACCCCAGCCTCCGACCACATATAAGAACCATAAGTGGACCATAGTCCAGCCCTTATGGCTGTTTTGTGCTATTAGCTGTCATTAGGGGTAGAGTTAATATAGGCTGGTATCAGCCTGATGCAGGCTATAGACATTAAACAACTGTTAGTTGGCAATGCGCCAATTAGCAGGTGCTGGATCAATACATGACTCAAATACATGGGTCAATACTTCGCACACGATTTCAGGAAATAGACTTCAATCGAAGTTGAGCTCCATAGATTTTATTTAAAAATATTATGGTGAATTTATTTTTATATGCATCTTGCTAGTATCACATCTCAAATAAATGGCTTATTACCAAAGCGCTGCCATCTTGCGACGGGAAGGTTGCTTGATTACCAAAAGGAACTCAGCCCAATAGAAATGAAATACATCGATGGATATAGTGCCCCCAGAAAAATAGAATTTAGAGCTGGTCGGTCTATAGCTAAAGAAGCTGCTAATTTTTTCGGGATTGAAATATTATCTATTTCTAAAGATGTACATGGTTGCCCATTATGGCCCGCTTCAGTAGTTGGCTCAATATCACACAAAGCAGGGTTTTGTGGGGCTTTGCTAGGGGCTAGAGATACATACTCATCTGTAGGTTTTGATATTGAGCTGGTCGAACATCTACAAAAAGATGTGTGGAAGACCTTTGCATCTTCAAATGAAATTGGACAAGCAAAATCCTGCAATATGGAAAATTCAGCTTTCGCTAATTTAATATTCTCAGCAAAAGAGGCGTTTTTTAAATGCCTTCACCCCCTTTATTATCCTGATAATCCAGGCTTTTTAGATATTGTGGTAGAGGTAAAACCCGTTCTTCGAGACTATTTAGAAACGACTATAATCTTTAATGATGAAAAACATCATGGTGGCATTGTTTTTGACACGAAAATATTAATAAGCTGGGCTTTAATAAAAAAACATTAACTTACGAGAGGGGGTTTGATATTCTAACACCCGCCTGATATTATGTTAGATAATCGAACAATGGATGAATGATATGTCTACCGATAATTCGACACCTAAAATTTCTTATGTAGAGTTCCTAAAGATAAAAGGTGACCTATCAAGGAAAATCACAGATGAATTGGAGATAGAGATAGAGATGACTGATTTTGAAACTGCAGATGAAAATGAAGAAGATTTGTGGGAGACGCCGGTAGTTGATTCAAAGTCTGTAATTAAGTTGTCGCCAATCGTGGAACAAATGACAGGCCGTAAAATCAAACCTGAATGGATTAAACCTGGTGGGTATGACTCGCTAGAGGATGCTGTTATTGATTTAGTGAGACAACTGGAGCTTGATTTACAAAAAGCTGAGGATTAGATCATGAATGATACAAGAGCAAAAATTGGCTCAAGATTAAGGCAGGCTAGAGAGTATCTTGAGATTTCCCAAGAAGAAGCTTCCGAGAAATCAAACATATCTCGTTCAGCAATTTCTCTTATTGAATCAGGCAAGAGGAGGCTTGATACAGTTGAGCTGATGGAACTATCCAAGTTATATCAGCGACCTATGGCCTACTTTACTGATGAAGATTTTTCAATTGAACTTGACCCTGACGCGGCTGTATTTGCGAGAAGTTTTTCTGATCTTTCAAAAAATGATAAGGAAGAGTTAACACGTTTTGCTGAATATTTAGCCATGAGATCTAAGGAGTAATCATGGAAATACAGAAAATTCGAGATGCAAAATTAAGAGGCGCACGTGCAGCTGCTGAAGCGCATGTTAGATTGGGATTAAAAGATAAAATAAAGGACGGGCTTGAGCAAGTAGACGTATTTCGTTCAATACATGAATTAGATATCGCAATGCTGTGTAGACCGTTAGAGGGCTTGTTGGGTGCTTATATAGCTAAGCCAAATAGGGGAATTATAGTCACAACCAATAGGCGACTACCAATTCAACGCTTTACCGCAGCACACGAGCTTGGTCATTACTGGCTAAAACATGAAGAAAGCTTAGATAGTGAAGATTCTATAACGCTGGCTAGACAGGGTGTCGCAAACATTCCAATTCAAGAAGTGGAAGCCGAAGCTTTTGCGTCGGAATTTCTCTTGCCTAAGCTTATAATAATAAAAACTGCAATGAAATTGGGTTGGCGTAAAGCTGATTTTAAAAACCCCAATGTTGTATATCAACTTTCTTTGAGGACAGGTACAAGTTATGACGCGACCAGATTGGCGTTGTTCGAAAACAACCTTATTGACTCTAAAAGTGCGGATAAATTAAAAGAAATAACTCCCAAAAATGCTAAGAAAAATATTCTTGGGGATAAGTTGCTTGATAATCCGTGGTCTGATGTGTTTTTGTTAACGCTAAAGGATAGTGGTTCTACGGTCCAAGCTAGCCCAGAAGATACCATTATAGTCGAACTGCCCGAGCATTCTAGTGGAGGGTATTTATGGTCGAGAATTCATAGCGATGAGGAAGTAAACCTAATTGACGATGAAACTATCTCTATTGCCGAGAGCGCCATTGGAAGCATTAACAGGCGAAGATTAAGTTTCAATGGCGCTGCTAATTCTAAAGTACATATTGAAGAGCGACGACCATGGGAAAAAGACAAAAAACCAATCGAAGAATTTGACATAAATATAAATTTTCATGGGAAAGAAAAAGGGTTGCCAAGGGTTGCTCGTACGTGATGGAAAAGTATGGCTCAGAACCAAATGTAGTCGTGGATTTGCGAAATAAATTCCCTGCAATTAGAGATCAAGGTTCGCGTCCATTGTGCTTGGTATTTGCAGCGAGCGACTTAAATGCATTTATACAAAATTCAAATGAAATGCTCTCTGTAGAATACTTATCTTACTATTCCTACATAGAAGACGGGCAAACGGATTACACGAAAGGGTTAACTAGCAAGGCAGTAACTCGCGCATTGGAGAATCACGGTCAGCCTTGTGAGATCGATCTTCCATATGCTAAATCAGCAATAATCCCTCCTTCTCCTCCGGGGGATTATAATAACTTATTTTATGCAATAGGAAGAGAGCAAATTGACTTAGTAGATAGTCTAATTAAATCTCTTGATCAAGGGTGTGCAACAATAATTCTTGCAGGTATAACTCAAGGGTTTTTCAACCCAAAAGGATCGAACGTGATTTCGGATAAAAATGGAAGCTTGGCGAATCACGCTTTAGTTGTGGTTGGCTATGGGAAATATCCAGATAATGAGTGCTGTTTTCTTATAAGAAATAGCTGGGGAGAGTCTTGGGCAAATGGTGGCTATGCCTGGTTAACATCGGAATATATATCAAATAAAGTTTTTATATCACTGAGGTTGTCAAAAAAAATATGATACCTATTTACGGAGAAACTAATGAAGATGCTTGGTTTCAGGCTGTACAGCATTTTATCACTGAAGGAAAAAAACTCGAATACAATTTGATTCTGGAGATAAAAAACCCTGCTGCCACTGATACGCGATCTAAGGCGATTAGAAATGCATTGGATGATTTGCTCAGGGATTCAAGAGACGATTTGTATTCAATAAATACTGTTGCAGAAACGATTTTCCCGGCTGCTGAATATAAAAAGCACGGTGTTAAAGGGGTAATGGAAATTTACCCTGATGTCGTCTATCCGAAAATTCAATGTAACCCGGGCAATGGTAGAGGGACATATGCCTTACGCTTGGTAAGGGGAGTTGATGCAAATAATAAAAAATGCAATCCATTAGCAAATGTACTTGCAAAACTTAAATCGCAGCTTGGCAGAGGTAACAGCGCGATTCGATGTGCATATGAACTGCCGTTGGATGACGTTGCCACGATCGTTATTAATAGAAATGACAAGCCTATTAGGGGCTTCCCCTGCTTAAGTCATTTAAGTTTTAAATTGAACGAAGATAGAAGCTCGCTTATTCTAACTGCATTGTATCGGTCACAAAATTATATAGAGAAGGCACTTGGTAACTTACGAGGGTTGGCCAGATTGCAGAGCTTTGTGGCAAGAGAGTTAGATATTTCTGTTGGCCCGTTAGTTTGCCATTCTACATACGCAAGCCTTGATACGCATAATAATTTAGGGCGAACTAAGGTAAGTGTTTTATTGGGAAATATTAGGGGGGATTTCGATGGAGGCCAATGAATATCAGCAGGAAGCCAAAAGAACAGAGCGTATCAATTGGGATCATAAAAATGGCCCTGATATAGCTATATTAGGTGCAATTGGAGAAGTAGGTACCCTAGCTTCAGTTGTTAAAAAGTATCAACGAGATGGTGAGTCTTACGCTTCATTCAACAAGCATTTCATTGAAGAATTAGGAGATATACTATGGTATGTAATGACGTTTGCATCGAGATTAGGAATATTATTTGAGGAATGGCCAAAAACAAATCCAAATATTTCTTCAATCTTCGATGGAGTATATCGCTTATACGACGATGTAACTATTTTATATAAAAATAAAGACTTATTAATAAATCCTGCTGATATCGAGGTGTCTCAAGCAAAAGCTACAATTATCTCTGTATTTTGTGATTTGGAGTCATTGTCGAGGTTGGTGAATACCACATTGCCAAGCATAGCGACTCTGAGTTGTGATAAAAATTTAGCTTATTGGTCAAACTTTCCTAACGTTCCTTCTCGTAGATATGATGATGCCTTCCCTGAATATGAACAATTACCCAGGCAATTTATAGTTGACATTATAAGCATCAATGATGACACCTCCATAATTTTGCAAATGAACGGCATCGCGATAGGCGATAGATTAACTGACAATGCATATATGGACGATGGGTACAGATTTCATGATGCATTTCATTTGGCTGGTGCTGTTACGCTTGGTTGGTCGCCAGTATTTAGAAGAATGCTAAAATTAAAACGAAAGAGCAATGAAAAAATTGATGAAATTGAGGATGGTGCCAGAGCAGCTATAATTGAAGAGGCTGTGATTAATCACATATATGATTATGCACGCAACACTTCAAATTACTTAGAAGGAATGAAAAGAGTTGACCTTGATCTAATCAAGCGTATACAAGATATGGTTCGCGGTTATGAGGTAGAGGGATGTGAGCCGTGGGAATGGCAAGATTGTATTATTAAAGGTTATAAATTGTTTAGGGAATTGAAAGTGCAAAAAAGCGGGCGCTTGATACTCGATGCAGATAAACGGTCACTCATATTGCAAAAGCTTCCCTAGTTGCTAAGCAAATTTTTTCATTTAAATTCCATTTTGGTGGGTACCACATACTAAAAGCAGTTGATTTAGGCTTGAACTTTTGTTTTATACGAGTTCTTCCGCTTATTCCTTGAATATCAGGGTGGGCAACACGAGAATACTTATCTACTTCACAGAATAAATTTTGGCAATCAATTAGTTGAAGGGGCCGACCCCAAATTGATTTGAAACTTAAGCCTAACCGCTCAAAATTCAAATCCTGTTCCTCTACCATCATTTTAATAACGTCTGGCTCACTATAATCGCCCAAGCTAGTGAAGCATTTTCTTATACCATCTAATGCACCAGGGCCCGGCACTACAAACTCAGTCTCTGAATAATTCAACCACTCTGAATAGTTCAAATCGGTTATGAACTGATATGCTAGGAAGCGACCAAAGGATTCCACATTGAGTAATGTGTGAAACCCCTCATCCATACTCGATGAATTTTTCAGTTGCATTGGTAGTTTTGATTTAATTAGTGAATCAAGCAACAGTAAATGAAACTTATGCTTGCGTACACCAGCATATTTTTTCTTTGAACCTGATGGAATAATGTATGCTGCAGAATATATCGCGCCGCCAGCAGACATTGCGTTTTCTAGAGCTTGGTCATATCTATCAATATCAAATGTGCCAAGACTTACTTCCCCAAATTGATTTTCAAGTAATTCCCAAGTTTCAATTTTATTAAATAATTTAAATAAAAGCACTCTAAAAACTGTATCTTCTAAAGACCAATTGCCAGAATATATCACATTCCTTATAAGGTATTGACTTACACGATCAGATGCACGATAAGCATTTGTGAATTTAAATTCATTGAGTATAGGGTCACTACTCCATGGGCCATACCCCCCATTAATACGAGAAAAAAAGACGTCTTGACGCTTAGTCGCGAACTCCCAATAGGTATCAAATACAATGGAAGTTTTAGGTCGTTCTAATTTGACGAAGCCAAATGGTGCACGGTTATTTTTAGGCATGGATAATGGTCTTTATTGATTCAATCTGACTGAGATTATATAGGTGTAAATTCTATTAACCTACCTAGACACTATACTAAACAGTGGTATTTCATATTATAATTCATTTTGTTATAATATGAAATATGGCTAGGAGATTAAAAAACGAGCAGATCCGACGGTCCATGTGTAATAGGTTGAAGACCTTGGTCGAAGATCATTTAAAAATATCGATTAAAGATGCCGCTATATTGTTAGGTTATTCCAATACAACAGTGCTTAGACGGGCATGGAAGGGCGAAGTGTTCCCTGATACAGAAAAGCTAGCATCGCTGGCAAGAGTTACAAATATAGACGGATCAACGCCCAATATACATTGGCTTATTAGCGGTGAAGGTGCGCCATTGATACCTTATGCAAAAGAAGAGCATAAGACTTATATTCAATTAAATAATATTGTCGCATCTTTGCCTATAGAAAAAGCAAAGTCACTCCTTAATATATTAACAGACTGATTATGTAAAGCTTAGCCAGGCACCCGCTCTTAACAGAACTGAATTATACCCTGACAATCATTAAGTTACATGCTGAGAATATTTGAAAGAAATACGGACTCGCCAGAAACCCAATGATCAGCTTCGAGCGACTGCCTTCGCGACGTTGCGGCCATTAACAGAGTTTTAATTCAAAGTCCGCTTCAGGCTGGCAGCCACCCTTCACTGACGATAACTAAAAGACAGCTTATAGATATCGAACAAACCCCAAGCAGCACTAAAATGATTTTCAAAGCGGAAAATACTCACACACCTGCATTAACCACTGCTTAAACATTAACAGCTACAATATTTAGATATTTGGGATAGAAACAAAAACCTAGCAGAAGAACTACAGCGCCGCTTTCACCGATGCAATCACCGCTCTAGCATCAGGCCGTACCCCACGCCAGATAAAAAAAGATTCTGCTGCTTGCTCTATCAACATGCCGAGGCCATCGAGCACTTTTGGTGCGCCGTGTTCAGAAGCCCAGGCCATAAAGACAGTTGGTTCTTTGCCGTACATCATGTCGTAACAGCAGGTGGTATTGCTAATTGCTGTGGCCGGAACCGGCGGTAGATCACCGTGTAGACTGGCGGCGGTGCCGTTGATAATTAGGTCAAAGGGTTGACCATCGATCGCCTGAAAACCACAGCCACGCAGTTGGTCGCCGCGATTAAACTCCTCCGCAAGCGCGACTGCCTTTTCTTCGGTACGATTGGCGATGATAATTGCTGCAGGCTTCTGCGCTAGCATCGGCCCTAAAACACCGCGTACCGCCCCGCCTGCTCCCAGTATCAAAATGCGCTTGCCAGCGAGTTCAACGGCATGGTTTTCCATCAGGTCGCGCACTAGCCCAACACCATCGGTGTTATCGCCAATGCAATGGCCATCGTCATTAAAGCTGATGGTGTTAACCGCGCCTGCCTGTATGG
>Ga0316204_10009228_pt1 | contig 13286 bp, 11 predicted proteins | sample 6monrhotite_MG_2_FD_205661 | JGI IMG/M metagenome (GOLD analysis project Ga0316204, IMG submission 205661) | Microbial mat bacterial communities from mineral coupon in-situ incubated in ocean water Damariscotta River, Maine, United States -... | ecosystem: Environmental > Aquatic > Marine >... | reverse complement strand
CCCTTGACGTAAACCAGTGTGTTCGCGGTGCCAAGATCGATGGCCATGTCAGCCGATAAAAAGCCGAGAAGCGTGTTAAACATGTGGGTAGATTTCCCCCGGTTTCTGAGTCCAACATTGTGAAACGGGGGCATGTGCCCCCGTTCCGTTCCATTCAGATCGTCAGGCGGACAGCGCTTCCGGCGCTGTCTTTTCCCGCTTGACCATCAATTTGTTCAAGGCGTTGATATACGCCTTGGCTGACGCCACCAGTGTGTCCGTATCGGCACCGGCGCCGTTAACTGTCTTTCCATCTTCAGCCAGACGAACGGTTACGTCCGCCTGGGCATCCGTGCCCGCTGTCACGGCATGGACTTGATACAACTGCAATATTGCCGTATGCGGGACCAGCCCCTTCAGGGCGTTGAAGGTAGCATCAACCGGACCATCGCCCGTTGCCTTGTTCTGAACCTGATCACCATCCACATCCAGCACCAGATTTGCCGATGCAGGCCCTGCCGAGCCACAAACAATATCCAGAGATACAAACTGGATGTGATCGTTGCCGCGAATTTCATCGTCAACCAGCGCGACGATGTCTTCGTCGAAAACATCTTTTTTCTTGTCGGCCAGGTCCTTGAAGCGACGAAAGGCATCATGCAAAGCGTTGTCGCCCAACTCAAAGCCCAGTTCCTGCAACTTTTTGCGGAAGGCATGGCGACCGGAATGTTTGCCCATAACCAGCGAAGACTCGGTCAGGCCCACCGATTCGGGGGTCATGATTTCGTATGTTCCGGCATGCTTCAGCATACCATCCTGATGAATGCCCGCTTCGTGGGCAAAGGCGTTAGCACCAACAATGGCCTTGTTGTTCTGGACCTGAAATCCCGTAACAGTCGAGACCATGCGCGACAACTTGGTAATGTGGGTCGTGTCAATGCCGGTATCATAAGGCATCAGATTACTGCGGGTCCGCAGGGCCATGATAATTTCTTCCATGGCCGCGTTGCCGGCACGTTCGCCCAGACCGTTGATTGTACATTCAACCTGACGGGCACCGGCTTCAACACCAGCCAGGGAGTTGGCGACAGCCAGTCCCAGATCATTGTGACAGTGCGTGGAGAAAACGGCCTTGTCGGCATTGGGCACGCGGTTCATGACCATACGGAACATGTCGCCATGTTCATTAGGCAGGGCATACCCGACTGTGTCCGGGATATTAATGGTCGTGGCACCGGCTTTAATGGCGGCTTCCACACAGCGGCACAGATAGTCGTGATCCGTGCGGGTACCGTCTTCGGCGCTCCATTCCACGTCATCAGTATACTTGCGCGCATGGGTAACGCTGCTGATCACCTGGTCCAGCACCTGTTCCGGCGTCATCTGCAGCTTGTATTTCATATGCAGATCGCTGGTCGAAATAAAGGTATGAATGCGTTTGCGCTTGGCCGGAGCCAGAGCTTCGGCGGCCCGTTCGATATCACCGTGGGCGGAACGCGCCAGGCTGCAAACAACGGATTCACCGATGATTTTGGAAACCTCGGTTACGGCTTCAAAGTCACCGTTGGAGGCGATGGCAAAACCGGCTTCGATAATATCGACGCCCATGCCTTCCAGGGCTTCAGCGATACGCAGCTTTTCTTCCAGGTTCATGGAAGCGCCGGGCGACTGTTCGCCATCACGCAAGGTGGTATCAAAAATGACCACGCGCTCGTTGGATGAGGCGGTCGTTTCTGTGGGGTTTTTCTCTGTGTTGGTCGTATTCATTGTTTTAGTCCTTCAAACTTTCCGAGGCCGGGACCGTTTTTCGGTACCGGGCAAATACAGGTGATGCATTCCCCTGAACGTCGACGACATGCGCCGGGCTCCGCTCAGGGGCTGGTAAGTCGAAGGAGAGCGCCTGCCAGAAGGCCGCTTTCCGGAATCAAGGTCAGGAGCTGAGAACGCAACAAAACCGTCGTCGCACACGGGGTGCCACGCAGAGCGTTTTGTTGTTCAGTCCTTGTCTGCATTATCTGATCAGACCCTTGTCTCTTTCGTCAGGTTTCAACTTCGGTCAGGACAGGAATTTGCCCCTCAACAAAGCTGCAACCAAAAAACACCATAGATCAGCAAGTTGGCTTGAATCGTCGCGGTTTAAGGTTAACAAGTGGTGAAAGCTACCGAACTTTCCACTTATTATCCGCTGAAGACGCCTCAATCCCGCTGATCTACTGCCGTTTTACGCCCTTTTACCCACAGACCGCAACTTGTTTTAGGGCTGAAAACAGAGATTGACGCCGGTATTGGAAAAATTTGTTCAAAAAGACGAATTTGGCTCCATCAGAAATGCCAGTTCCTCTTCGGTGCTGGTGCGCCCCAGAAGTTCATTGCGATGGGGGAAACGGCCAAAGCGTTCGATGATGACAAAGTGTTTGTGGGCGTAGTCGATCCAGTTTTCCCGTTCGGGATGATCCGGCAGGGATCTATACAGTGCCATGGAGCGATGCTGGTCTTCGATCTTCTCGCTGTGTTCAAACGGCAGATACAGGAATACGCGCTGGACCACGGTGAAGTCTTTTTCCCCATTCGCAGCCAGAACTCCGGCCGCCAGTTCCCGGGCGCGGCCATCTGCGACAAAGGAACGCCCCGATCCGCGATACAGATTGCGCGTGAACTGGTCCAGCATCAGGATCAGCGCCAGACTGCCGGAGCCGTTATCGACCCAGTCGGTCAGACCGCCCTCCTGCGCCATTTCGACAGCAGCCCCGAACCGGGCACGGATCTGTTCGTCAAAGGCGTCATCCTTTTTGAACCAGACCTCACGCGAATTGGCATGGTCCGGATCGTCCGGCGAGCCAAACCAGAAATCAAGCACGTCCTGAGCAATTACATTTTCAGTCATGGTTACCATCTGATCATGTTGTTCCCGGCACCACCAGTCCTGGCCCCGGACTGTTTCCTAAAAAAAAGGGCGCCGACTGAAACAGCCGACGCCCGTTTTTAGAAACATTAAGTCCGAAAAGGATCAGGTCTTGTCTTTGTCGACCAGTTTGTTTTCGGAAATCCACGGCATCATGGCGCGCAGGCGGGTGCCGACTTCCTCGATGGGATGCTCGGCGGCGCGACGACGGCGGGCTTTAAAGCTGGCCTGGCCAACCTTGTTTTCCAGCATCCATTCGCGGGCAAATGTACCTTCCTGAATTTCTTGCAGGACCTTTTTCATTTCTTTCTTGGTGTCTTCCGTGATGATACGGTCACCGATCATGTAATCGCCGTATTCAGCGGTGTTGGAGATCGAGTAACGCATGTTGGCCATGCCACCTTCGTAGATCAGGTCAACAATCAGTTTCACTTCGTGCAGGCATTCGAAGTAAGCCATTTCTTCGGCATAACCGGCTTCAACCAGGGTTTCGTAACCGGCCTGGATCAGGCTGGTCAGACCACCACACAGAACAACCTGTTCACCGAACAGATCGGTTTCACATTCTTCCTTGAAGGTGGTTTCGATGGTGCCGGCGCGACCCCCGCCAATGGCGGATGAATAAGACAGAGCAACTTCCAGGGCATTGCCGGAAGCATCCTGGTCAACAGCCACCAGACAAGGAACACCGCCACCGCGCTGGTATTCAGAACGCACAGTGTGGCCAGGGCCTTTTGGCGCGATCATGAAAATGTCGATGTCGGCGCGGGGCTCGATCAGGTTGAAGTGAACGTTCAGGCCATGGGCAAAAGCCAGGGCTGCACCCGGTTTCATCTGTTCGTGCATGTGGCTGTAATAGATTTCAGCCTGCAGTTCGTCAGGCGTTGCCATCATCATGACGTCGGCCCATGCAGAGGCATCGGCAACTGACATGACTTTGAAGCCAGCGGCTTCGGCCTTGGCTGCGGTGGCTGAGCCTTCACGCAGGGCAATGGCGACATCGGTGACACCGGAGTCACGCATGTTCATGGCATGGGCATGGCCCTGGCTGCCGTAACCAACGACAACAACTTTTTTGCCCTTGATCAGGTTTACGTCCGCATCACGATCATAATAAACGCGCATCTTGAAATCCTTTTGAGTTTATCCTGTCACAGCCTCTCAGGCCGTAACTTTAGTCTGAAACAAATTGCTTCGGCCTGCCAGAGACAGGACCGCAACAAAACCTTGATTACATGGGTTTGTCGCCGCGAGAAATCGCCACGACACCGGTTCGTGAAACATCGATCAGACCTAAGGGCCTCATCAGACTGACAAAGGAATTGATCTTGTCAGTTGAACCGGTAATTTCAAAAACGAATGAATTAATAGTGCTGTCCACGACACGGGCGCGAAAGATATCAGCAATCCGCAGGGACTCAACCCTTGTTTCACCGCCACCGGCGACTTTCACAAGTGCCATTTCACGCTCTACATGGGGACCTTCCACGGTCAGATCAGTGACCGCGTGGATCGGCACCAGGCGGCCCAGCTGAGCCTTGATCTGTTCGATCACCTGGGGCGTACCCGTGGTAACAATAGTAATACGTGACTGACTGTCACTATGGTCAACTTCGGCAACCGTGAGGCTGTCGATATTGTAACCCCGGCCGGAAAACAGGCCGACGACACGGGCCAGAACTCCGGCTTCGTTATCGACCAGAACACCGATGGTGTGTTTTTCGATTGTCTTATCCACGTCTTTAAACTCCTCTGCCGGTCCGCTTCAGACCGGACAGTCCTTGTTCCTTTGTCAGCAGTATGACTGCCGGGAATACTAAACCAGGGCTTTGCCTTTTCCGGTGATCGTCGGCTGATCTTCGTGATTGGGGCCGAGGATCATTTCGTAATGCGCGGCACCCGACGGGATCATGGGAAAACAGTTTTCCTTCTGATCAATCATCACCTCGGCGATAACCGGACCTTCGCAGGCCATCATATCGGCGATCAGGTTTTCAACCTGGTCCGGCTTGTCGGTGAACAGACTTTCCAGACCGAAGGCATCCGCTACCTTGGCAAAATCCGGCAGCGACTCCATATAGCTTTCAGAATAGCGGTTGCCATGCAGCAGTTCCTGCCACTGGCGCACCATGCCCATATAACGGTTGTTCAGCAACAAAATCTTCACCGGCAGCCGATACTGAACTGCCGTGGACAGTTCCTGAATGTTCATCATGAACGAAGCCTCACCAGTGACACAGACCACCGGCTTGTCAGGATGAGCCACCGCCGCGCCAATAGCTGCTGGCAAACCATAGCCCATGGTCCCCAGACCACCGGACGTCATCCAGCGATTGGGGTCCTGGAACTTCAGGTACTGGGCGGCCCACATCTGGTGCTGGCCTACATCTGTTGTGACGTACGCATCCTTGCCATCAACGGCCCGTTGCAGGGCTTCGAGAACGAACTGAGGCTTGGCGATATCCTTGCCCTGGGTGTATTTCAGGCAATCACGCTCGCGCCATTTGGCGATGCTTGACCACCAGGCGTCGTTGGCCTTTTTGTCCAGCTTGCGGGATTGTGACTTCCAGACCTTGATCATGTCTTCCAGCACATGCCCGACGTCACCGACGATCGGGATATCCACCGGCACGTTTTTATTGATCGAAGACGGATCGATATCGATATGGATTTTTTTCGATTTCTGCGCAAAAGCATCCAGACGCCCGGTTACCCGGTCATCGAAACGTGCGCCAACGCAGATCATGACATCGCATTCGGCCATGGCCAGGTTGGCTTCATAATTGCCGTGCATGCCAACCATGCCGAGGAAGCTTTCGTCGGTTGACGGAAAAGCGCCCAGACCCATCAGGGTCGACGTAATTGGTGCTGAAGTCTGGCGCACCATTTCACGCAGCAGGGTTGACGCCCCGGGCCCTGAATTAACGACACCGCCACCGATGTAGAACAGCGGCTTTTTGGCGCCGGCGATCAGATCAACGGCTTCGCGGATTGCCGACAGGCTGCCTTTGACCTGTGGTTTATAGGATGAATGCGGTGCCCGTTTCGGTCCGATGTAAGGACCGGTGTTGACCATGACGTCCTTGGGCAGATCAACAACGACCGGACCGGGACGACCATTGGTCGCGACATAAAAGGCATCATGCATGACGCGGGCGAGATCAGTCACATCCTTGACCAGGTAATTGTGCTTGGTGCAGGGACGCGTAATGCCAACTGTGTCCGCTTCCTGAAAGGCGTCCGTGCCAATCAAATGTGACGGCACCTGGCCGGTCAGACAGACCACAGGGATACTGTCCATCAGGGCATCGGTCAGGCCGGTTACCGCGTTGGTGGCACCGGGACCGGATGTGACCAGGACAACACCGGGTTTGCCAGTGGAGCGCGCATAGCCTTCAGCCGCGTGAACAGCACCCTGTTCATGACGAACCAGGATGTGTTTAATCTTGTTCTGCTCAAAAAAGGCATCATAAATCGGAAGCACGGAGCCGCCGGGATACCCGAACACCACCTTCACGCCTTGGTCCACCAGGGATTTCAAGACGATTTCTGCTCCCGTGAGCTCTGTGCCAGCCATTTTCTCGATCCTTGAACAAGTGACAAAAGCACCCTTTGCGGTCCCGCTTACAGGCCTTTTGGCCCTGGGGCACAACCACATCCGGTGCCTGGTAAAAGTGAAAGCCGCCACCGGACCGAGGCCAGGCAGCGGAAAACGGCGCTAACCTAGTCGCTCAGGACTTTTCGGTCAATACGTTCTGGCGAATAAATGAAAAGATTTCCGGCAACATTCTTTCCGAATCTTGCTCAGCGATGATTTTCCAGTCTTTCATCTGGTTCCTGATCCAGGTTGTCTGCCGTTTGGCATAACGGCGCGTGGCCTGCTGCGCCTCAGCCAGCGCAGTTTCCAGATCCGCTTCACCGCGCTGAAAACGAACGATTTCCGGCACACCGACGGCTTTCATGATCGGCAAACCAGGGTCCAGCTCCATTTCCAGCAAGGCCCGGACTTCATCCTGGGCACCACTGGCAAACATCTCGGCGGCCCGGGCATCACAGCGGGCATAAAGCACATCACGCGGCGGTAACAAAGCCATGCGAACCAATGGTTTATCCAGCCCGCCAACCCTGTTTCCAGCGGCCTGCCACGCCCCCAAAGTCTTGCCGGTCGCCGCCAGCACGGCCGCTGCCCTGAGAACACGCTGCCGGTCTGTGGGGCGGATGCGGGTGGCGCCTTCAGGATCATGTTCCTGTAGCTCAGCATAAAAGGCTTCCGGGCCCAGGGCCGCATGACGGTCAGATACGTCTGCCAGAACCTGGTGGGGAATATCCGGCACCTCGGCGATGCCCTCCTCCAGCACCTTGAAATACAGACCCGTACCGCCGACCAGAATTGGCCACCGCCCCTGACTGTGGGCTTTGTCTATTTCGGCCACGGCCATATCGCGCCAGCGGGCCACGGAACAGCGTTCCGTCCCGCTGAGAACCCCATAAAGCCGGTGCGGGGCCTGCTTTTCTTCCTCAGCATCCGGGCGGGCGGTAATTATTTGCAGCTCCCGATAGACCTGCATGCTGTCGGCATTTATGATCACGCCGCCGCCGACATCCTCTAGATGCTGCGCCAAAGCAATTGCCGCAGAAGATTTACCGCTGGCCGTAGGACCAGCCAGAAATATGACGCCTTTGTGCATTAATACTGTTTCCGCAGAACCGACAACCAATATCTATATTACAGATTTAATTTTCAAATTGGGCGATAACCAGGCTGTTGTCGACCCGCAAGCCCTTTATTACACGATCCGGCTCAATTAATGGAAAATGTTCTCACCCTGATCGGCAACCGCACCTGGTCGCCGCTGACAAATGACATGGTGGCCATGGCCGTCGGCGCGCTGGAAGAAGCCGGTGCTGAATGCCAAGCCCCTGACTGGCTGTCGGAAAACCATGCCTGCGATATCCTGTTTGACGGCTTCGGCCCGCCTGTGGGTGAGGCTTCGGTGCGCCAGTACCTGCAAGACATGCCCCTTGACCTGATCTCCCAGAAAACAGCCTGGCGGCGCAAACGCCTGCTGCTGAGCGATATGGACAGCACCATTATCGAACAGGAGTGCATCGACGAGGTCGCAGATTATGCAGGGTTTCGTAACGAGGTGTCTGAAATTACTGAAGCTGCCATGCGCGGCGAACTGGATTTCAGCGAAAGCCTGATCCGCCGGGCCGCCATGCTGAAAGACCTGGATGTGGAGGTTTTGCAAAAAGCCTATCGCGACCGCATCAGCCTGACGCCGGGCGCGCGCACGCTGGTGCAAACCATGCGTAAAAACGGCGCCTATACGGAACTGGTCTCAGGCGGCTTCACCTGGTTTACCGATCACGTGGCAAAAGAAACCGGATTTCACGCCGACCAGGCCAACAACCTGGAAATCATCGCCGGACGCCTGACGGGTCAAGTCATCCCGCCAATTCTCGACAAGATGGCCAAGCGCCTCGCCCTGAAACAATGCCTTGCCGATCATGGCCTGAAGCCGGAAGAATCCATGGCCATTGGCGACGGGGCCAACGACATCCCCATGTTGCAGGAAGCGGGCCTCGGCATCGCCTTCCACGCCAAACCCCTGGTGGCCGCCTCCGCCGCCGCCCGCCTTGACCACGCCGACCTGACCGGCGCCCTGTATGCACAGGGCTACCGGGACGAGGACTTTGTTAAGGACTGACCGTCTGTAACTCGCGGTCCTCAGTGATTTCCATCCATTTCCGGGACACCGGGTCGGGTCATTACGATCTGGCGATGGATAGCCCGGCTAGACCCTGGCCAGAATGTAGTCGGCAACGTCCTGCCAGCCTTTTTCCTGCATCAGGTTGTGGGCCATGTTTTTGAATATCCTGGCAGACGTCCCGTAGGCTTTTGCGGTGGCCTCAAATTCGGCCACAGAAAAAATGGTATCTGTCTCCCCACCCAGAACCAGCATGGGTGATTTTACCCGGGCGGGTTTGGGCAGGCGGAAAATCAACATATCCAGAAAAGCCAGATAGGATTCATCCTGCAAGGCTGCAAAATGTTGGGCCAGTTTATCCGCATCAATGTCTGCAGAAAAAAATGCATCCCGCGCCAACTCGGGACGACCAACATAAGGCCACAGACTCCAGGTCAGGTTGGATTTCAGGGACAACAATGGATGCTTCAGCGTAAGACGCAGGGCAATGGGCCAGACCCCGTTTGGTGGCGTTGCCGCCATCAACACACCGTGTGGAATTTCTGCGTCCTGCTCCAGATACTTCTGCACCACCAACCCACCCATGGAATGGCCGACCAGAACAGGCTTCTGTCCAAAAGCCCCTGTTATTGCCTCTACGGTGCGACCGACATCGGCCACATAACCATCCACGCGCGTGCGCTTCAGGGAACGGTCATTTTCGCTGTTCCCGTGACCACGCAAACTGACGGCATGACAGGCCCGGCCCTGCTGGCGGCAATAGTCAGCAAATTCCTGCCAGCATCCGGCCTGATGCCAGGCCCCGTGCACAAATAATATGGGTGCCGCTGCGGTTTTAATCGCCGACGACGGCACGGCAGGTATGACGTCCAGTTTCATTATTTTCCCCTTTTGGCAGTCGTATGAAAAAGGGGCCGCCCTTCGGCAACCCCTTTTCCTGATCAACTTTCAGAAGACCTATTCAGCAGCAACAGGCGGCAGCTGATCCAGAGACGCCTTGAGGGCGGCTTCGTCGTAGTCTTCATCTTTCAGGCTACCGGCGAAATAGTCGGTATAAGCCTGCATATCAAAGTGGCCATGACCTGACAGGTTAAAGAGGATTGTGCGGCTGACGCCTTCCTCCTTGCACTTCAGGGCTTCGTCGATGGCCGCCTTGGCAGCATGGGTTGATTCCGGTGCCGGGACAATGCCTTCGGCGCGGGCGAACTGGACACCTGCGGCGAAACACGGGTTCTGGTGATAAGCCACGGCTTCGACAAGGCCCTGATCGGCCAGGTGACTGACCATACCGGCCATGCCGTGATAGCGCAGACCACCGGCGTGGAATCCGGGTGGCACAAAAGCCGAACCCAGCGTGTGCATTTTCATCAACGGTGTGAGATGCCCGGTATCTCCAAAGTCATAGGCATAGGTACCGCGTGTCAAAGACGGACAAGCTGCCGGTTCAACGGCCACAGCGCGGACTTTTCGGCCCCCGCGCAACTGTTCACCCAGGAACGGGAAGGCAATACCGGCAAAGTTGGAGCCGCCACCGGCAGCACCGATGACCACGTCCGGATAATCCCCGGCCATTTCCATCTGCAGCATGGCTTCCTGACCAATAACGGTCTGGTGTGTCAGCACATGATTCAACACGCTGCCCAGAGAATACTTGGTATCGTCATTGGTGGCCGCGACTTCCACGGCTTCAGAAATAGCCATCCCCAGACTACCGGTGCTGTCCGGATCGTTGGCCAGAATGGCCCGCCCTGCTTCGGTCCGGTCCGAAGGACTGGCGAAACACTGCGCGCCATAGGTTTCCATCAAAGCCCGGCGATAGGGCTTCTGGTTATAGGAAATCTTGACCATGTAGACCTGGACTTCGATACCAAAGAGCGATCCGGCAAAGGCCATGGAAGAGCCCCACTGACCGGCACCGGTTTCGGTGCAGATCTTTTTGATGCCTTCTTCCTTGTTGTAAAATGCCTGGGCCACGGCGGTATTGGGCTTGTGACTGCCTGCCGGGCTGACACCTTCATATTTGTAGTAAATCTTCGCCGGCGTATCGAGTTCCTGTTCCAGGCGACGGGCGCGGAACATCGGCGTACAGCGCCACTGTTTATAGACATCACGTACAGGGTCGGGGATTTCAATTTCGCGATCCTGGCTGACTTCCTGGCCAATCAGGGCCATGGGAAATAAAGGCGCCAGGTCTTCCGGGCCAATCGGCTGGCCGGTACCGGGATGCAGAACAGGACTTTGCGGAACCTTGAGGTCTGCGGCGATGTTGTACCAGGTCTTGGGGATTTGCTCTTCGGGAAGCAAATATTTGATGGTATCGCTCATATGGAAAGTCTCCCTTGCTGTAACTGTTGATTATTTTTTGTCGTCGTCTCCACACTTGTCGGTGAATTGTTCACGGCGTTTATTCGACCCGGGGTATCAGGCCTAAACCGGTATTTGAATGCGCATTTTAGGAGCTTCGCGTCATTTGGCCAGACAAATCGGGAGCAAGCCAAAAAAAAACGGAGGGGAAAACAATCCCCTCCATCCATGACAGTTCCGGTTATGGCCGGAAAAATCAGCTTTCCTTCAGCCTCAAGGCAACAAATCGCAGGTCTTCAGCCCGCTGGATCAGGATCAATACGGACTTGCGTTTTGACGCCTGAACAGCCGAAACCTTGTTGACGACTTCGGTCGGAGAGGAGACCTCTTCCTGGCCAACCTCAACGATGATGTCACCGGGCCGAATACCTTTTTCCGCCGCAGCTGAATCGGTTTCAACACCGGTTACAACAACACCGGCAACACCTTCCAGGACCTCATAGCGTTTGCGCAGATCATCTGTGATCGAAGACAGGGTCATACCCAAAGCTTCAACCTTGCTGGTCTGCACATCATCCTTGTCTGTTGAAGGTGCGGAAGCCACAAGCTCTTCTTTTTCATCCAGTTCACCGACCTGGACCATAAGCTTCTCGATCCTGCCCTTGCGCCAGACTTCGACCTCGATGTCCTTTCCGATTACCGTCTCAGCAACAATACGCGGCAGCTGACGGACATGCGGGACAATCTTGCCGTCGAATTTCAGGATCACATCACCGGGTTCGATACCGGCAGCCAGGGCCGGACCATTATCCAGGACACCCGCCACAAGCGCGCCTTTGGCTTCATCAAGCCCGAGGCTTTCTGCAATTTCATCGGAGACAGGCTGAATGCGGACACCCAACCAGCCACGACGGGTGCGGCCATATTCCCTGAGCTGGGAAACCACAGCCTTTGCCATGTCAGAAGGCACCGAGAAACCGATGCCAACGCTGCCGCCGGTCGGTGAAAAGATTGCCGTGTTAATACCAATGACCTTGCCATCCATATTGAACAGCGGACCACCTGAATTACCCCGGTTGATGGAAGCGTCGGTCTGGATGAAGTCATCATACGGACCGGCATTGATATTACGGGCACGCGCCGAAATGATCCCGGCGGTTACACTGCCACCAAGGCCAAAGGGGTTGCCGATAGCCATGACCCAGTCACCAACGCGGGCTTTGCGCGAAGAGCCGAATTCAACATAAGGCAGCTTCTTGTCTGATTTGACCTTCAAAACAGCAATATCGGTTTTGGGATCCTTGCCGATCAGTTCGGCTTCCAGGCGGGTACCGTCGGTCAGAATGACCGTAATTTCATCAGCTTCGGCAATGACGTGGTTATTTGTAATAACGATGCCATCCGGATCGACGATGAAACCGGAGCCAAGCGAGGTTGCCTTGCGTTGACGGGGGTGGGTTCCTTCGCCGCCTTCACCACGTTCCTGGCGTTCAAAAAAATCCTTGAAAAAATCTTCAAAAGGAGAGCCCGGCGGGAATTGCGGCATTGGCGCCTGACGCTTCTGGCTCTGACGTTGTTTGACCACCTGGGTGGTCGAAATATTTACAACGGCAGGCAGCAGACGTTCAGCCAGATCGGCAAAACTGTCCGGCGCCGAGCGGGCATTCGCCACAGCGACAAAACTGAAAACAGCAACAAATGTCAGAGCAGCCAGAAGCCAGAGCTTCGCAGTTTGTCCGGCGTTCATGTGTTCACGACGGCTGTCGACAAGTGCAACTGCGACAGCGGAATTTCGGGAACGTTCCTTCACGGGCGATTTCTCCTGTATCGAAAAGGATGGGTAACTGGCCTCTATCATACGTGGGAATATGGTATTAATAAGGCCTGTCTCAAGACAAATAAGGGTGATCAGCCAGGTTTCGGCCACAATTTGTCGATTTCCCAAAGTTTTTTCCGCTGTTCCCGCAGCAGTTTCTCCAGGGGTCCGGTTCAGCCCCGGACAAGCCAGACCACCAGAAGTCCGACAAATGCCGTAAATAATCCGATCGCCCGCAGCGTTGCAGTTGGCATCTCCAGGGCGGTGATCAGTTTGCGTTTCAGCCCGTCCGAAAACAGGGCAAACACCACACCTTCAATGACCAGAACGAGACCAAGGGCGGCAATGAGATCATCCATTGCCGCCCCCGGTGTTTATCACGCAATAATTCTGCAAGGAATTACTATTGCGTCGGTCGCATGCCCTTGATGTCGCCAAAGAAGCGGAAGAATTCCGAATCCGGGGACAACACCATGGTAGTGTCGTTGTTACCGAGAACTTCACGATAGGCCTGCATGGACCTGTAGAACGTATAGAATTCCACGTCCCTGCCAAAAGCTTCAGCCGATACCTT